>JAANMU010002668.1_pt1 | contig 12824 bp, 9 predicted proteins | sample 7279701 | NCBI WGS metagenome assembly JAANMU01 (sample SAMN14094539, study PRJNA606508) | bioreactor metagenome | isolation source: A lab-scale SPAN reactor treating ammonium-rich wastewater day 57 | place: Ireland: Galway | collected 2017-03-13 | reverse complement strand
GACGCTCGAAGCCGCCCGCAAACTGACTCCCAAAGACATTCTAGTGAAGCTCAAAGGCCTCCCCGACAGCAAAATCCATTGCAGCGTTCTTGGCGACAAGGCGTTGCGCGCAGCGATAAACGACTACTTCAAGCGTAATGGCATGCTTGACCGCGTTGACGAAACGCCGATCAGAATCGTTTGCGAGTGTTTACAGGTGACGGACAGGGACATCGAAGAGGCGGTTCTCGAAGGCGTTCGCGATTTCGCCGGGCTTCAAAGCCGCACCAAGGCAGGAACGGGATGTTCGAAATGCCATGCCGATTGCATAGCGCTCGTCGCCAAATTCGTCGCCAAGTACTATCCGGATTACGAGGAAGTTTCCCAGAGCAAATAGTGTTTTGTTTCAATCGTCCGCGCACTCAAATTCGCGGCCGCAAAATTAGGAGGAGAAAGAAATGGACGAATTGGGAATGGAACCGGAGGTGTTCAGCGATCCAGTTGAAGCCATCAAGTTCGCTCAGGCTGCGGAGAGGCGCGCCGAAACGCGCTATCGCAAAATCGCCGAACTAACCACCGACCCCGGAATACGAGTGCTTATGCTCGAACTTGCGGGCGAAGAGCAAAAGCACTTCGACCTGCTTCAAGACATTCTCGACAAGTATTTTCACCGCGAATTTTAGTTCATTCGCCGTCTGATGAATCTGCAGCAACTCCCGAATAGGCGAGCCGAATTGCAAAACTAGTTCCGGCGGAATTACTTCGCGATTTCCACTTCTTCAATCGGGCAATTCGTCAGCTGGGGGGCGCGGTCCATCGGTGTAAGTAGCAGGTTCTTTACATGCGGCTGGACGAGCATCGTTGGCGAGTTGACGAAAAGCAATACCCATGGCGCGTCCTCTATCGCGATTTCTTCGGCTTTTCTATATAGCTCGCTTCTGCGGTTTTCATCCACGACATGCTGCGCTTCTCTGACTAACTTGTCGAATTCCGGATTGGAATATCTCGAAATATTTCCCGGCGCGCCTGCCTGACTCGAATCTAGCAGCGTGAACAGCCAGTTATCCGGGTCCGGATAATCCGTCAGCCAGGTGTTTTGACAAAACACGGTTTCGCCGGCGTAAATCTGCTCCAAAAAAGTTCCCCAATCCTTGCGGTCGATTTCGACGTTTATTCCGATTTTCTTCAAGTCCGCTTGCACGGCGACCGCGATTTTATAGCGGAACTCCTGATTGTCTATGTTCAGGACAATCGCTGGCAAACCTTTGCCGTCGGGATATCCCGCCTGCGCAAGAAATTCTTTCGCTTTCTCGGCGTCGTATGAATATCCGGGCGCGTCGTGCCAATGATAGAACGAGCCTTCCGGTACATAGCTTTTCATCAAACTGAATTTGCCTTCGAGAATGTTGTCGATTATGTTTTCTTTGTCTATCGCGTAATTAATCGCTTTCCGCAAGAGCTTGTTATCCTTGAACGGCGGCTTCGAGCAGTTGAAAGCATAGCCGTACATGTCCATCGCCGGGCGCTGCATAACAAGGCTCGAAAGTTTTGAATCGCGCTTCACTTCGCCCATTCGTCCGCTCGGAATGTCTGTATGCTCGAGCTGACCGTTTTTGAATTCTTCATATCGCGTATTTTCGTCGGAAATCACACGATATAAAAGCTTGTCGATTTTCGGCGGCTTTCTGAAATGCGTCCTGTTCGCTGCAAGAAGAACGCTCACGTCGGGCGTCCATTCCGCGAAAACGAACGGCCCAGTGCCGACCGGCTTCAATCCGAAGTCCTGACCGAGTTTTTCCACTTCTTCCTTGGGGACTACATAGCAATTCGTCATTCCGAGTATCATCAAAAAAGGTGCAAAGCCTTCTTCAAGCTCGATTTTAAAAGTAAGCTCGTCCGGCGCGCTAATCCCCGAAACCTTTTCGGGCGGCGCCGCCTTTCCCGCAAGCCCTTGGAGTTCGGCGGTCAGTTCGGCGGATAACGATGTCGAATGTGCCTTGACCGCCGCGGCAAGAAGCGTCTCAGCTTTTTTTGTATCCGCACCTTCCGCAAATCGAACGTACTTAATCGTATCCGCCAGCGACGCCAATCCTTCGTGGAATTCCGGTTTGTCTCCTTGATTATTCTTCAGAAAATCGACACGATTCGGAAACGTGCGAGTAAAGAAAAATTCTCTCGCGCCTTTTACGGGATAAAGGAGTCCCGCCCGTTCGCTCTTCGTATCCGGCGTCAGCAGCCGCGTGAACGAGTAAACGAAATCTTCCGCCGTCACGCTTCTGCCGTTGTGAAACTTGACGTCTTTTTCGAGGAAAAACTTCCATTCCTTGCCGTCTTCGCTCACGACCCAGTTTTTTGCGATTGACGGCTGTACAATTCCGTCCGCGTCTAATCTGACAAGCCCGTCGAATATCCGCTTTGCCACCGAATCGCTGACGGTGTCCGTAATATGCGCCGGATCGAGGCTCATCGGATTGCTCGGAAGCGGAAACCGGTAAACACTCTCTTCAAGCCTATCGCCGGTCACGGATTTCTTTTTCGCAATTTGATCGCTTTCGGTTTCCGGCTTATCGCAGGAAAAAGCAAGCCCCAAAAGCGCGGCAAAAATCGCGATTGCGATCGCTGCAAAATACTTACCAATCATAATTGCACCACCCCTTGCCTGTCGTTTGAACGTCCGCCCGGAGGCGGCGGCTCCCATCATTCTCGCCCTTCCTCATTCGAATCCGCTACTTCCGCAGGTTCGCCTGTCGCGTCATCGGCGTTTCCCGAATCGGGAATCGAATCCTCGCCGGAATCGCCGCCCGAAGCGCCGTCATCTACTGCGGCTTCATCCGGGCGCTCGACCGCCGCGTGCCCGCCGTACGCGGCATCGTCCAGCCATACTTTGGACATATCCGTGTTCGGCAAACTCGCATCGGTGTCCATTCCCGACAGCTTCACGCCGCGCACCCACGGCTTAATCAGCACGTTGCTCGTGAGCGTGAAGCCGAAAATCCACGGCGCGTCTTCGAGAACCATTTGCTCGATTTGCCAGTAAAGCGCTCGCCGCTTGTTCACGTCGAACGTCCGGCGTGCATCCTCGATAAGCTTGTCCACGTCGCGATTGCGGTACCAGGCGAAGTTCCCGCTCGCTCCGCGCTGGCTGGAATGAAGTAGCGTGTAAATCAAGCTGTCCGGGTCGGGATAGTCGTACACCCAGCCCAGCCTGAAAAACTGCAGCTTGTTGTTTTCCATCGCGTCGATGTACGTCGCCCATTCCATAAAGCTCAAATCGGCTTTCACGCTGATATTTCTAAGATCGCCCTGCACTTCGGTCAAAATCGCGGGATAATCGCCTTTGCGGTCGGAAGATAGCTTTATCGGCGGAAGCAACAATCCTTGCGGATGTCCGCCCTGGTCGAGAAGCTGTCTCGCCATTTCGGTGTTGTACGAATACCTCGGTCGAAGCGCAATTTCCGGATTCGTCCACTCCTTCATGCTCGGCGGAATCAGCCCGACGAACGGACGGTATCGTCCTTCGAGAATCACGTCGCACAAATAATCGCGGTCAATCGCATAGTTCACCGCTTGCCTGATAGCGCGCTTATCCTGAAAGACCTCGTCTTTCCACGGCGATTTCGTAAGATTTAAAACGAAGAAAAAGATTACGAACTGGTCTTCTCTGTGAAGTTCTTTCGAAAGAACTTCGTCGTTTTTGATTTTGGAATATTGTCCGGTCGGCACGTTTGCAACGTCGAGTTCGTTGTTCAAATACTTTTGAAATTGCGTTTGCCTGTCTGGCTCCACGAGATAACGTATTGCGGAAAGCCTCGGTTCCGGCTTATGCCTTTGGGGATTCGGATGCAGCAAAATGTACTGGTCAACTTTCCACTCCGCCAGTCTGAAAGGCCCGGTGCCAATCGGCTTGCGGCTGAACTCGTCTCTGTCAGTCATCGACTCGATTACTTCATGCGGCACCGGCGCGAAATTAATCATCGCCAGCATTTGAATAAACGGACCGAACGGTTCGCGAAGCGTAACCGTAAACGTATATTTATCCGGCGCCGCAAGACCAGTTACGGTGTCCGGCGGACTCGCCAGCGGAATGAGTTTTTCCAGCTGCTCCTTGACTTCGGGATTGACGGCCTTCGGATTTTCTTTGATATTCCGGTCCAAATCGGCGTCCAGCCGCTCCAAGTCGGCTTCCCCGCTGAAAACCACATATTTAATGTTTTCGCGCAGTCTGTCCAGAGTGAGTTCCGGCTCGCCTTCCTCCACGAACGGATCGGATATCAAATATCGCGCCGTCACCGGAAACTGCCTCGTGAAAAAATATTCCCGTGCGCCTTTCACTTGAAACAGAAGCGAGCCGCGCTCGCTTGCGGTTTCCGGCGCGATCAGGCGCGTAAAGCTGTACACGAAATCCTCGGCATCGAGTTCCCTCGGTTTTCCGCCGAACGCCGGATGGTCGTGGAAAAACACGCCGCGCTTAAGCTTGAATGTAATCATCAGGTTATCGCTCGAAACCGTATAATTCTCGGCGAGCTCCATTTGAAGTTTCACGTTTTCGTCGAATCTAACGAGTCTCGAAAAAATCTGCGAACCCACGGCGAAGCTGGTTATATCAACCATGTGCGCGGGATCGAGCGTGGGCACGTCGGTGTCAAGCGGAATACGAATCTCGTGTATCGCCGCATCGCCATTTCCGCCGCCGCCGCCGTTCTTAGGTTTGCATCCCGCCAGCGCGATAAGGCAAAGCGCGGACACGATAAGGGAAAAGAAAAGTGCTTTCATAGTCTCTATCCTGTCTCATGGAGACATTCGGATTATATCACCGGCGCAGATTTTGCATCCGCAACATGGTTCGCCCGTCCGATATGCGGGCGATTTCACGAGTTCTTGACACTCGCGCCCTCGCTTTCTATACTCTCGCCGCACGAATGAAGTGCTTTGGAGGACTCATGACGTTCGTTCTGACGCCGCTCGACGGCGAAAAATTTCTGTACGACATTTATGCGAGACTGCTCGAAGACAGGTACGTTTTCATTACCGGGCCAGTTGACGACGAGCTTTCCGACCGCGTCGTCGCGCAGCTTATCTATCTCGACGCGGCAGACCCGAAGCGCGAAATCTACGTGGTAATCAACAGCCCCGGCGGCGCGATTACCAGCGGAATGGCGATGTTCGACACGATGCGCGGCCTTAAGTGCGGCATCACTACGATTTGTATCGGCCAGGCCGCCAGCATGGGAGCGATCCTTATGCTCGCCGCTGAAAAGGGCAAGCGGCTTACGCTGCCGAATTCGCGGTTCCTCATCCACCAGCCCCTCGGCGGCGCGCAGGGAACGAGCATCGACATTGAAATCCAAACCGAAGAAATAATTCGAATCAAGGAATTCCTCAACCGCCTTATTGCCGAGGAAACCGGACAGGCTTACGAACAAGTAGTGAAAGACACCGACAGGGACAACTTCATGTCCGCACAGGAAGCAAAGAAGTACGGGCTCGTGGACAAAATCGTGAAATCCCTGCCGCACGCGGATAACAAGAAATAGAGGCAATGATGGCCGATGCCGCAAAAACCGGCGGAAATTTCGAGCGCGCCGCTGTCGTAACGGGCAGTAAGCGCCACATCGGTCTCGCCATCGCGTTAAGGCTTGCGGCGGACGGCTTTCGCGTTGCGTTAAATCACCGCACGGGCGACGAAGAGGCGAATTCCGCTCTCGCTCGCGTGCGTGAAATATCTCCCTCAAGCATTTGCATAAAAGCCGACGTCTCCAACGAAGATGGTGCGTACCGGCTAATCGACGGCGCAGTAGGCGAATTCGGCAGGCTAGACCTTCTTGTGAACAACGCCGGCGCATTCTTCATCAAAGGCGTCGCCGAAATGACGCTAACGGAATTCCGCACGCTCATGGACGGCAACCTCACCGCGGCGTTTCTTTGCTCTAGGCGCGCGATTCCCGTCATGCGCTCGCAGGGCGGCGGCTTAATCGTCAACATCGGCTCGGCGAAGGCCGGCACCGCGCAAGCCGCCGGCGCGTACGGCATCGCCAAGACCGGCGTGGTAATGCTCGCTCGTTATATCGCGAAAACGGAAGGAAAATACGGAATACGGGCGAATGCGGTGAATCCCGGCATCGTACGCACCTCGGCGATGAATGAAGAACAATCGCGCGAGGCGGCGAAGCAAATTCCTCTCGGCAGAACCGGCACGCCAGAAGACATCGCCGCCGCTGTAAGCTTTCTTGCAAGTCCGAACGCAGCCTACATCACCGGCGCGTCAATCGACGCCGGCGGCGGCCTTTGGGTGTAAGAATCGCTGCGCGGACGAAGTCCTATTTGCGAGCTACTTGCTTTCGCTATTCGCTAATCTTCAATCCATAAGGACATGGCGGCTACAGATAATAAGAGATCGTAAGGGTTTTCGTTCCACGCGGTCCCAGTTTCCTATGCATAAATCCCTAAAAAGTGCCTCCAACTCGAAAAAATCGTCGCTATCGTAGTCCGTCCATACGATGTCCGCCCATGTTCTCGAAAAATATGCCCCGCCGGTTTTCACGCGAATGTCTATTAGTTCACTAGCTGAATCCCAGTTCCATTCGCTAAGCCGTTGTTTGTAATAGTTTTCAGAATTGCAAAATGCGGTCAACAGCCTAACAATGTCAGCGTCCGAAAGCTGCTTTCTCCGCAACTGAATTTCGGGACTGGTTTTGCCGATAGCTATGTCGAATACTGCCAAATAGCCGCGTTTAACGACATAAACCCGGTAAGAGGTTACGCGTTTTTGCTTTATTGCCTGATTTTGCTGAATTACGACCTCAGATTCTCTAAGCTCTGCAGCGCCTTCGGCCGCAAGCTCACATAATGCTCTCCTTGCTTTATCCGCTTCCGGCTCGATGAATGGCTCTCCGCACTGAAAGCCAAGCAGTACAATACTCGCTGTCAATATCGTTAACATGTCTAGTACCTTAGGAGCTTGGACCAGAATTCTTGCCATTCCAACGCGATTTTCGATACTCGCTGATTTTGGATTAAACATCTTTCAGGCCATTCCTTGCTTCTTCATATTGTTTCCATACATCTTCTCCCCATATTCTTCCATATTTCTCCCAGTACACATCATTCGCCAACAATAACATCGCGTTAACCCAAGAGGCCCGAAGCTCGTACGAATCTGCCTGAAGTTTGAGTGCATCTTTAACGCCTGCGTCGTGGAAAGCCCTTTCAAGGATTTTAAAGTCAACATTGGCTTCCAATGCGCGATTATACACATCCAATTCAGCATCCGAGGATTCCTGTCTGTCTTCGAACCTTTTTTGGATCCAAAATTTGAATGTATCAAAGTTGAACTCAACTGATTCATAGTTATTGCTTGCGACTGCACTATTGACGGCCTCAATTTGATGCTCTCGAATTTTCTTAATCTCCTGAAACACCTTATCTGCGAACTCGAATACTGCGCTGGCTACTCCCATGCGCATTCGAGATTCCCGTGGCAAGTCAGTTGGCTGTTTGTATATAAGCTGGCGAGAAACCTCATCCCACGCGTGCATGGGTAGTGTTCGGAGTTGAATTTCCGCCTTTAGTCCAATTAGTCCAGCCCAAGACGGATCTTGGCACCATTCGTTTGTGACGGTAAACACAAAGTGCCTTGCTCTGTATCCAAATGGATAATCATTCACATCGTCGTCACCTAAATTGGAAGGTCTATCCTCATCGTCTGAAAGCCATTTAGTCTGCCTGCAAAAATATTCTGATTTCAGGATATCTGTAATTTCGTTCATTTGGTCTTGATAAAAGCATATTATGCGCAAACCGCAAATATCGTCAAAGTCGCCCAAACATTTCAAATTCCTGTTTGACTTAAATTCATCGTTCTGCTTTTTTAACACACTATCAAAAGTTTTGGTTCGTGATTGAATGGTGTGAATTTCATATCCCATTTGCTCTACACTGAACCGTGTCTTCAAGGAGTTATCTAAATTCACGCGCAATCGTTCATACAAAAGTTTTCTTGCACTGTAATCTTTTTCCAAGTCCAATCGATTAATCACCAATATCCTCCTCTCATTCCTCTTCTCCGCCGTGCGGATGAGCGGCGTGATAAGTTTTGCGAAGGTGTGCCGGCGAGACTCGCGTATATATTTCGCTAGTCGAAATGTCGGAGTGGCCGAGAAGCTGCTGTATCACGCGCAAACCCGCGCCGCCTTCAAGTAAGTGCGTTGCGAACGCGTGGCGCAGTTTGTGCGGCGTCAGCGGAAGCTCGATTCCCGCGAACTCCCGCAAAGTTTTTAGCGCCTGCTGCACCTGCCTGACCGACAGGCGCTCGCCGGTTTTCGAAAGGAACAGCGCGTTTTTTTCCCTTGCCGAAAGCTCACGTGCAGAGGCTTTCAATAGTTCTTCTCTAGCGCCGCCCGGCGCAAGATACATGCGGATAAGCTCTGCCGCCCGGTCGCCGAATACGATTAGCCGCGGCTTTCCGCCCTTCCCCGTCACCGACGCCTGGCGCACGTTCAAATGAACGTCGCTTAAATCTAGCGACACCGCCTCGCTTACGCGCAGCCCGGATGAATATAAAAGCTCGAACAAAACGTGGTTGCGCGTGCCAATCGCCGTCGAAGTATCGAGCGACGGCGGCAATTTTCTCGCTCCGGTTTCGTACGCGGCGCTATCCGCATCCGGAAACGCCGCAATTGCTTTCGCAGGTGGAGTTTCGCCCGCCGATTCTCCTATGGCTTTCGCGCCCTCGAAAATGCCGAGCAGAAACTCGACGGTTTCCTTCGGAACGTACAATGGCAATTTCTTTTCTTGCTTCGGAGTTTTCATCGCACCGGCAGCGTTCGATTTCGAATCGCCGGTTTCGGACAAAAACTCGCCGAGCATTTTGAACGCGGCTACTTTTCGCCCGTACGAGCGGCGCGATATTCCGCGCTCCTTCAGCCTTTCCGCTAGGTATTTTCTAAGCGGCGCGGTTTCGAAATAGCCGGATGGAAGTTCGCCGCCGGATTTCGCGCCGGTAAAGCTCGCGAACCACTTGAGGTAAAGCTCGACGTCCCTGCCGTACGCCTCGGCTGTGCGCGGCGCAAGCGAGCGGGAGCCGATTATCCACTCCCGGAACGCGCCGGTAACTTCCGCGATGCTATGCGCACTCATCGCACCGATTATCGCATATTTCGCACGGCAGCCGGCTTACTCGTCAACGGGTATATCGTCAACTATGGCGTTGCCGCCTTCGTCGAACAGCTCGAAATCGCCTTTGCGCACCACGTCAACGTCGCCGATTGTGTCTCCTTCGTCGAGCCTGATTAGCCTTACGCCCTGCGTGGAGCGTCCGTACACGCTGATTTTCGACACTTCCTGACGGATGATGATGCCCTTTTCGGTGGTGATTAAAAGGTCGTCGCTTTCGCGAGTTTTCTTCGCCGCGATTACCGTGCCGGTTTTGTCGGTCACTTTTAGCCCGATTACGCCCTTCGCGCCGCGCTTTGTCAGCCTGAACAGCTTGACCGGGCTGCGCTTGCCATAGCCTTTCTTGCCGACCAGCAAAAGGTCGTCGTCTTCGCTGACTGCATCCATCCCGACGACCCAATCGTCCTTTTCGGCCAACCTTATGCCGATTACGCCTTGTGCGGCGGTGCCCATCGGGCGCACGCCGGTTTCGTTGAACATCACGGTCATTCCAAGCCTGCTGGTAATGGCGATTAGGTCGTCGCCCTTCGTGGGATGCACGAACAAAAGCTCGTCGCCTTCGGTCAGTCCGATGGCGCGCTTGCCCGTGGAGCGAAGCGACTGAAATTCCTTAAGCTCCACTTTCTTCACCGTGCCGAGCTTCGTGCACATGAAAAGGTATGGATGCGAATAGTCGGAAAGGTTCACGAGCGCCGTGATTTTTTCCTCGGGCGTAATGCCGATTAGGTTTATCGCGGGGATGCCTTTCGCCGTGCGGTCGAACGCCGGCACTTTATAGACCTTGACGGAATGTACGCTGCCCTTCGACGTGAAGCAAAGCAGCGTGTCGTGCGTGCTGGCGATAGTAAGCAGGTTGACGACGTCGTCGTTCTTCGTCGTAGCGCCGATTAGCCCGCGCCCGCCGCGTCCCTGCGCACGGAAAGTTGAAAGCGGCACACGCTTCACATATCCCGCGCGGCTCACCGTGACAACCACGCTCTCGCGCTTTATCAAGTCTTCTTCGTCGAATTCGCCTGTCGAACCCGTGATTATCGTGCGTCTTTCGTCGCCGTGCTTTTCGACCGCCTTGATTAGCTCGTCTTTAAGAACTCCGTCTATTTTCGCCGCGCTCGACAGCAAGTCTTCCAGATATTCGATGCGCGCTCGCACTTCGGCGAGTTCCTTTAAAACCTTGCCCACTTCGAGCGTTGTTAGGCTAGAAAGTTTCATATCGAGAATCGCCTGCGCCTGCACGTCGGACAGTTCGAACTCCTCGATTAATCTAACCTTCGCCATCGCCGAATTGTCGCTGCCGCGAATTATGGCGATTACTTCGTCAAGATTGTCGAGAGCGATTTTTAGACCGAGCAGGATATGCGCCCGTTCGCGCGCACGTTCGAGTTCGAACAGCGAACGGCGTTCGATAACCACGCGGCGGTGCACAATCCAGCGCAGCAGAAAGTCCTTCAAAGGCAGGATGCGCGGCACGCCGTCGTCAATCGCAAGCATAATCATGCTATAGCTGACTTCGAGCGGCGAGAATTTATACAGCCTGTTAATCACGACCTGCGCGTTGGCGTCCTTTTTAAGTTCGATGACCACGCGAATGCCGTTTCTGTCGCTTTCGTCGCGTAGGTCGGATATGCCGACGATTTTCTTGTCTTTGACAAGCTCGGCGATTTTTTCGACCAATAGCGATTTGTTCACCTGATATGGAATCTCGTTGATGACGACGCGGAATCTGCCCTTCGAATCCTGCTCAACTTCCGCGCGCCCGCGCAGGTACAGCGAGCCGCGTCCGGTTTCATACGCGGCTTTAATGCCGTCATTTCCGGTGATTATGCCGGCGCCTGGAAAGTCCGGTCCGGGTATGTGTTTCATCAAATCGGCGCACGTAAGTTCCGGGTTTTCCACAAGCGATACGATGGCGGCGCCGAGTTCACGAAGATTATGCGGCGGAATACGCGTCGCCATACCCACCGCGATGCCCTCCGTGCCGTTCATCAGCAGAACGGGAAGCCCGGAAGGCAGAACTTTCGGCTCGTCTTCCTCGCCGTCGTACGTCGCCTCGAAATCGACCGTATCCTTGCGGATGTCTTCGAGCAGGTATTCGCCGACGGACGACAGCTTCGCCTCGGTATATCGCATCGCCGCGGGCGGGTCTCCGTCTATGCTGCCGAAGTTGCCTTGCCCCGTGACGAGCGGATAGCGCATGCTGAACGGCTGGCCCAGCCTGACGAGCGAATCGTACACAGGCCCGTCGCCGTGCGGATGATACTTTCCGACGATGTCGCCGCAGATTTTGGCGCACTTGCGCGTCTTCTTGTCCGCTGTATATCCGCCGGTGTACATGCCGTAAAGAATCCGGCGGTGTACGGGTTTCAGGCCGTCGCGCACGTCCGGAATGGCGCGCCCGATAATAACGCTCATCGAATAGTCGATGAAGCATTCCTCCATCTGACGTGATATGGGCGTCAATACCGGCTTGCGGATTGTGTCGTCTATGTTGTCCTGCCTAGTCATAACCTTTACCGATTCCTCAAACTAAATGTCGAGATTCTTAACTTCGCGAGCGTAGTCCGCGATGAACTTCTTGCGCGGAGCTACCTCTGTGCCCATCAGAGCCTCGAACACGTTTTCGGCGTGTTCGTTGTTGTCGATCGTGATTTTAAGAAGCGTGCGGTTTTCCGGGTTCATAGTCGTATCCCAAAGCTGGTCGGCGTTCATTTCGCCGAGACCTTTGAACCGGGTAATTTCCACGCCCTTGTCGCCGATTTCCTTAATCAGCTTTTCTTTTTCCTGATCCGTGAACACGTACCACCGTTTCTGGCCCTTTCTGACGCTGTAAAGAGGCGTTTTGGCGATATAAACGTGGCCGGCCTCGATAAGGCCCTTTAGGTGGCTGAAAAAGAACGTCAGGAGCAGGATTTGTATATGGCTGCCGTCCACGTCCGCATCGGTCAGGATGATTACCTTGTCGTACCTGCGCGCTTCGAGGTCGAAATTCTGTCCGATATTCGTGCCCATCGCGGTTATCAGGTCGCGCACTTCGTTGTTCGCCAGCACTTTTGCGAGACCGGCTTTCGCGACGTTGATTATCTTTCCTCTGATGGGCAGTATCGCTTGGAAGTTGCGGTCGCGCCCGGCCTTTGCCGGCCCCGCCGCGCTGTCGCCCTCGACGATGAACAGCTCGGTCCGGTGATTGTCGCGTTCGCTGCAATCCGCAAGCTTGCCGGGAAGCGAGCTGTCAAGCCCGGCTTTCTTTCTCGCGACGTCGCGCGCTCGCTTGGCAGCCAGCCTGGCTTTGCATGCAGCCTGCGCTTTCGCGACTATGCGCTTGGCTATGGCAGGGTTTTCTTCGAAAAACTGCGAAAGGTGCTCGCCGACCGCCACTTCTACCTGGCTTTGCACGTCCGTGTTGCCAAGCTGTCCTTTCGTTTGCCCTTCGAATTGCGGACGTTCCAACCAAACGCTGACCACCGCGGTCAGCCCTTCGCGAACGTCGTCGCCGTTCGGCACTTCCTCGTTTGCCTTGTACAACTCGTTTTTCTTGGCGTAATTATTGACGACTCGCGTCAGCGCCGTTTTAAAGCCGACGATATGAGTTCCGCCGTCCTTCGTGAAAATGTTATTCGCGAAACCGACTATGCGCTCGGAATAGCCGGTTGTGAACTGCAACGACACCTGGATTTTGG
>JAANMU010002667.1_pt1 | contig 12826 bp, 11 predicted proteins | sample 7279701 | NCBI WGS metagenome assembly JAANMU01 (sample SAMN14094539, study PRJNA606508) | bioreactor metagenome | isolation source: A lab-scale SPAN reactor treating ammonium-rich wastewater day 57 | place: Ireland: Galway | collected 2017-03-13 | reverse complement strand
CGATCGGGCATCTCGATCAGCACGTCGACGACGCGCTCCCAGCGCGGCCGATCGGCGCCCGCAAGCTCGAAGAGGTCGATGGCGAGATCGATGTCCTTGTTAGAAAAAAAATCTGTTGCTGCAAATGATTTTCCAATTGTTAAAAATCCGGCTAATCCTGCTGATGACTTTATAAAATTACTTCTGTTCATAATTTATCTCCTTCAATCTATAAGTTGTAAAATTTTTATTTCCTGGTTTCATAATTTTCTTACTGTTTGAGATTAATTTCCTTTGGAAGGTAACGGTGATTTGCCGTGTGTACCTTTTGAGCTTTCACCCAGATTGGCGCCAATATCATGATTGAGAAATAGTGCTTCGGTGGTTCGGGGACCTTCAACTTTTATCGTTGCAAATCCTTTTTCCAATTCGTCCATATCTTCTGCTGAAAGCGTTACTTTTAGTGCATTGATATTCTCATCAATATGTTTAGGATTTGAAGTTCCGGGAATTGGAACAAGCGATGGATATTTTGCCAATAACCACGCAAGTGCAACTTGCCCGGGTGTTGCATAAGTGCGCTGCCCAATTTGTTGGAGTAATCCTATTAGTTTCCAATTGTGTTTTTGCGCTTCAACAGTGAACCGTGCTCTATGCGCACGCAGGTCAAGTTTATCGTCAAACGGCGTGTTGATGGTGATTGTTCCTGTCAGATAACCTGAACCTAACGGACTCCATGGCACAAATCCAATTCCAAGTTCCTGGCAGGCTGGTAATACTTCATGTTCCGGATCGCGAGTCCAAAATGAATATTCGTTTTGAACAGCAGTTACCGGATGAACAGCATGTGCTCTGCGGATAGTTGCTTCGCCTGCTTCTGATAAACCATAATGAAGAACTTTTCCTTCTTTAATTAAATCTTGCATGACTCCAACAACATCTTCAATAGGAACTGTTGGATCAACCCTGTGCTGATAATACAAATCAATATAATCGGTTTTCAGTCGTTTGAGAGAACCTTCAGTCATTTTCCTTATATACTCGGGATGACTGTTTAATCCAATATTTTTTCCGTTTTCATCATAGCCGTAACCAAATTTAGTTGCGATGACCACCTTATCTCTAATCGGAGAAAGAGCTAACCCAACCGATTCTTCATTAATAAACGGTCCATAGTTTATCGCGGTATCAAAAAATGTTACACCTTTGTCGTAAGCCGCACGGATGACTTTTGCTGTTTCTTCATTGCTTAAACGTGGAGCGTAACCATGCTGCATACTCATGCATCCAAAGCCCATTGCCGAAACTTCGAGAGAACCTAATCTACGAGTTGGCAATGCTGAAGATTTTAAGTTTGAATTCATATTTGAATTCTCCCTCAATGGTGAAAAATTTTGTGCAAACCCGGTGAATGGATTTACTAATTGTAAAGCCATTACAGAAGCCGAAGTTTTTAAAAAAGTTCTGCGTGTCCAGTCTTTATTCTCTAACATATTTTTATTCCTTTTATTTATTAATAAAAATATTCACTTACTTACTTTACTGTGTAGCCTCCATCAGGCGTTACGGTTTGACCAATCATAAATCCTGCACCTTCGCTGCATAACCAAAGAACAGCACTGGCAATTTCTTCTGCTTTGCCCATTCTTCCCATTGGGATAGCATTTATAACTGCTTTCATATGTTCTGGTCTGTCAGCCACTGCGTTGGAAACCATTGGCGTCTCGGTTGTACCTGGACAAATACAATTGATTCGAATACCTCTATGAGCATATTCGAGTGCACTTGCTTTTGTTAATCCAACAACGCCATGTTTCGCTGCGGTGTAAGCACCGAGATTTGCAGTGCCTACTAAACCACTTTGTGAAGAACAATTAACGATAGCTCCGCTTCCTTGTTTCCGCATCTGCTGTAATTCGTACTTCATACAGTACCAAATGCCTTTCAGGTTAACAGCTATGGCTTTATCAAAATCTTCTGAAAGCGCATCTGCTGTTTCAACAACAGCGACATGCATTCCTGCATTATTATATGCAAAATCGAGTTTGCCAAAGGCTGATACTGTTTGCTCTACCATACTTGCAACTTCTGCTTCGTTTGTTACATCACAACTGATAGCAATTGCTTTATGTCCGGCGTTAGTTATTTTTTTCACCGCAGTTTGAACTGAGTTTTTATTTAAGTCAGCCAAGGCTACGGAAGCACCTGCTTCAGCAAACGCAATCGCTGTTGCAAGTCCAATTCCTGATCCAGCACCTGTAATTAGTGCAACTTTTTCTTTAAAATTGTAGTGCATATTTTCTTTCTAAAATTTGATACAAAAATAATATCTCAGTTCAGGCTTGCTGTATGCAGATTACTGAACTTTGTAACTATTTTACTGAATCCTATTGTTAGAATATTCATATTATCTTTATCCTGATATTGGAATTAGTATATGACTAAAATTTTGCAAGTTGAAAATATTTCTGATTATGAAGACTATGTAGGTTTTAAAGGCTTACATCCTTTAGTGAGTGTCATCCCTTATTCAGTCGTAACACCTATTCGCCACAGCCGTACAAAATTTAGTGTGTATGCTCTGTTTTTGCGGGACGATCGTTTGGAAGAACTTACTTACGGAATGGGAAGTTATGACTATGATGAGGGAACATTAATTGCAGTCTCTCCAGGTCAAATTGGAGGTGTGGAAGACAATGGCGAAAAGTTTGATATAAAAGGCTGGGCTTTACTATTTCATCCGGACTTATTACGCGGCACATCTCTGGAAAATAAAATGAGCCAGTTTACTTACTTCTCTTATCATATCAATGAAGCGCTGCACATGACTTCCAGTGAAAGAGGAATCATTGTAAAATGCTTAGAGCTTCTTAAATATGAGTTGGAAAATTCGGACAAGTTAAATAAGAATACTATTATCGTTAGTTTGATCGACGTTGTTTTGGAGTATTGCCTTCGGTTTTATGACAGGCAATTTGCAACAAGAAAAATTGAGAACAGTGATATTTTAGTTCGGTTTGAACAGACGTTAATTGATTATTACAATGCTGAAAAACAATTTAAAGAAGGGATACCAACCGTAAAATATTGTTCCGAAAATCTGTTTCTTTCAACGAACTACTTTGGTGATTTGGTGAAGAAGGAGACTGGGAATCCGCCGATTTATTTCATTCAAAATTTTATCATCAACAGAGCTAAGAGCGAATTATTTTCTAACAAATCAGTAAGCGAAACTGCTTTCAATCTGGGTTTTGGATCCCCGCAAGCCTTAAGCCGTTTTTTTAAACTTCATACCGGAAAGACACCGTTGGAATACTTCAGATCAAAAAGCAAGTGAATAGATTTAAAGATTTGAACACAATTCAACATTTGCTTTTAGCTTATTATAATTCAAATTTTTTTCAGCCTCACAAATTAATTTAGATAATTGTTTAGCTGACAGTTGAACCGATATGGAATTGAATTTCAATGTTTTGGCGCTTGGCGCAGTGGCGAATTTTTAGCACAAAAGTTCAACCGAAGAATTACACTTGAACCTACCACAAAACTGTCATACGAAGCACTGAACCCGCCATTACGCCAAACCGCTGTTACCGGCTGGTGTTCTGTCGTCCGTGTCTGCAAACCATTGTCAGTATTGAGTTTCCGTGTCATTGTCTGTCGGGTTGTGCGTTGCGTTTTTTATTTTTTTGAATGGTCGGGAATTTTTTAAAAAATAATTTTGTCTTGCGTTGGCTTTGCAAGCTCTTTGACAAAGCTTTGGTCTGTGCGTTGGTTTGTGCGGCTTTGGCAATGTGCTTGCAAATAGCGTGGGCTTGTCATTAGTTTATATTGGTGGGAGTCCCAATTCCTTTAAAAATTTATTATGTGTCTCTCTTGCTTTGTTAATGTCTTTGTCAAGGTCAACGAGTTTTTTGTTTACCTCTTTCAAGTCAATTATTTCTTCGTCTAACGATGTGCTTACATAACGTGAGATATTTAGGTTGAATTCGTTTTTCACAATTTCGTCCATTGTCACTCTACGAGAATAACGAGTTTCATCGGTTCTGTTTTTGTAGGTGTTAACTATCTTGTCAATGTTTTCAGGTAGTAAACTGTTTTGTCGTTTTCCCTTTTCAAAGTGGTCAACTGCGTTAATGAACAAAACATCATCAAACTTTTTGCACTTCTTTAAAACCAAAATACAGACTGGAATACCTGTCGAGAAAAACAGATTTGCAGGAAGTCCGATAACGGTGTCAATATTTCCGTCCTCTAATAGTTTTCTCCTGATTTTTTCTTCTGCTCCGCTTCTGAATAAAACACCGTGAGGTAAAATGATTGCCATTGTTCCCTCTTTACTCAAAAAGTGAAAACCGTGTAACAGAAAAGCAAAGTCGGCTGCTGACTTAGGAGCAAGTCCGTAACTTTTGAAGCGAAAATCTTCTCCCATTGCTTCCGTTGGTTCCCAACGATAGCTGAATGGTGGATTGGCTACAATAGCATCAAATTCTAATTTCTTAGATGGATTTATTTCATTGAGAATTTCCCAGTCATTGAGTAAAGTGTCACCGTGGTGAATTTCAAATTCTGTGTCTTTCACGCCATGCAAAAGCATGTTCATTCGTGCTAAGTTGTAAGTCGTGATGTTTTTTTCTTGTCCATAAATTTTGCCGATTGTTCCTTTTGCATCCGTCATTTTCTTACGAACGTTAAGCAATAACGAACCTGAACCACAGGCAAAGTCTAAAACTCTTTCAATCTTTTTCTTTTCGCCTGAACTTGGGTCTTGGCTGTCAAGTATCACAACAGAAGAAAGTATATCTGAAATTCTTTGAGGGGTATAAAATTCTCCTGCTTTTTGACCTGAGCCTGCGGCAAATTTTCCAATCAAATATTCGTAAGCATCGCCTAAGTAGTCAACGTGTTTATTAAAACTATTAATGCCTTCTGCAATCTTCTGAATGATATTGCAAAGCTTTTTATTTCGTTCTTCGTAGTTCTTGCCGAGTTTATCAGAATCTAAATTGATTTCAGAAAACAAGCCTTGAAAGGTGCTTTCAAATGATTCATTCTCTATGTATTTAAAACCATCTTGCAAAGTGCGAAGCAATTCTTTGCTTTGGGTTTTAGCCAATTCCGCAATGCTGTTCCATAAATGCGATGGCTCAATTACATAATGAACCTTTCTTCGCATTTGCTTTTCAAATTCCTTTACATCAGCTTCGTTTTGCTCATACCAAACGGAAAGCGGAGTTCGCTTGTCTTTGTCTTTTAGAACAGGATAATCTTTTCCTAATTCCTTTTTTGCTGCTGCTTCGTAATTGTCACTTAGATAACGTAAGAACAAAAACGAAAGCATATAATCACGGAACTGGTCAGCGTTCATTGCTCCACGCAATTCGTCTGCAATTTTCCAAAGTGTATTACCTAATTGTGTTTGATTATTTTCTGTCATGCTGTTGCTGCTGGAGTTGGTTCATTAAATATTTCTGGAAAATGGAATTCATATTTCACAAGGAATCCATTAAAAATTCGTTTGAATAAGTCTTTGTTGTCGCCAATCATTTCTTGAGGGTCAAAAATTGAATACTTGCCATGACTGAACAATTGCAAAGCTCTTTCAAAAAGAACTTCATCGTCTAAGCCTTGAATACATTTATCAATTTTGTCATACCCGAAAAAGCTGGCGGTCTTTTCGAGAATGCTACGCAAAGCATTGAAATGATAAGTGAATATTTTATCTGATTCTACAACCTTTTTGAGTTCACTTATTGTTGCGATATGATGAAAAAATGGTGTGTCGCCTGTGTCTTGCAAAGCATAATCGTTTGGCTCTTTGAAATGAAGGAAGTATCGCTTGTTTTTAACCTTTCTGCCAAATTCGTTGAACAATACATTGAAAAACAAACTGTGATGCGTTGAAATTACTGTTTTTATTTCGCTGCCCTCTGTGGTAAGAAGGTTGGCTAAATCACAAGCTATCGCAATGGCATTATTTTCGTCTAATGATGAAATCGGGTCGTCAATGTAAATGTAATTAACCCAATTGTATGAAGGGTCTTTGTCAATTACTAACTGGCAAATGGCTAAAAAGAAGCACCAAATAAAAAGTGTTTCTTCGCCTCTTGATATTTTGATGTTTTCAATTGTTTGCTCTGCTCCTTCAACTATGATACTTCTTGAAAACCGAACTGTTGCGTTTTCATAGTCTATATTGAATTTCAAATCAACATAGTTGTGAAAAAACGATTCAATTTTTGCATCTAACTCCAATTCTCGTAAGCCGTCAAAAAATGCTGAATCGGTGTTAAGTTTCAAATATCTTTCGGTGTCGTTTTCAAGGTCGTTGTGCCAAGAAAATAAGTCTTCTGTAAAAGCATTAAAGTAAAGCGTGTCTCTTTTAGTTACTTCTCTTTCTGCATTGTATTCTTTACCTGCTTCTTTAAATTCCATTGACAGGCGAGTTTTCCCTGTGCCATTATGAGCAAAGAAAAGCACTAAATCTTTTAGTGGTCTGTGATCACCTGTTAAGTCCTTACGGAAGTGTGTGGCAATATCTGTAAGGTTTGTAAATTTTATTACTCCGCTCATTCTGTTACTTCATTTAGATTAGGAAACAAACCCTGCAACAATCCTTTTTTGTGAAGTTGCAATTGTTCTATTCTTTCAGCCTGCAAGCGAATCAAATCATCTAAGGAAGAAAGACAAGAGGCGATTTTTTGTTGTTCTTGAAGAGATGGAGGAACGAAAAAGGAATAGGATTTATATTCTTCTGCATTTATACCAGGTTGTCCAGAACGCAAAGAGGTCTTCGATACCCATTTTTTATATTTTTCAGTTAAGGTTTGAGCATAAATGAAGTAAGGAATTTCATTCTTTATTGAGAATCTTATCAAGAACCCTGCAAAATAAACTTTATCATTTCCTTTTTGATGTAGATAAGATTTCCCTACGCTTGCACCTGTTCTTGCAAAAACCACATCCCCAATCTTTAAAAGGTATTTTTCTTCCAATATGCCATCAGGCGAAGTAACTGAATCCTGTAAAAAAAGCCTTGTATTTTCATCAATATCTGTTATTCTCAAATATTTGTTTTCACCATCAAAATCTTTTGATGCTGAATTCATTCCGTACATTACATTTTCGGAAATCTCCCCCAATTTCTTCTCCACCCACTCCCCACTATTTTCAAACTCCTTAAAGCGTAGTTTGGGCACCGTTTCACCTTCTTTTGAAAATAAATTTTGCAACAAGCCTTTTTTATGTTCTTTCAGCACTTCCAGCTTTTGGCTCTCGGCTGTGATAACTTCATCTAAGGATGAAAGACAAGCTGCTATTTTCCGTTGTTCATCTAATTGGGTAATAGGGACTTTAATTTGGGAAAGGTTGTCATAATTTAAAGTATTTCTAACACCACCTTCAAAAATCATCTGCTTGGAAAATTCATTTGACTTGAAGTAGTTCAATAAAAATATATCGTCAATTACTGAATTGTTTGCCTTGAAGCTTACATATAATGGACTAATTATTGAAGTATTGTCATCAGATTTATAGGCTAGAGAACCAATATCAATTCTTGAAGGGTTGTAAGCAAAATATCCTCTATTGATAACATAATAGTTTGAAGTGTCTTTACTTGCAATAATTCTGTTGTCAAAGTATTCATCTTGTTTAATAAAGCCGAATTTATTGCTAACACTTTCAACCAAAGAATATTTTTGGTCTTTATTTTTAGTTGAGTTTTTTATCAAAACTTCACCCAGCGGCTTAACCTTCCAAACTCCACCATTCTTAAACTCAGAAAATCTAAGAATAGGCACCAATTTTATTTCGTTGTTCTTACTCATAAGCTTTCAGTCCTGATATTTCTCGCCCTTCGGCTTTCTTTTTTAAAATAGGTGTCAATTCGTCCATCAATGCCAATTCTCTTTTGGTGCGTTCTTTCCAACCTAAGTCTAAGGGTGCAAATAGTTCACTCAATTTGTCGGCATCAAAAATCATTCGGCTAATTATTGCATTGGTAAATTCGTTTAATGCCGAAAATTCTAAACCGTTATTCTGTGCTATCTCTGTTAATCTTTTAGCAATTTTCTCTTCCTTGAATTTTTGATAGCCGTCTTTTATTTCATGCTCATTGAGTGCTTTACCAACTTCCAACTTTTTAATATAGTCAATAATGTCTTCCCGTTCTTCCATCAAGTTGGCACTGCTGCTCAACACACCAATCAATTGGTCACGGGTCATTTTCTGCTTTTTCGGTGTGTCTTGTGTGTATTTGGCAATCAGGTTCATGATGTAATCATAATCCACTACCGAAGAAGCAAACAGCACAAATTCAAAATCCAATTGCTGAATGTTTTCAGGTGCTTTGCCGCCTTCTTTTTGTTGTATTTCTTTGAGTTGTTTGGCAATTTCTAAATACGAACTTCGGAACGAACGCAATTGCTCTTCGGGCATTAAGTTTTCAATCTTTGCTTTCTGTTCTTCGTTCAGGTCGGTGTATTGGTCAAGCTGCGTTTTCAATCGTTGCACTTCTTTAAAGCGATTGATAAACTCCACACGGGCAGCATCGCCTTTGATGTTGTAAACTTCCTGCGGTTCGGCTACCATGTTTTTATCCTCCATCCACTTTTCCATTGCCTTTACTGCTTCTTGGTATTTCTCAATTACTTTCGGAGCAGGGTCAACCAACCAAATTTCTTTGGCTCTTTCTGCTACACTTTCACCGCTGAATAAAGCAATGGCTCTGTCCACTTCGGCTTGTTGTTGGCGGAAATCTAAAATATTGCCATAAGGTTTGGTGTCATTCAAAATACGGTTGGTTCGGCTGAAAGCCTGAATCAGTCCGTGAAATTTCAGGTTCTTGTCAACATACAACGTATTCAAATATTTGCTGTCAAAGCCCGTGAGCAACATATCCACCACAATCACTAAGTCAATTTTGTTTTTGCGTGGATAGTCGGCATTGCTGAACTTCTGAAATTTGATGCGTTGCTGAACATCCTGGTAATACAAATCAAATTCAGTAATTCTATGGTTGGTGCCATATTGCTTGTTGTAATCGCTGATGATGGCTTCCAGTGCTTTCTTCTTCTTTTCAGGTTCAACTTTATTATCGGCTTTTTCTTGTTGTAAATCTTCCTGCAACTGCTGAACATCTTTATTTCCTTCGGCTGGTGGAGAAAATACACAAGCAATATTTAGCGGAACAAAAGTTTCATCTTCTTTTAGTTTGTTCGCTTGAATCTCTTTGAATAGTTCGTAATATTCAATGGCATCATTAATGGAAGCAGTTGCCAACAAAGCATTGAAACGCTTGCTGTGCGTTGCCGCATCATGTTTTTTCAGAATAGCGTTTGCAACCGCTTTTTTATGGTCGGTGCTGCCAACGGTTACATTTTTTTCAGGTTTGAAATAGTCAATATGAAAACGCAACACGTTTCTATCTTCTATTGCATGAGTGATAGTGTAATTATGTAACGAATTTTGGAAAATGTCTTTAGTGGTTACATAAGAACCAACTGTTCCGTCAATTTGCTTGTAGGTTGAGTTATCGTCAAAAATGGGAGTTCCTGTAAAGCCGAATAACTGTGCTTTTGGGAAAAACTCTTTAATTGCTTTGTGATTTTCTCCAAACTGTGAACGGTGGCACTCGTCAAAAATGAAAACGATGCGTTTGTCGCTTAACGCATGTAAGCGTTCTTTATAGTTATTTTTGTTGTTTGGGTCTAAAGCTAAACCTAATTTTTGAATGGTCGTAACAATTACTTTGTTGGCATAATCTTCCGAAAGCATTCGTCTTACTAAAGTTTCTGTGTTGGTATTTTCCTCAACACAACCTTCTTGAAACTTGTTGAACTCCTCACGGGTTTGTCGGTCAAGGTCTTTACGGTCAACCACAAACAAACATTTTTCAATATTCGGATTGTCTTTGAGCAAGGTAGATGCTTTGAAAGAAGTCAGCGTTTTTCCGCTTCCTGTTGTATGCCAAATGAAGCCGTTGCCTTTGTGTTCCTGAATAGAATTGACAATTGCCTTAACTGCATAAATCTGATATGGTCGCATGACCATCAATTTTTGTTCGCTTGCAACCAATACCATGTATTTGCTTATCATTTGGCTTAGAGTGCATTTGCTCAAAAACTTTTCAGAGAAATCGTCTAAGTGTGTGATTTTTTTGTTGTCCTCACCGGCATATTGATAGATAGGCAAAAACTGTTCGTCAGCATTAAAGCTGAAATGAGCAGCGTTGTTATTGGCAAAATAGTAGGTGTTTGAACGGTTGCTCACAATAAACATCTGCATAAAGCAAAGCAATGAATTGGTGTAGCCGTTTCCCGGGTCGCTTTTGTAGTCCACAATTTGCTGCATGGCTTTTCGTGGGCTAACCTCCAAACCTTTCAATTCAATTTGCACAACGGGAATTCCGTTTATAAGCAAAATCACATCATAACGGTGGTGGCTGTTGCTTGTGTTGATGCGTAATTGATTGATTACTTCAAATTCGTTTTTGCACCAATCTTTGATGTTTACCAATGTATAATGCAAAGGTGTTCCGTCCTCACGGGTAAAGGTGTTGATTTCTCTAAGTCGTTTTGATGATGCAAAAACGTCCGGATTTATTATTTCCTTAAAAAGTCTTTCAAATTCTGAATCAGTCAAGTTCACACGATTCAAGGCTTGAAACTTCTCACGGAAATTCTTTTCAAGGGAAGCCTTGTCCCGAATGTCTGCCCTGTGAGTGTATTTCAGATCAGTCAATTTGGTAATCAAACTATCTTCTATTTGTATCTCTTTTGTCATCTAAAATTTATATCAGTCAAAGTTACTTTTTTAATCATGTCAATCAGTCTGTGTGTTGGCAAAAAGTGGCTCTTTTGGCTTTGCGAAGGGTCGGCTTGCGGGTGGGAAAAAAATAAAAAACACAGGGTCGGCAATGAGTGTCGGCTTACTCGTTGTCCGCTTGAAATATGGTCTGTATGTTGTCCAACTGTCAAAATGGTTTGTCCTTGTGTTAATGTTTAATATTTAGTCGTCTGTTTCATGTTTGCACTGTCGTTTTACACTTGCCGCTAACTCCTTTATAGGTCTCACAAAATCAGACATATACAACCAATACAGGCGTATAGGTCTCATAACAGTGAGATTTTAATATGTCAAAACTAACTAAAGATTTTCTAATAATCACTCAACAATCACCGTGCGCAGATTGCATTATTAGTGGGGCAATCAGATGGCGAACCAGCAAAGACTGATTATATATTTTACCAAAGACAATTTCAGAAATAAGAGCTACAAACTTTCTTTTATTATTTGGTTGTCTTTCCGCCCATTGCTGTAAAGACGCTGTCAACTGGTTCCCATAATTCAATTTTGTTTCCTTCATCATCCATAATATGTACAAACTTTCCGTAATCATAAGCTTCAATACTATCAAGAATTTTTACTCCGTTTTCTTTCAGCTTATTAATGAGAGCTTCGATATTCTGAACCCGATAGTTTATCATAAAATCCTTTTTTGAAGGTTCAAAATATTTATCACCTTGTTTAAAGGGACTCCATTGCAGATAGTTGATTTCGTCTGGTCGGTTTGCATTTCTAAATTCAAAACTAGAGCCCCATTGATTTACCTCCAGTCCTAAATTTTTCGAATACCATTCTTTTGCTTTTTCGGGATTTTCAGAGAAGAAGAAAATCCCTCCTATTCCGGTTACTCTTGGTTTGTTGTCGTTTGTTGAAATCGTTGTTTCAGGTTTTTGTTTTTTCATAACTTTTAAATTATTGTTTTCTGAGATGCAGCCTATTATTAATAAAATAATCGAGGCGAATACTATTAGCTTATACATATCTTTTTTGAAATTAATATTATTAATTAAGTTGTCTTAAATTTTTATCAATCCTCTAAAACCTCTCGCGGCGTAATAAGAATCCGCTCCGTTATGGTAACAAAAAACTCTGCCGAATCTGAAATCACCAAAAATAGCTCCTCCAAGCTTTCGAACTTTTTCAGGAGTTTTAAGCCAGCTTGAAGTTTTTGTATCAAAGCTCTCTAATGATTGTAAATAATTGTACTGCTTTTCATCAAGAAGCTCTATATTCATCTCCGAAGCCATATTAACTGCGCTATCTTTTGGTTTGTGCTCTTTTCTGGCTTCTAATGCTTGGTGGTCGTAGCAAACGCTTCTTCTGCCTTTGGGACTTTCGGTAGAACAGTCACAAAATATAAACGCCTTTTCACTCTTGTCAAACCCGATTACATCAGGCTCACCTCCTGTAATTTCCATCTCATTAAGTGACCACAATTTGTCGGGCTGCTTTGTTAAATGAATTTCAACGTCATTCCATTTTATTCCAATGTGCCTGTGTTGGTTTTCCTCAAACCGCTGTTTTAGAACTTTAAGTAAACTCTTCTTTTCGTTTTCAGAAATTTTTTTCATCATTGCTTTTTATTTGTTAGCATCCTGTTGTTAAAACGATATTTACCCGGTGGTATATCGGTGGTTCGTTGCTGCCGGGTTATACCTACGCATTATTCTTGGGATCAAAGTCCACCATCCACTCAATACCATATTTATCTCTAAACATTCCAAAATACGAGCCCCAGGGACTGTCTCCAATCGGTGCTTCAATTTGTCCGCCGGCAGATAGTCCGTTAAAAATTTTATCTGCTTCTTCTTTGCTTTCGGCAATTATAGAAATTTTACTTCTGTTTTCATTCTCATTTACCCTTCCCATACTAAGCGGGACGTCGTTAGCCATTAACAAATTATTTTTACCGATAGGCAAAACGATGTGCATTATTTTGTCTGCTTCGGCTTCGGTCCATCTGTTGTTCGGATCTTTGGGTAAATCTTTAAATCGAACT
>JAANMU010002664.1_pt1 | contig 12840 bp, 11 predicted proteins | sample 7279701 | NCBI WGS metagenome assembly JAANMU01 (sample SAMN14094539, study PRJNA606508) | bioreactor metagenome | isolation source: A lab-scale SPAN reactor treating ammonium-rich wastewater day 57 | place: Ireland: Galway | collected 2017-03-13 | reverse complement strand
AATCGACCGACGTTATTGGCATTGACGCATTTCCCTACCGCTTTACCAGTTTTCTCATCAACCAGGCACACCTTCGCCATCGGGAATGTTTGGCGACCGCTATAGACGATGTGCTCTCCAATGTTCTGACTTTTTAAAGTTCCCGGGACAACAAGGGCTACCGCACCCCGATAAGGCTCCCCCTTTGACATGACGGGAATATCGTGGTGGGTGGGGACTCCGGATTTTTCAAAGAATGAACTTCCGGGATAATAGAGGTCGGAATATATTTTTGACCAGTAAGGGCTGAGAACCGGGGAAGTTATAAAACTGTGTAAAGGTTCAACATCTACACTCATCGAAAAATATCCTTCCTTTTCAACCTGGATGTTGAAAAGTCCGTCCTGTCCGGTTACATCGTAGTTATCGTTAAACTCCATGAAGGCCGGTTGCTTCGTTGCTTCATCAATCAAAGTAACCTCAGCGTCCATTATGGGTTCAAGGGACCGTGAATCAAACACGCGTCCATAAGGATCCCAGGTAATTGACGCGCATTTTGTCTCCAGGTCTTCGACGTTAACTTCAAGTTTTTCGGCAAAGAACTCCATCGTTGACAGCTTCTGACTCGGGTCTTCCCCATCTACTTCTTCTCCACCTGTCCCCAAATCTGATGTAATGATTTCGGCGGCCAAATCACCAACCGCGGAGAAATCAACCGGCGTATGGATATATGTAGTTTCCGACACCATTATGTCAACGGGTCCGGGAGGAATCAACCCATCGCTGGCTGCCCCCAAAACATTATCTCCAGAAGCCCCACCACCAACTGAGGCCAAGTTATTTTTCACGATATTACACGACTTAAAGCCTGGTTTTATTGCGGCCAAAATAGGATTACCTGCTTCCCGTCTACCTTTATTGCACCTATTGAGTCTTTTATTTCCCTTTACTTTTTCTTCATCGCTAAAATTACCGCATTCTTCGTCAAACCCCTCATCATCGGACAACCATGCCACTCCGCTATTCACTCCCCAGGTCATTACGCATTTGCAACCTGCGGGTGAGGCGCATGTCCCCGTCAACCTTATTCCCGTCACTTTTTGAACTCCATGTCCTTCAGGAATATTATTGAATTTAGCGCTCAAACAAGTTCGTATTTTCCCTTGTTCCATCAATTCTTTGTTGTTTGCGGGGTCAGACGCCGATTGGGAGAGAGTCGGCAATGGCAAGCTAACTATAAACCCCAAAAAGATTGCGACTACCAACGACATTAGTACTTTATTTTTTGTCATTTTATATTTGAGGTCGGCTTCTTTTTATATAGATAATGACTCCAGCGGTTGACGCTACCAATACCAAAAGGATAATAAATACCGAAACCACCTTAAGGTCAATCGTATTTTTGCTCGCACCCCCTGCAGCCTGAGTGGGTACCGGAGTGGTTTTGACTATTTGATTTAACTGCCCGGTTGCCGGGTTAACAATCGGCTGGTCATTTTTTGTAGCGGCCATCAGATCGATCTTTTCGGAATCGATATACGCCTGGTTATTTTCTATGAACAACGATGTCTGTTGGGTCAATACTTTGGAACCGGTTTGATCCGTCAATTTCAAATAGTATTCAAGAGGAGGCAGGTTGTTTTTGTATATGGTGAAAAACCCGCTGTCGTCGGCTGTAGTTGTATGGAATACCTTATTATTCATCGATAGGACCACCTGTATTTTAGCCTTCGGGATGGGTTGCCCGGCCTCATCATACGCGTAACCCTCAACGTGCCTTAGGATCGGTTCGAATTTGATATCATCCTCGGCCATAACCGGTGCGACGACTTCCGGCACATCGATTCGGATACTCTGCTGGGCATATACCTCTGGAGTAATCCAGGAAAACAATCGGGCGACAAAACCCCCGATAAGATTCTGTTCGTAAGTCAAATAATAATCCGGGTTTTTAACTTTTTTGATGTCTATTCCTTCTTGGGGCGCCTCCGAGGACTTGACCTGCAAAGTACAGAAACCTTCCTTATCGGTGTGATCGGAACCAGTCTGGTTGCAGGTTATACCCTCGTCCAAATTAGTCTCGATTTTGGTCAACGGATGGCTCACCCTGAATTCTATTTTCGTATATTCTTCTCCATCCCTCCAGACAATCGTCTGGTCTTTGAATATGGTTTCAATCGCCCTTTTGTAGGGTGCCCCCTTGGGCTTTACCGGGATATCGTATCTTTGGGGGTCGTTCTGTTTTTCTTCAAAGGCCGGATCGCCTAATCTGTATATTCTTTCGTAAAGATCGACATATCTGGGATCGGGGTTGACACGGACGAATTCGTGTCTCGGCATATTGGTCGCCTTTAGCTTGTACATCCCGTCTTCAAGAATGTAAATGTTATATTTGCCCAATGCGTCAATGGGAGAGTTGTTTGAAGGTACGTCAACGTATTGGTCCTTGCTGTCCAAGAGCGTTACCCTGGCTTCATTTGCCCCCAAGGGTTCAAGAGATACGGCGTCGAAAACCCGGCCATAAGGATCCCAAAAAATTGATTTGCAGATTTCTTGTGCGCCCTCGAATATGAACTTTGTCGTTCCCAGCTGTTGGGACGGGTCCTCCCCTTCGTTTCCGCTACCACCAAGATCGGGTTCTGAGACGGCATAGATATCGTAAACAACGTGATCGCCTGGTTTGGTGATAGCTCCCTTGACCTTAAATTGACCAGGTGGAAACATGTGGGGATTGCCGCCTTCTAATGTTATACCGGGCAAACCGGCCCCCGACTCACCGAAATATCTTTGATCCAAAGCAACGTCAAAAACCGTACATTTCTTGTCGCCGTATTTCTGACACCTAACGCCTCCGTTTTCATTGACCGCAGCATCTAAACATATGGGTCCACAAATGCCAACATTACATCCATCCGGAGAGTTACACGTCCCAATAAAAGTTACGTTATCTACGGGTGGAGGCCAACCGCCGTCGCGTCCGTCAACCTTGACACATTCCATGATGTAAGGCACGCCAAGATCTGACATGATCAGTTCCGGGGCTTCAGGTTCCTGAGCATAGACCAACCGGGAAACAAAAAGCCCGATTGTCAAGGTTAAAACCAGCAGACTCAACTTTATCTTCATTAACTTATTTATAGACGTTTTTTTGGCAATTATCAAGGCTATCTTTGTTATTACTGACCGAAGGGAAATAAAAGAACTAGAATATTATTCTAAATATATTTTTGGGCACAAATAACTGCCCAAAATATCCTATACTTTAAGTATGAAAAGAAATCCTTACCTTTTGATCTTCATCCTGGTTACGATTCTCGTATATATCCTGGGTTTCAGGTACGGACAGAGAACCGAAAAAACCAATAAGGCGATCGACTACGTCCTTTCAATCACGCCGACTGCTCCGCCTCCGACTCCCACCCCCATAAAGTACGAGGAATTCCAAAGCAAAAAATGGGGCATAAAATTCACTTATCCGGCAAATCTGTCGGTCAAGGAATCAACCAATACCCCGGAAATTAAATTCGAACTGACAAATGAATAAATTGAAACTCGCTTTCTTCGGATCGGCCTATTTTTCGGCCTCTCTCCTTGAAAAAATAATAAATGACCGGGATCTTATGAATCTACTTGATATAGAATTTGCGGTCACCCAACCGGATAAACCCAAAGGCAGAAAACAGGTTTTAACCCCAACCCCGGTAAAACTGATGTCGGAGAAACACGGCATTAAAACCTACGTTGAGATGGATGATGAAAGTTTAAGCAGGCTAAAAGAAGTCGACCTGGTTCTACTATATGCTTATGGCGCAATAATAAAAAATGAGATTCTTGATTTACCAAGGTATGGTTTTTGGAATATCCATCCGTCTCTTCTACCCCATTATCGGGGAACGGCACCGATGGCCAGCCCCTTAATAAACGGGGACAAGAATACCGGAGTAACCCTTATTAGAATGGACGAAAGAATAGACCATGGTCCAATAATCGCTCAAATAATGTATACGATAGAAAAAACGGATAAAAGACCGGAATTGGAAACGAAACTGACCGATCTGGGATTTGATTTGTTCAAAACAACGATATTGAAAGGTGTCAACAACATTGATCTGAAAGAACAAGAACACGAAAAAGCAACCTATACGAAAAAACTAAATAAAGACGATGGATTTATCGAAATCGAGAAATTAAAAAAATCAATGAAAGATTCGCCCATGCAAATCTATAATTTATATCGCGGCTTATATCCCTGGCCGGGAATATGGACAGTTCTTCCGAATGGGAAAAGGTTGAAAGTTACTCAAATGAAGATTAATAGTAACGGATTAGAAATATCCAAAGTGCAAATGGAAGGAAAAAAAGAAGTAGATTTTGAAACCTTCTCAAAGGCATACGGACTCAAAATATGATTAGGTTATGAAGGAAGAATAATCTCGTATTTCTATAACCTTACCCGTCTGTTCATCAATAATAACCGGAACGAAAGCCAAGTCACCATCAACCACCCTCTTGGAAAACTCCGCATGCTCAATGAGATTCTTGTAATATGCTATAGCTCCATCTTCCAATTTTCTTTTATCGTGATTTGAAGCGTTTAACCAAGTTTCGTTTCCAACAGCGGTTGAGATGAAGACTATATCCGTATCTTCACCCTGTTGTCTATGGGAATCGATTATGGATAATTTTGTAGATAAGTGTCTGTGGGCGTCGATTCTGTCTCGAGGCGTGCTTCCGAAAGATTGGTGAAGGTCAAACCTACCGAAGGGTTTATCGGCGGCAATAGATATATATCTTTCGTGGTGTTCTTTAAAGGGATGATTTCCTTGTTCATCTGATGCTAAGCCGGTCACGTATTGAGACGCCAATGTTCTGGCAATAACAAACATCAACGCTTGTTTCTGACTATCTTGGCCATTGGATAAATTCGGGAAATTAGTGTCGATATATTCGGAAATAACCCTCATGTATGAAGTCTGATCTTCTATCTCTGTCGATAATAGATATTGAGTAATTTTTAGGACCTTTTTTGAGTATTCAATAAACTTACTATTTTCAGTAAAATTAGTGCTCATTGAACCGAAATCGTCCACTTCCGCATATAAACCATCTCTAATCTTTTTTACAAGTCCGTCCCTTAAAAGAATATCTGTAGTTGAAAGTTGGTTTTCCTGTCCATAATTCAGAATAAAACCCTGGTGATCGGTATCTATCATCGCCGTTATAGCTACTTGGGCTTGGGGTTCTTTTCTGTTCCTTCTTAGTAGTCTGTTATAGGTATTGTCGACCGCGCTTCTCCTTATATCGGCTTGTTTCAAGGCCACATCGTCTATATTTCCTTGAAACATATTGTCCTTGACCATTTGGGTTATCTTTCCGCATTTATGCTCTTTCCCCGTATGGGCAGTAACAATCTCCAAAAGCTGCCTACCTTCATTAGAACTTGCCAAATCTTCCAATGTGCCTATAAACCTTCTTGAGTCGATGATCGGATTTGGAGTAAGGAAATGTTCGCTGTGATGATCCTTTTCAAATGTATAGTCAACCAAGGACCCGGCAACCTCCAAACTGTTGATTGACCGACCAAATTGGTGCAATAAAGAAATTCTTCCGTCAATACAATCTATGACGCCAACTTTTGTTTTTCCTTTTAATTTGTTTTCTTCCTCAAGAATGGTTACAAATTCAGGGCTTGACAACCTGTCTGCTATTTCCTGGTTGGAATTTAAGATACTAAGGATTTTTTCAACACTATTTCTAGGCATCTCATTAGGCCCCCCCAGTGCGACCCGGGAATTCTCAATCCCGGCCTGGACCCTAAAATAGTTTAATGTTTGGTATTTTGCCTGTTCGACGTGCGCCATATTTGAAAGATGATATTATAACAAATAATATCCCATAGTTATGTAAGACTTTGGAGGATTCAGACGCTAGATTTGCGTGATTTCTTCCCTAATCTCCGAAAAAGAGCCTTTATTATAGCAAGGGGGTAAACTTTTGGCAAGTTGGAATCGTCTTTACTCTTAGAAACTAAGAGTATATTCCAGTTTGATACCTTCAAATCCGCACATTATTAATGAAGTTCCAAGTTCACGCCTTAAATAATACGCCTACCAGATACCCAACCAGCGCCGAAGCCATTCCGATAACCATCAATTCGACCGCCTGTTTCAGAAGTTGCCTGCCCAGGGTTTTTTTGGCTTTGTAGTATCCGACAACAAAAAGAGTTATTGCGGAAATCGTCAGGGAAACATATATGGCCGATCCGACCGGCAAGAAAAAAAAGGGGGTAAGGGGGATAAACGAACCGACCAATGCCGAAATGCCGACAACGACGGCACTTGGGAATGCCTGTCTCCTATCGACTTTCTCAAGCTTTAGTTCTTGTTCCATCATTACCTTAAGCCAGGTAGTTTTATTGGAGGTGATTTTGGTGATAATCTCATCAAGAACCTTACCCTTGAAGCCGTAGTTTTCATACAAAGCCCTTATTTCTTCCCTTTCACCTTCCGGAAAGTTATCGATCTCCCATTTTTCCCGCTCAAGTTCAGACTGGTAATAGTCGGCTTCGGTCAATTTAGAAGTATAAGCGACAGCCGCCATCGAAATAGATTCCGCAAATGTTGCCGCCAACCCGGCGACGATAACAATGTTTGAAGAGGCCGTTGCTGCCGCCACTCCCAATATTACTCCCAACACGTTAACCAGCCCGTCCTGACCTCCTAAAATAATCTCAGGGAGCGCAAATGAAGTCTGATGGTCTTCCCTATGGATTGAATTATGGATAACCCGTGGATCGTGCGCTTTTGCCATTTCGCTTGGGTTTTTATCGAGATAACCTTTTCTAGCCCTTTCGACTCGTCTCATATTGCGTCTTCCTTAATCATTTTTCTAATTTTAACAAAAAGCTTTTCCATGGTCCTCAAGTTATGAATGGTTGCAAGCGTATATCCTAGGATTTCCCTTTGTTTGAAAAGGTGATGGAGATATGATTTGGTAAAATTTTTACACGTATAGCAGTCGCAGTTTTGGTCTACCGGAGTTAGGTCTTTTTTGTAAATCGCTTTATTTATGTCTATTTCCTTGCTTCCGTCCTGGTAAATAGTTCCCATGCGAGCCAATCGAGTCGGCTCGACGCAATCGAAGGTATCGATTCCGTACTTGACCAAATCAACTATATCGTCAAGCTGTCCAACGCCCAGCAAATGGACCGGGCGGTCTTTCGGTAGATAGTCGGATACCCACTTGACTTGTTCCCTCATCTCCTTTTTGGTTTCGCCGACCGAGACGCCGCCAATTGCCACGCCGGGAGTATCTCTGGATACGACAAATTCCGCCGATTGTTTTCTTAAATCCTCAAAAGTCGCACCCTGGATTACCCCATATAGAAATTGGTGGGCTGACGGATTATCCTTGCGATATTTTATGCACCGTTCAAGCCACTTATGGGTTCTATCCATGGCTTTTTGGGCATATTCGTGAGTGGCCGGATAATAAGTACATTCGTCAAAAGCCATGTTGATATCAGCGCCTATGTCGGTCTGGTATTCCATCGATTTTTCCGGCGTGAATTCAATCAACCGGCCGTCGTAAGTTGATCGGAATTTGACCCCGTCCTCTGAAATTTTGACAACCAGCGGTTCCTCATCGGCCCTGACGCGTGCCTTCCTTGTATTTTGGGCCAATGAGAATACCTGGAAGCCTCCTGAGTCAGACATTAAGGGAATGTCGAGTCTCGAATATTTATGGATTCTACCGGCCTCCCGTATGACATCTGATCCCGGGTGAGTTACCAAATGGTAAGTGTTCACGAATGCTACTTGGGTACCGATGTCTTCAAGAATGGATGGAGTCAAAGCCTTAACTGTCCCTTTGGTGCCAACGGCAACAAACGACGGGGTGTTTATGACTCCGTGAGCCGTTGTGATCTTCCCTAACCTAGCTTTGGACTTTTTGGAGTTATGCGAGACGGAAAAGAATTTCGACATGAGATTATTATATAAGAAAAAAGGGGAAAGATTATTCTAAGGAGCCTTATATTACTTTTTCCAGGGTTTGATGGCGATCATGACGTCAACCTTCCGATCAGCGAATTTTGGCTTCAAAACAACGTTACCCGCTTCAACTAATACGTCCAGTCTCGTTGGGCGACCGTGAACCAATTTACCTTCGGCCATACTGGCCCTCAAGACACCGCCCTCCTTGAGCATTGCCATAAGTCTGGGAGTTGAGTCTTTATTGATCCTCTCGCTCATTCCCTCGGCTATGACGCGGTCGTAGCTACCCTTTCCTTCAAAACCGGCGCCATTGACATTATTTGGTTCAACCTGTTCAAAGTAACAATCCGGATAACGGAGGCTTAACGCCTGAACGTCTTCTGTGGCTTGGGTGACAACGGCAATCCTGTCGCCCTCCCGGAAAAACTTTTTTTCGCCAACCGGAGTCTTTTTGGATTTGTCAAAATACGAATCAATATAGCTTTCGACTGGCAACATTTTATCTGGCAACATTTTATTCTGTCTAAGAAATGCGGGTGCTCCCAAATCGTATGCGAGTTTATTCTTAAGAAAAGCCATCCTTGAAAGGGGTGGAATGGTAGTCATATCATCGGCAAAGAGTGCTTTAACCATATGACTGGCCCTCAATCTCAAAGCCTCTAGTCTTGCTTTTTCATTCATAAGACCTATATTATATTATATAGGCCGTCAAAATGCAATAATTCAGTTCAGATAATCAACATGGCGTCGCCAAACGAATAGAATCTGAAATCGTTTCTGATAGCCGCCTCAAACAGTTCTGTAAGTCTTTTTTTTGACCCTTTGTGATCTAAAAACGCCTCAACCAACATCATGAGCGACGACTTTGGGAGATGGAAGTTGGTAATCAGAATGTCAACCATCTTAAATTCGTAAGGCGGGTAAATGAAAAGGTCTGTCTTTCCCGTCAGATTACCGGTCTTAGCAACAGATTCAAGAGTCCTCGTGACCGTCGTTCCGACCGAAACCAGTTTTTTGCCCTGGTTCCTCAAGGATTCAACAGACTGATAGGTTGTTTTGGGGATGAGATAATATTCCTCGTGGAGCTTCTTATCTTTTAGGTTTTCATGTGTCAAAGGCGCAAACGTTCCCAAACCGACGTGCAAAGTGACAAAATATTTCTCTATATTTTTTGCCTTAAGGGAGTCAAACACCCCGTCCGTAAAGTGAAGGGATGCGGTCGGGGCGGCGCTTGAACCTTTCTCATGGGCGAATATCGTCTGGTATTTGTCCAATAGTTCTCCCCTCTTTAAGGGAGTTTTTTTAAGGTAAGGGGGAATGGGCATGTTCCCGAACTTAGTCAAAAGGGAAAACAACTTCTCTTTGGAGAAATCGAATTTGAGATTGAAAATATTTTCTTTTTGGGTCAGTATTTCCAAATATTCATCGTTGTCGAAATAGATCCTTTCTCCGACATTTATCTTGCGGTCAACGAGAGCCGGAACAATATCCCCCTCGATCTCGTTTACCAAAAACAGAACGATCACCTTCCCGCCGGATTGCTTTCTCATCGTCACTCTCGCCGGCAACACTTTGGTGTCGTTAAGAACCAAAAAAGAGTCTATTGGTAAGTATTTGGAAAGGTTGTAGAAGCGGTCAAAATGGATTTCGTCTTTTGCCGTATTGTAGACAAAAAGCTTCGATGAGTCGCGGGGAACGGAAGGCGACAACGCCAAATTCTTGTCTGGAAGCAAATAGTTGTAATCATCCGGATTCATGCTCTATATATTACCAAACAAAAAAGGAAGCATGTTCCGATGCTTCCTTTTTTTGCTAACTAAAATTACTTACTTATAGTAGCTCTTTATCTGGAATAGGACATACAAAGACAACCCTGTCCCGATAACCAATCCTCCTAAATTGAAGGTTATAAGAGCCTGGACTCCACCAAGAAGCGACGCATAAAACATCAGCTTCCATGCCGAGAGCTTTCTTTTGAAAAGACCGGGAATAGCAATCGCCTCAAGAACGAGCATGGCGATCGAAAAAACCATCCCAAGTCCGAATCCGGCGGCTGCCTGGACTCCCCCCATAACGACAAACGGGGCAACCAATGCACCCAATCCGAAAGCCAAAAGAATCATCGGCAACGAAAGAACCAAGAAAACCAACGCAATCCAAGGACCGTACTTGACGATGAACTCCTTTACGCCTTTGGGCAGCTGAAATGGAGCCTTGTCAACCAAATACATTTCCAGCGTGTCCTCGAGCTTTCCCATCTGGGCTTTGAAATCTGTTCCACTTTGGGTTTTAGCCATAAATGTTTATAAAATTTATAATAACAAACCTAGGATTATTATAGCGATAGGAACGGCAAATAAGAAAGGAGTTGTCTTTCCGGCTTGAGGAATGCTCGCAACTGTTGTTGGCGTTTGGGAAGCCAAGACGATTTCCGTCGGAGTCTGCGTAACGGTTGGAGTCAAGGTCCCAGTTGGGGTCGGAGTCAAGGTACCAGTTGGCGTTGGAGTTGGGGTCGGAGTTGATGTTGGTGTAGCTGTTGGGGCTTCAGTCGGGGTTATGGCCTCGGTTGGGGTCGGAGCCTCAGTTGGCGTTGGCGCTTCTGTTGGTGTTGATGCTGGGGTTGTTGGGGCTATAGTTATAATAGTCTGATTGGTAGATGTTCCTCCACATCCACAGTTACTGCTGTAAGAGACATGCGACGAGCCTCCGCCTGTTTGATCAACCTGAATCACGCCACAAAAACAATTCGGCACCTGTCCGTTTGTTCGGGTAATTACCCCTTCCGTTCTACTATCACAAACGCCTCCAGCCGCATTATACTGAGCCTGCGTACAAATATATACAACATAGTTGTTCCAACCAAGTTCTGAAGGACTGGTACCGGCACAATAATAACCCTGTGTTCCGTCCGGCTTAGTATATGGAACTTTTAAATCTTCCGAACAACCTTTTAGAATGCTATAACCTTGTTGTTCAGCGGCAGCATTACATCCCGACGTACTTGAACTACTGATACAAAAAGCGTAAGATTTGCCGTTCAAGTCTGTTCCTCGACACCAAATCCCATTACTATTTGTGCATGTTTGCTCTGTTGTTTGAGTCTCGGATGATCCGCCTCCTGAAGTCTCGCCACAGCGATTATTCTTGACATGCGTTCCGGCAGGACAGGAAGCATTTGACCCACTACACGAACACCCGCCAACGTTATTTCCTGTTGCATCTGAAGCACACTGACAGGCTCCTGGAGCCACTGCTTTCTGTTCCGTTGTAATGAGCCTGTTTCTCAAATAAAAACCGGTAGCTCCGACTACCAATATCATCAAAAATATATTGGCCACGAGGAAAAAATTCCCCTTTTTCTTTTTTATATTCAAAGGAGTGTAGTTAGACATGCTTATTTAATATTAACACAGCTCATTTAACAAGTTCAATGAATTTAAACTTAAGTTTCCCTGATTGGTATTCTTGTTCTGAAACCGTCTTACTGAAATCGGCGTAGTCGGGAAAAAAAGCATCGGCTTCGGGATATTCCTTGTCAACCTGAGTCAGGTAAAGCTTTTCGGCATATTTAATTCCTAGTAAATATATCTGGGCACCGCCGATAATGAATATTTCCTTATTGGTTTTCTTGGCTTCTTCTATAGCCGCTTCCATTGAATTAACAACAACCGCACCCGGGGCAAAATAGCTATTATCTCTTGTGATAATCACATTGACTCTATCGGGGAGCGGTCTAAATTTTTGGGGCAGAGATTCGTAAGTCTTTCTACCCATAATGACAACACTTCCTGTTGTTAAATCCTTAAACCGTTTCATGTCCGAAGGGATTTGCCAGAGGAGCTTATTATCCTTTCCCAACTCCCGATTTTTACCGATTGCGGCGATTATCGAAATCATGTTTTTATTTTACTTTGAATATGTTTTTCTTTTTACCGTAGTATCCACCGGTTACGCTCAAAGGCGCTTTGATGGGTGGGTAAGCATTATAATCTTCCAAAGATACGTATTCCGGTTTAAAATCGTCTATCGTTTTGAAGTCTCCCGTAAACTTTACGGACGGAAGGGGCTTAGGCTTTCTCTTCAATTGTTCCTTGACCTGATCAAGATGGAGTTCATATATGTGAACGTCCCCGAAGGTATGGACGAAATCTCCTGGTTCATATCCTGTAACCTTGGCAATAATCAACGTCAAAAGAGCGTAGGAGGCGATGTTGAAAGGTACGCCCAAAAAGATATCGGCCGATCTTTGGTAGAGCTGGAGCGACAGTTTTCCGTTGTTGACGTTCAGTTGATACATATTGTGGCAAATCGGGAAGTGCGATGTATCCTTGTACTGTGCCATCGTATACAAGTATTCGGGATTCCATGACGTGACTATGGCGTTGTGGGCGGCCGGGTCTTTCTTTATTTCCTCAACGGCCCATTTGACTTGGTCGATTGTTTTTTTGGTGCGCGTCGGCCATCGTCTCCAAAGTTCCCCGTAAATACGCGGCAGGTTACCCCATTTTTTGGCGAATTTATTGTCAGAGCGGATCTTTTCGACAAACTCCTCCTTTTCTATTTTAGTTCTTGGGTTGAGGATTTTATATTTACGATAAGGATAATCGTCCCAAATATGGACATTGTTGTCGACCAGGTATTTAATATTGGATTGCCCCGACAAAAACCAATATAGCTCATGGAGAACCCCCTTCCAGTAAACTTTTTTTGTCGTCAATAAGGGAAAACCTTCCGAAAGGTCAAACCTGATCTGCCGGCCAAAAACTGTATACGAGGCGTCTCCCGTCCCCCGGTCGACCTTACGGACGCCGTTTTTAAGAATATCGGCCATCAAGTCAAGATATTGCCGTTCTCCGTTGTTTTTCAT
>JAANMU010002662.1_pt1 | contig 12842 bp, 7 predicted proteins | sample 7279701 | NCBI WGS metagenome assembly JAANMU01 (sample SAMN14094539, study PRJNA606508) | bioreactor metagenome | isolation source: A lab-scale SPAN reactor treating ammonium-rich wastewater day 57 | place: Ireland: Galway | collected 2017-03-13 | reverse complement strand
CCGATGATCCTTCTTCCGCTTGTCGCGTGATTTGCTCTTCTGGCTGCGTCGCTGCGCGCCCGTCATGCCCTTGAAGCCCGCGCCCTTGCTCGCGCCCAGCCCGCCCCACTGCCCTTCCGAGATGAGCTTCAGGCCGACTTTCTTCGCCTTGCCGCCTGCCCGTGACGCCGGGTCGTCGATCACCAGGTCCATCTGCCGCTTGGCGAGGTCCACGGCGGCGACGCGCACCGTCACGAGGTCGCCCATGTTGAACGACCGCCCGCTGTTGGCGTCCACCAGCGCGCCCGTGCGCTGATCGATGCGCCAGCGCGGCGGCTGGTTCGACCGCGTCACGTCGCCCGGCAGGTCCTCCGCCTTCACCATGCCGTCCGCGAGGAACTTGCTCAGTTGCACGTAGACGCCGCGCGGCGAGACGCCCGTCACCACGCCGTCGAACGCCTCGCCGACGTGCTCCGCCATCAGTTGCAGCACGAGGAACTGCCGCAGCGCCCGCTCGGCTTCCTCGGCGTTCTCCTCGGTCTGGGTGCAACGCCGCCCGATCTGCACGAGTTCATCGGTCGTCGGCAGCGCCTCGCGCAACTCGCGTCCCAGTTCGTGCCGCTGCTTCTCGCTCTTCGGCCGGTCCTGGCCGTTGTTCGTGCGTTTCAGGTATTCCGCCATCGCGCGGTGCAGCGTCAGGTCCGGGTATCGGCGGATCGGGCTGGTGAAGTGGGCGTAGGCCGTGCTTGCCAGCGCGAAGTGCCCGACCAGCGCGGGCGAGTACTCTGCCTTCGTCAGCGTCCTCAGGACGGCCATGTGCACCGCCCGCGCTGCCGCCGTACCGCGCGTCGCGTTCAGCAGCCCTTGCAGCTCCTCCCGCGTCGGGTGCCGCGGCACGGTGAAGCCGGCCACCTTCGCCGCTTTCTGCAGTTCGGCGGACTCGTTGGGCGTCGGCTCCGGATGCGTCCTGCGCAGGATCGGTACGTTCAGGTCCTCGAACAGCCTCGCCAGCACCTCGTTCGCCTCCACCATGAACATCTCGATGATGGTGTGCGTGAAGGCGTCGTCCTCGCGCTCCGCGTCGATCACGCGCCCGTTCTCGTCGAAGATCAGCACGACCTCCGGCAGTTCCAGCGAGATCATCCCCTTGCGCTCGCGCCGGCCACGGATCGCCCGGGCGCACGCGTCCATCTCCCGCAGCGCCGCGAGCAGTTCCGGGGTGTAGTTCGGCTCGGTCCTCGCGTGCTTCTTCGCCTCTTCCTCGTCGCCGTCGATCAACGCCTGCGCCTCCAGGTACGTCAGCCGCTTCGCCGAGCGGATAAGCGTCTGCGCCACTCCGCTCGCCGTCATGTTCCCGTCCCGGTCGTAGCGCATGAACGCGCTCTTCGTGAAGCGCGGCACGCCCTCCTGCAGCGAGCAGATGCCGTTCGAGAGCACCTCCGGCAGCATCGGGATCACCAGCCGCGGCAGGTAGACGGAGTTGCCGCGCTCGCGTGCCTCCGCGTCGAGCGCGGAGCCAGGCTCGATGAAGTGCGCCACGTCGGCGATGTGCACGCCCAGTTCCCACCCGTCGCCCACACGCTCGATCGAGATCGCATCGTCGTAGTCCTTCGCGTCCGGCGGATCGATGGTGATAATGAACCGCCCGGTCAGGTCGTCGCGGCCCTGGAGCCTTTGCCCGCCCTCCCACGCGGCGATCTGGCTGTCGAATCGCCGCGTGGCCCGCCGCGCCTGCTCGACGCAGGCCTCCGGGAACTCGCCCGGCAGGTTGTACGCGGCGATGACCGCCTGCGTCTCGACGTCCGGCCTGCCCGCCTCGCCAAGCACGCGGCTGATGACGCCCTCGGCCAGCGCATCGCCCTGCGGATACTCCACCACGTCCACGACGACCTTGTCGCCCGGCTTGACGTTCTTCGACTCGGCGTCGCGCACCACGATCGGCCGGCGCATCTCGCGCCCGTCCGGCTGCACCAGCCACAGCGGCCCCTGCCGGAACACCTCGCCCGTGAAGCACGCCCGACGCCGCTCCAGCACCTCGACCACGACGCCGGTGAACTGCGGCTCCCCGCCCCCCTCGCGGCGTTCGCGCCGCTTGTCGCGTTCGACCTCGACGCGCACGCGATCGCCGCTGAGCGCGTCGAGCGTCGCGCCGGGCGGGATGAAGACGTCCCCCTCGCGCCGCCGCACGTCTGGCTCGACGAACCCGAACCCCCGGTCGGTGCCGCGGAACGTGCCGACGATCTCCCCTCCCGCCGACGCCAGTGACGGCAGGCGCACGCGCCCGCGATCGTCCACCTCGACCGTCCCCGCCTCGACCAGCCGCTCGACCTCTTCGGCGAAGGTGTGTGCATCTTCGACGCGCAGTTCCTCCGCGAGCGCCTCAACCGTTTTCGGCGTGTAGTCCTCGTGCTCGAGGTGCTGGAGCAGCCGCCGTTCGTGGCGAAGTGACATGGTTCCGCCTTGCGCCCAGGCCGGGTTGCTTCCCGGAACGACGCCTTCCTTCCCGCCCGGGGCGGGGCCTTCCAGGCCCCGGTACGCCCCATCATCACATGGCGCCAGCGTACCCCGCGAACGCCTCGCGGAAGGGCACCGGCTCGAACCCGAGGTGCACTCTCGCCTTATGCGGCCGCGCCACGCTGTCCTCCTGGGCCATCAACGCCATTCCCGCGTCGAAAGGAAGCAGCTGCCCCAGCCCAACCGCTCCCAGCGCGCGCGCCTTCGCCGCCGCGATCGGTGCTGGCAACCCGACGCAGCGCAGGCCCGGCTTCGCATCAGGCACGTGCTCGCGCACGAACCTGAGCATCTCCGGCCAGGTCACCGTCTCCGGACCCGTCAGGTTGTAGACCTCGCCCACCGCCTCCGGACGCTCGAGCGAGTCGCACACCGCTCGCGCCACGTCCTCCACCCACACCGGCTGCACGCGCGCCGATTCGAACTTCGGGCGCAGGGGCGAAGAACCCGGCACGACTCGCGTGAAGTACGGCATGAACACAAACGGCGCTGCACGTCCCGTCACCCACGCCCGCATCTGCCGCGTCAGTTCGCCCGCCTGCCCGTGGATCAGGCCCGGCCGCAGGATCGTCCACGCCAGCCCGGACGCCCGGACGATCCGCTCGCCCTCCGCCTTGGACCGCTGATACTCCGTCGCCGCCTCTTCGTGGACGCCCAAGGCGGAAATCTGCACGAATCGCGACACGCCCCCCCCGGCGGCCGCCTCGCAGAGCGCTCGCGTCGCCTGAACGTGGAGCCGCCGGAACGTCTCGCCGCCCGGCCGCTCTCGGATGATGCCGATGCAGTTGACCGCCGCGCTCGAACCGCGCATCAGTTCCGCCGCGACGCCCGGACCCAGCACGTCGCCCTGAACAACGTCGAGATTGTCGTGCGTGGGCAGCGCGGCACGCGCCTTGGCCGGATCGCGCGCCAGCGCTCGCACGCTCCACCCGCGCCCGAGCAAGGCTCGCACCACGGACCGCCCAACGAACCCCGTCGCCCCGCTGACCGATGCTGTTCTCGACGCTCCCATGCTGCCCTCGTGCCGACGCTCTCGGCGTGCGGCCAGTGTAGGGGACACCCCAACATCCTGCCATGCACCCCCCATCCACCCTCTACCATGCGTCATGGCGTTGGCCGCGGAGAGTGTCTCGTTCGCCTACCGGCGCGGCCGACCTGTGCTGCGCGACCTCAGCCTCCGCTTCGAGCCGGGCACGGTCACCGCCGTCGTCGGCCCCAACGGCGCGGGCAAGACGACGCTGCTGCGGGTGTTGCTCGGCCTGCGCGAGCCTGATGCGGGGCGCGTCATGCTCGATGCCCGCTCGGTCGCGGGCCTCTCCGCACGCGAGCGGGCCGCCCGCATGGCCTACGTGCCGCAGCGAAGCCGCATGGCCTTCGCGTTCACCGTGCGTGAGGTCGTCCGGCACGCTCGCTTCGCTACGCCCGACGAACGAACGCAGGAAGCCGCCGATGCCGCGATGGGCGACGTGGGCATCGCGGCCCTGGCCGACGAGCCGTTCGAACGCCTGAGCGCGGGGCAGCAGCAGCGGACGCTCATCGCCCGTGCGATCGCGCAGTTGTCCGCGCCCTGCCGCGAGGGCGTGACCCGCGTCCTCGCCGCGGACGAGCCGCTCAGCGCTCTCGATCCGAAGCACGCTCTGGAAGCCGTCTCGCTCATCCGGTCGCTCGTGGCGCGCGGTCCCGCGCTCTCGGCCGTCATCGTGCTGCACGACCTCACTGCAGCCCTGCGTTTCGCCGATCGCGCCGCCCTCCTCGACGGCACGGGCCGACTCGTAGCGCTGGGCCCGGCGAACGAAACGCTCACCCCTGATACGCTTGCCGGCGTCTTCGGCGTGCGCTTCGCCCGCGTTCGGGGCGACGGGTGCGAGGGCCTGCTCCCGACTGCTTCCCCTCCCGAGGCCGCGACGGTGTAGGATGCTCGCGTGGGACAGTACATCCAGTACATCTTCCTGATCCTGTTCATCGGCGGCCCGGTCCTGCAATGGATCATCCGCAAACTGAACGAGCAGGCCCAGGCCCGCAAGCTCGAACAACTGCGCCAGCAGGCGCGTGCGGAGATGCTCCGCACCGGCCGCGACCCGGACGCGGAGGCACGCCGACAGGCGGAGGAGGAGCGTCAGCGTGCGATCCAGCAGCAGGAGGAGATAGCCGCGCGACGCCAGGCTCAACTCGAGGAACTCCGCCGCCGCCAGGCCGAGGCCCGGCAGCGTCGCACCGCGCCGCAACGGCCGCAGCCGACGGTCGCGCCGCCGACACCGCGTGGCCCTGCCCAGCGTGGCCCCGTGCCGCAGCGCGGTCCCGTCGTAGCGCCGGTGCCGGCGCGATCGCAGACCGCTCGGCCGCCGCAGGCCGCTCGCATTCCAACTCCTCAGCAACAGGAGTCGCAACGGGCCGCGCGTCGCGCTGCGGAAGCGGAAGCCGCGAAGCGTGCCCAGCAGGCACGTCTTGCCGAGGCGGCTCGCCAGCGTGCCGCGGCCGCGAGACCGTCCCGGCAGGCCGCCCCGGCTCTGCGTGAGAGCGCCGAGCAACCGGAGCAGCCCGTGCCGCGCCGTTCCGCTGCCGCCGTCGTGCTGCCGACGACGCCCCCGGGGTGGCGAAGCGCGTTCGTGATGCAGGAGATTCTGAGGCCCCCCATGGCCCTTCGCGTGGAGCCGGGGCCGTTCGACCCGCTCTGACCGTTCCGAGCCTCGCTTGTATCATCCCTCCATGCCTGACCGGCGCGCGATGATCGTGGTGCTCGTCCCTGCTGCCGCGGCGGTCGTCCTGCTGTCCGGCTGCGAGACGCCCGAGGAGCTGCGCGGCGCCAAGAGTCTGCTCCAGGTCGCCCAGCCCATCACGCCCGAGCAGGCAGCAAGGATGGCGATCGACCCCTACGACGCCGACAACCGCTACCGGGGGACGATGCTGCTCGCGAACAGCTGGTTCGGGGGCGAGGCCGTGTATGTCGATCTGTACGCTGACCACCTTGACGACGAGGACGCGAACGTCCGCGTGGCCGCCGTGCGCGCCATCGGCATCCACGGCTCGCCGGACCACGTGCCCAAGGTTGTCGCCCTGATGAGCGACGCGGACGATCGCGTCCGCCTCGAAGCGGCCCGCACGCTCCAGAGGCTGCACAACCCCGTCGCCATCGGCCCGCTGATCGACCACGTCCGCGAGCCTGAGCCGACCCGTGGCGTCTTCGACGGCGAGACCGACGCCCGCGTCCGCGCCGAGTCCGCCCATGCTCTCGGGCAATACGCCGATCCGCGCGTGCTTCAGCCCCTTATCGCCGCGCTCGACGACCGGAACCTTGCTGTGAACACCGCCGCGCTGCACGCGCTGCGCACGCTCACTGGTGAGGACCACGGCTTCGACCGCCGCGCCTGGTTGAAGTGGTTCAACCAGACCTCCAGCCCGTTTGCCGGCCGCACGGCCTACATCTATCCCGCGTTCCATCGCGACCGCACGCTCATCGAGTTCCTCCCCTTCGTCCCCCCGCCGCCGAACGAGCCGGAGTCCACGCCCGTCGGCATGCGCCCCGTCGAAGCCCGATAAGCCAACGATTCATCCGATGACGAGCCGCAACCTCCAGGGAGTGGTTCTCCGCGCGGTTCCCGTTCAAACCACCCCAGCATCCCGCCGATACCCACTTCAGGCGCGGTCGCCGCGCCGACGAGGGAGGACCGAGTGCGCGCAGTCCGTTCCGATGGCCGCCTCGTCTCGCTCGACCGAGCCGCACGCGAGCCGTCGCCCGCAGCCGGCGAGGCCCTGATTCGCCCGCTCCGGATCGGTATCGGCGCGGCCGACATGCACGCTTTCCGCAACCCGGCCGCATTCACCGGCATCCTCGGTCACGAAGCCGTCGGCGTCGTCGAGCGTGTGAACCCTCTTCCCGGCCGCGAGGACCATCGCAAGTTCGAGGGCGCGCGTGTCGTCTGCTCGCCCACGGTCGTCTGCGGCCGGTGCTCGCTCTGCCGGGCCGGCCTGAGCAACCACTGCCGCGAGCGCACCGTCATGGGCCTTGCCGGCCGCGACGGCTGCCTCGCCGACCGTTTCACGCTCCCAGTTGCAAACCTCTTCGCAGTGCCCGATTCCATCGACGACGAGGCGGCCGTTTTCGCCGAGCCGCTCGGTTCGGTCCTGCACGCGGGCCTGCTCGCTCCGATCGAGAGCAAGACCTATGTGACCGTCCTCGGCGACGGCCCTGTCGCCCTGCTCGCCGCACAGGTCATGGCCCGGCGCAATGCCAGCGTCCGACTCCTTGGCCGCCACCCCGACCACTTCGGCCTGTGCGAGAAATGGGGCGTCAAGCACCGGCACATGGACGAGGCCGGACGCCGCCAGGATCAGGACATCGTGCTCGACTGCACCGGCACCGCGGCGGGCCTGGACCTCGCGCTCCAGTTCGTCCGCCCACGGGGCACGGTCATCCTCAAGGCCCCCCCCACCGGCACTGGCCCCGCACCCGGCCTCGACCCCGCACGCATCATCGACGCCGAACTGCAACTCCTCGGCTCGCGCGGCTCGCGCATCGCGGACGCGCTGCTCGAACTCAAAGCCGGCCGCGTCGACGTCGTCAGCCTCATCACCCGCCGCTTCCGCCTCGACGACGCCCTCAACGCCTTCGCAGCCGCGCAGGAACCGGGCCAGGTGAAGGTGCTCGTCGAAGTGTGATCGCAGCACAATCCGATGACGCCCAACGGGCCGCGGCCGCGAGGGAGCGGCCTGGATCACCAACACTCACACCCCACCTGCTCACGCACGCGGTTCGTTCAGTCCTCGCACCATCACGCGTGCACATCGACCGGTGGGCAGGTGCAGACCAGGTTCCGATCGCCGTACGGATTGTCGATCCGTGCCACCGCGGGCCAGAACTTCCGCTCGCGCAGCCACGGCGCGGGGAAAGCCGCCTGCTCCCGGGTGTAGGCGTGTTTCCACTCGTCCGCCGCCACCATCGCCATGGTGTGCGGCGCGTGGCGCAGCGGGTTGTCCTCGCGGCTCGCCCGCCCCTCCTCGACCGCCCGGATCTCCTCGCGGATCGAGATCATCGCGTCGCAGAAGCGGTCCAGTTCGGCCTTGCTCTCGCTCTCGGTCGGCTCGATCATCAGCGTACCAGGCACCGGGAAACTCATCGTCGGCGCGTGGAAGCCGTAGTCCATGAGCCGCTTGGCCACGTCCTCCGCCTTCACGCCCGCCGATTTCTCGAACGGGCGCAGGTCGAGGATGAACTCGTGCGCCACGCGACCGTTGCGCCCGCGATAGACGATCGCGTAGTGATCTTCGAGCCGCCTGGCCATGTAGTTCGCGTTCAGGATCGCCACCTGCGTTGCGCGTCGCAGACCTTCCTCCCCCATGAGCGCGATGTAGACCCACGGGATGGTCAGGATGCTCGGGCTGCCCCACGGAGCCGCGCTCACCGCGCCGATCGCCCTCGACCCCACCCCGCCCGCCGCCGTGCTGCCTTGTCCGAACGGGCGGACGACCGGGTGCCCCGGCAGGAACGGCGCGAGGTGCTTCGCCACGCAGATGGGCCCCATCCCCGGCCCGCCGCCGCCGTGCGGGATGCAGAACGTCTTGTGCAGGTTCAGGTGGCAGACGTCCGCGCCGTAGTCTCCGGGCCGACAGAGCCCGACCTGCGCGTTCATGTTCGCGCCGTCGAGGTACACCTGCCCGCCGAACTCGTGCACGATCGCGCACAGGTCCGTGATGCCCTCCTCGAACACGCCGTGTGTGCTCGGGTACGTCACCATGAGCGCGGCCAGCGTCTCGCGGTGCTGCTCGGCCTTCGCCCGCAGGTCCGCGAGGTCCACGTTGCCGTTCGCGTCGCACTTCACGACCACGACGCGCATCCCGGCGATGACCGCGCTGGCCGGGTTCGTCCCGTGGGCCGAGGCCGGGATCAGGCACACGTCCCGTCTGCCCTCGCCGCGCGACTCGTGCCACGCCCGGATGACGAGCAGCCCCGCGTACTCGCCCTGCGACCCCGCGTTGGGCTGGAGGCTCACGGCCGCGAAGCCGGTGATCTCGGCGAGCCACGCTTCGAGGTCTGCGAAGAGCCGCGCATACCCGCGGGCCTGCTCGGCGGGGGCGAACGGGTGCATCGCGCCGAACTCCGCCCATGTCACGGGGATCATCTCGGCCGTCGCGTTCAGCTTCATGGTGCACGAGCCGAGCGGGATCATCGAGTGCGCCAGGCTCAGGTCGCGCCCCTGCAGGCGGTAGATGTACCGCAGCATCTCCGTCTCGCTGTGGTACGAGTTGAACACCGGGTGCGTCATGTACGGGGTCGTCCGCTTGAACGCCGCCGGCATCGCCGCCCGCGCCGACGCGGCCGCGCCGTCCAGGACGCGCGCGTCGCCGCCGAACGCCTCGACCAGCCCGGCGAGCAGGGCGCGGTCCGCCGTCTCGTCCAGCGTCACGCCCAGCGTGCCGTCGCCGAAATCGCGCAGGTTGATGCGCCGCTCGCGCGCCGCACGCACCACCTCCGCCGCCGATCGCCCGCGCGGCCGCACCCGCAGCGTGTCGAAGACCAGATCCTTCCCGATCTCGTGCCCCAGCCCGAGCAACGCGGCCCGAAGCGTCTGCGTCAGCCCGTGGACCCGCTCCGCGATGCGCCGCAGCCCGTCCGGCCCGTGGTACACGCCGTAGAACGCCGACATGATCGCCAGCAGGGCCTGGGCGGTGCAGATGTTGCTGGTCGCCCGCTCGCGCTTGATGTGCTGCTCTCGCGTCTGGATGGCCATGCGGTACGCCGGGTTCCCGAGCGCGTCGCGCGAGACGCCGATGATCCGTCCCGGCATCCGTCGCACGTGCTCCTCGCGGGTTGCCATGTACGCCGCGTGCGGTCCGCCGAACCCCATCGGCACCCCGAACCGCTGCGCGCTCCCGACCGCGATGTCGGCGCCCCACTCGCCCGGCGGCCGGATCAGCGTCAGCGCGAGCGGGTCGGCTGACGCCACGACCAGCGCGCCCGCCGCGTGCGCTTGCCGCGCGAGCGACTCATAGCACTCGATCCGCCCGTCGGTCGTGGGCACCTGCACGAGCACGCCGCACTCCTCGCCGCGGAACTCGAACGATTCGGGCGAGCCGACCACGACCGTCACGCCCATCGAAGCGGCCCGAGTGCGCACGACCTCGACCGTCTGCGGGTGGCAATCGTCAGCGACGAGAAACCGCGTCCGCTGGCGGTCGTGCGCGGCGAAGCACATCGCCATGGCCTCGGCCGCCGCCGTCGCCTCGTCGAGCAGCGACGCCCCGGCCACAGGCAGGCCCGTCAGGTCCGCGATCATCGTCTGGAAGTTCAGCAGCGCTTCGAGCCTGCCTTGCGAAATCTCCGCCTGGTAGGGCGTGTACTGGGTGTACCACCCCGGATTCTCGAGCACGTTGCGCAGGATCACCGGCGGCACGATGCAGTCGTGGTATCCCATCCCGATGCACGACCGGAATATGGTGTTGCCCGCGGCGATCGTCCGCAGCCGTTCGATCGCGTCACGCTCGCCGATCCCGCCTGCCCCCTCAAGCCGCAGCGGCTTGCGTGCACGGATCGAAGCCGGCACTGTCGCGTCCGTGAGGTCGTCGAGCGAGCCGTACCCCAGCGTGCTGAGCATCTCGGCGACCTCGACCTCCGAAGGCCCGAGATGCCGACGGGGGAACGTGTCCAATGCATCAAAGACCGACCGACCGCCCATGCCCGGGCCGGCCGCCCGCGCTTCCGTACCTGCTCGCGTCGCGTTCATCAGACGGGTTTCCCCTGGTGGGATGGCTGCCTCGCCCGATCCGTAGCCGCCGACAGCGTGCGGCCAAGGCCGGGCGGCAGAGTCTAGGACACACCCGGTAAACCATCGAACCTCGACCGACGAGCCGCGACCACGAGACTCCACGAGCCGCGGCTGTGAGCGAGCGGTTCCGGTACACGCATGTGGGGAAACCGCTCCCTCACGGTCCCGGCTCGTCCACAGATGCACCGCATGAGCGCACCCTCACGAACCTACACTGCTCCGGCGGGCAAACCCGCCACGTCCACGAAAGGACCGCCCATGCGCCGCCTGCCACTCGCGCTGCTGCTCGTTCTCTCCCCCTCCGTCTCGCTGGCCGGCGACGGCACGGACGTGAAGGACGCCATTGCCTCCCTCGGTGAGTCTCCCATCTCCACGCTCCTGATCAATATGCCGGAGGATGTGCAGACGTATGACAAACACGTCACCACGCTCGCCAACCCATTCTTCGAGGGCCGCGCCCCGGGCCTCCGGGGCAACCGCGATGCCGCCGAGTACATCCGCTTCTACTTCCAGCGGTTCGGCCTCAAGCCGGCGTTCCCCGAGACCGTCAAGGCCGCCGACGGCGCCGAGGTCCGGAACCCATTCGCGTCCTACTTCCAGTACTTCGAGCATGGACGCAACTTCGAGATTCGCGGCAGCGCAGTCGAAGCCCGCGCCGGTGACGCGGCCCCGATGACCTTCCGCCAGGGAGAGGACTACGTCGTGCTCGGCTCCTCGGGTTCTGGCGACTTCACAGGCCCCCTTGTCTTCGTCGGCTATTCCATCGTCAGCGGAAAGGACGGCTACATGGGCTACCAGCCCGCCGACAGCCTCGAAGGCAAGGTCGCCCTCGCGTTCCGGTTCGAGCCCATGAACGAAGAAGGGCACAGCCTCTGGTCTGAGACCGGCGACGGGTGGTCCTTCATGGCGAACCTCGAACCCAAGATTTCCGCCGCGGCGCGCCGCGGCGCGAAGGCTGTCGTCGTCGTCAACCCGCCCGGTGCAGCCGACGAGCGCGCCAACCGACTCGCCACCGTCGATGAGACCCGCGCGGGCACCTTCGACGTTCCCGTCATCATGCTCACCGCCGACGCTGCGGACCGGCTCGTCCGCGCCGCGGACCCCGAGGGGCGGTCGCTCATGGACCTGCGCCGGCTCGCCGATGCCTCTGGCGTCGTCCTCGACCTCCCCGGCGCGGCCGTCACCGTGCGCACCGACGTGGATCGCAGCCCCATCCTGACCCCCAACGTCGGTGGGGTTCTCCCCGGACGAGGCACGCTCGCCGACGAGTACGTCGTGATCGGCGCGCACTTCGACCACGTCGGTTATGGCTCGTTCGGCACCGGCGCGACCGGGCAACTCCACCCTGGCGCTGACGACAATGCCTCCGGCACGTCGGGCATGTTGCTCGCCGCCGAGAAACTCGCCCGCCTCTACGCCGCCCTCCCGGACGACGCCTCCGCCCGCTCCATCCTCTTCCTCGGCTTCACCGCCGAGGAATCCGGTCTCGTCGGCTCGCGCTACTACGCCAACAACCCCATCGTCCCCATCGACCGCCATGTCCTCATGCTCAACATGGACATGATCGGCCGAGTCCGCGAGCGCGCCGTCCACGTCGGCGGACTCGCCACCGGCGAGGGGCTTGAGGAGTTCACCAGGCCCTTCCTGGAGCAGTCCGGTCTCGACGTCAAGCCCATGCCCGCGGGCGTCTTCGGCCGAAGCGACCACGCCTCCTTCTACGCCAAGGACGTCCCCGTCCTCTTCTTCTTTTCAGGCTTCCACGACGACTACCACAAGCCGGGCGACGTCAGTGTCCTCATCAACCGCAACGGCGCCGTCGACGTCGTGAACGCCGTCTCACGCATCGCGCTCGCCATGGCCCAGCGCGCCGAGACGCTCCCGTTCGTCCCCGACAGCGCGGACGGACGCCGAGCCTCCGAGAACCTCCCACGCCTCGGCCAGGGGCAGGGACGCGGCGGCTCGCGCGTCCGCGTCGGCATCCGTCCCGGCTACGACGAGAACGGCCGCGGCGTGCTCATCGAGGAAGTCACGCCCAACACGGCCGCCGCCGAAGCAGGAATGCTCGCCGGCGACGTCATGACCCGCTGGAACGGCCAGGCCGTCGGCAGCGTCACCGACTGGATGCCCCTCTTCCGCGACGCGCAACCGGGCGACAAGGTCGAGGTCGTCGTCCTCCGCAACGGCGAGGAAGTCACCCTCACCCTCACCCTCCGAGCCGCCGGCGCACGCGAGTAAGCCCGCCGAAACCAACACGCATCGCACCCTTGGACGGCGCCTTCATGTCCACTGTCCACGGCCCACTGCCCCTCACGCCGCCATCCGCTGCACGCGCACCACCCACGCCGGCGTGTTCGCGGCGTGCTCACGCACGTGCCGAGACCGCGTCGCGTAGTACCACGCCATGCTCCCCTGCGCCAGCACGCTGCCGACCAACAGGCCGCCGTAGGTCGCCAGCATCACCACGCGCAGCATCGCCTGCATCGGCTCGGCCACGTCGGCCAGCATCGCGTCCACCTGCGCATCGCCCGTCGCCGTCATGCCGCCTGGTCCTTCGCCGGTGAGCGTGCGCCATGCGCCCCAGACCGCGTAGGC
>JAANMU010002660.1_pt1 | contig 12853 bp, 14 predicted proteins | sample 7279701 | NCBI WGS metagenome assembly JAANMU01 (sample SAMN14094539, study PRJNA606508) | bioreactor metagenome | isolation source: A lab-scale SPAN reactor treating ammonium-rich wastewater day 57 | place: Ireland: Galway | collected 2017-03-13 | reverse complement strand
GCATTCTTACGACCCAGTTCACTTGGATGCCTCCTCTCGCAGAGGCAACTTATGAAGCCCGATCAACAGCCTGAAATCATACGGCGATTGCGCTGCGCGTCCGGGCATCTGAACGCGGTCATCAAAATGGCGGAGGGAAATGAACCCTGTGAGCAGGTGATCCATCAACTGAACGCGGTCCAGGGCGCGCTGCGTGCAGCCATGAGCAGAATGATTGCCTGCGAAATCCAAACCAGCAAGGCGATCATTTTGGACAGCGCTTCTCCCATAAAAAGGATTGCTGAATTGAAACGGCTTCAATCCCTTTACACAATTTTCTTACAACGCTCCAATCAACACAATGAGGTTTTCCATGACTGAAACTCTTTCCGAATTGACCCTGCCCATCTCGGGCATGACGTGCGCCTCGTGCGTCTCGCACGTGGAAGGCGCGCTCAAGGAACTGCCGGGCGTCTCGAACGTGACCGTCAACCTGGCGACCAACAAAGCCAATCTCTCATACGACCCGCAGCGCCTCAAACTGGACGATATGCTGGCCGCCGTCCGAGATGTCGGGTACGCCATCACGACCGCCGAACTGACCCTCGACGTGCGCGGGGTGACCCTTCGACAGGCTCAGGGCGACGCCTGCGCCTCGTGTGTGGATCACGTGGAGGGCGCGCTCAAGGAACTGAACGGCGTACAGGATGCGGTTGTCAATCTTGGATTGAACACCGCACGCGTGGTTTACATTCCCGGCGTGGTTTCCACGTCGGCCATGAAACGCGCCGTGCGGGAAGTTGGCTACGAAGCGCAGGAACGCAGTGAAGGAGCGGACGCGCTCGACCGGGAACGCCAGGCGCGCGAGGATGAGATCAAACGCCAGGGGCGCAACCTGATCATCGCCGGGACGATTGGTTTGATCGTCATGATCGGCACATTCTACGAGATGCTCGGTCCGCTCAAGGCTTTTATCCCTGAGTGGCTATCGTATAAGTGGGTGATCGGTTTGCTGACTACACCCGTTGTCTTCGGACCTGGACGGCAGTTCTTCACCAACTCCTGGCGCGGACTCAAGCACGGCGTCACCGACATGAACCTGCTCTACGCGACAGGAATCGGCGCGGCGTATGGCATTGCTGTGATCAACACTCTGTTCCCCAATGCGGGCTTCGGCGGCGAAGGCGCGACCTTCTTCGAGAGCGCGGCGCTGTTGACGGCGTTCATCATTCTGGGTCGCTGGCTCGAAGCGTTGACGCGCGGACGGACGTCAGAGGCGATTCGCAAATTGATGAAACTCCAGCCCAAGGTCGCGCGCGTGACGCGAGAGGGTAAGGAGGAGGAAATCCCTGCAGATGAAGTCGAATTGAATGACGTGGTCCTGGTGCGTCCCGGCGAATCCATCGCCGTGGACGGGGAAGTCATCGAAGGCTACTCCGCAGTGGACGAATCCATGCTGACCGGCGAAAGTCTGCCCGTCGAAAAGAAATCCGGTGATGCGGTGATTGGCGGGACGATCAACAAGACCGGCGCGTTCAAGTTCAAAGCGACGCGTGTCGGCAAGGAGACCGCGTTGGCGCAGATCATCAAACTGGTGGAAGATGCGCAGGCAAGCAAGGCGCCGATCCAGAAGTTGGCTGACTGGGTTGCCGGGCATTTTATTCTCGGTGTGCATTTACTTGCGGTGGTCGTGTTCCTGTTCTGGTTCTTCTTCGGCTATCAGATGTTCTTCGACCCGAATTCGAGTTTCATCCTGTCGCCGTATAAACTGGGTGAGATCGGTGTGTTCGGGTTCTCGTTACTATTGAGTGTGACTGTGCTGGTGATTTCATGTCCGTGTGCTGTGGGACTTGCCACACCTTCGGCAATGATGGCAGGAACAGGCAAAGGTGCGGAACATGGGGTGCTCTTCAAAGGCGCGGAAGCCATCGAGAACACGAGCAAGTTGCAGACGATTGTGTTTGACAAAACGGGTACGCTGACGAAAGGGGAACCGTCGGTGACGGATGTGGTGGTCAGTGATCAGTCTTCAGTCATCAGTGATCAGTTGTTGCGGCTCGCGGCGATTGCGGAGAAGAATAGTGAGCATCCGCTCGGAGAGGCGATTGTGCGCGGGGCGGAAGAGCGCGGCTTGAGGGTGGTCGAGCCGGAGGCGTTCAACTCCATTCCCGGTCATGGTGTGGAGGCGCAAGCCGAGGGCATGGAAATCCTGCTCGGAAATCGCAAACTGATGCGCGAACGCAGCGCCGACTTCAGTAGGCTGATTCCGCAGGCAGAAGCGCTCGAAGCCGATGGCAAGACGGTCATGTTTGTGGCTGTCAATGGAGGGGCGGCTGGGTTGATCGCGGTGGCAGATACACTCAAGGAATATTCGGTCGAGGCGGTAAAACGCCTGCATAAACTTGGGCTCGAAGTTGCCATGATCACCGGCGATAACCGCCGCACAGCCGAAGCCATTGCCCGGAAGGTTGGCATTGATCGTGTGCTGGCGGAAGTCCTGCCGCAGGATAAGGCTGAGGAAGTCAAGAAACTCCAGGCGCAGGGCAAAAAGGTCGCGATGGTTGGCGATGGCGTGAACGATGCGCCTGCGCTGGCACAGGCGGAAGTAGGTATGGCGATCGGTTCGGGTACGGACGTTGCCAAAGAAACCGGCGACATCATCCTGATCAAGGATGACATCCGCGATGTGGTCGTGGCGCTGGAGGTTGCCAAAGCCACGATGCGCAAGGTCAAGCAGAATCTGTTCTGGGCGTTTTTCTACAACACGCTGGGAATTCCGCTGGGGGCAGGCTTGTTCTATTCTTTCGCTTCGGTCATCATCAGCCCGGAATTGGCAGGCTTGATGATGGCGGTCAGCTCGGTCTCTGTGACGCTCAACACATTGTTGTTGAAAGGCTTCAAGCCGTCGGTGGGGCATGGACAAAAAGCCGATCGGGGCGGCAGTTCGTCGTTGCGACAGGCGACTGCTTCAGTGGGAGACGATTGATATTACGAATTGCAGAGAAAGGAATCTGATCATGGAACACGAACAAGTCGAAAAAGAGGTGGCGCAGAAAAGTGCGTTGATTTATCTCCCAATCTCCCTGGGCGCAGCGTTGTTGTTCCTGCTAACGACTACACTGCTTGGCAATTACCCGCTGGTGGCGCGGGTTGGCGGCACGGTCTGGGTGGGATTGCTCAGCCTGATCGTTTCGATGCCGATCGTGATCTCGCGGGTCAAGAAGCGATTTCGAAGAGATTGATAAGCGACGTATGGAGGTGAGATCATGGAACCGTTGACCATTCTTCTGATCGTTCTGGGCGCGGGGGTCGTCCTCTTCCTGCTCGACCTGTTTCTGGCAGGCGGAGCGGGTACGATGGGCATGATGCACGGCACAGCCATGATGATGAGCAATCCCATTGGGCAAGGCATATTGCTGGTGCTCCTGCTCATCCTGGGTGTACTTGTGTATGGTGTGTTCTTCCGATGAAAGGAGTTCGAAATGAAAGCAACCATCAGTTTTCGCGCATTGACCATCGCGCTGTTGATCGCACTCGTCGTAAGTTACGTACTCTGCATTGCAGGCGACCTGTTCTTCGGCTGGAGTATGTATCAGGCTTGGGCGCCGCTGTTGCCAGGATTTTCCTGGCCCCTGACCGCCGGAGGGTTTGCGATTGGTCTGGTATGGCTGGTCTTATACAGCCTGTACATCGCGGCGTTGATCGCCCTGCCTTATAACTACTTCGTTCGACGTCAATCCGCGGCATAGACCATTGAAACCGACATTTTCCCGCCGTGACTTTCTGAAAGCCTCGGGCGCGGGCTTGCTGGGATTGTTCCTGGCAGACCTGCGCCTCGAGCGCGTCCTTGCAGCTGAGTCTCCCAAACAGGGACGCGTCACGATGAGCGGCGTCGAACTCCTGCGTGAGCCGTTCTTCGCGGCGGACAAGTTGTTTGCGTTTGGTCTTGACAGGGTGGTGGAGATCACTGGCGCAGCGGAAGGCGAGAAGGGCTATGGCAATCCGTTCAATTCGACGTGGTATCGGGTGAACAACGAAGGATACGTTTATTCCGGTTGGATACAGCCGGTCGAGACGAATCACCAAAAGCCGGTTTTTGAAATTCCCCAAGAAGGCAGGCTTGGCGAGATCACGGTTCCAATCAGCGACGCGCGCCGCGGCGCGAGCGTATTTGCGAAGCGCGGTTACCGCCTTTATTACTCGTCCACTCACTGGGTCACGGATGTGGTTGTGAACCGAAATGAGAAGAGCATCTGGTACAAAATTTACGACCGCCAGATACAGGAATCGTTGTACGTGCCTGCGCATGAGATGCGACTGGTCCTGCCCTCAGAACTCGATCCCCTCTCACCCGATGTGCCGGAGGAAGACAAGTACATCTACGTGGATCTGGAAAATCAGTTCGTGACCGTCTTCGAGAATGAAAAACCCGTGCTGGCGGCGCGCTGTTCGACCGGCGACAAAGGGACGGAAACTCCTATGGGCGAGTTCCGTACTTTTCACAAGGGACCGAGCATCCACATGACCAACCAGGGCGACGGGACAGAAAACACCTACCATCTGCCCGGTGTCCCCTGGGTGTCATTCTTTACAGGGACCGGTGTCGCTTTTCACGGAACCTACTGGCACAACAATTACGGGCGACCGAGTAGCCGCGGCTGCGTGAACTTAACTCCGGGCGACGCGAAATTCATCTATCGCTGGAGCAGACCCCAGGTCCCGAAGGATACGCCGTATCTATATCAACCGGGCGAGGGGACGCGCGTCGCAGTTGTCCCGCGTTCTTGAGTTCCCACCATATTCATCCCAGGAGAAGAGAATGAGCAGGATCAAAGTTTCCAAAACCGCCTCAAAAGCGGAGGCTGCAAAGAGCAGGGAATGGCCCGCAGTGATCTATTTCTGGGTCATCGGTCTCGCGCTGATCAGTTATGTCGTTGCCAGGATGGCGCTCGACGGTTATCCACATTCCTATCATTGGCTGTCGGCGCTGGGCGGCGGATTGGCGGGCATCCCGACTGGCTGGTTATGGTATCGGTGGCGCGGCGATATTTTCTGATTTCTTTGTCAAATCTTTACAATGGCTTGAATAAGGCTTCAATATCACCTGATACCATTTGAGCATCAGTTGAAGAATATCATCGGTGAAGTAAGAACTCACAGAAAGGAGTAACGACTATGATGGGAGGCGGCATGATGGGCTTTGGCGGATTCGGTTTGATCGGATTACTCTTCAATCTCGCGATCATCGTCGGGATCGTGGTCCTGATCGTCTGGGCAGTCAGACGCTTCACAAACGGAACCTCGAGTTGGAATCAGTCTTCCGGCAATCAATCCCCGCGTGAGATCCTGCAGGCGCGTTACGCGCGCGGCGAGATCACCCGCGAGCAGTACCAGCAGATGTTAAGCGACCTGGGCTGAACTCGATTGAAACACCATCGAAAGAAGGAGCGGCTGGCGAAGTAGCCAGCCGCTTCGTCGTTATTTGATCGTTGAGTTATGGATCACTTCTCTTGCGAGGGAGGGATTGGAGAATTTGCATGGCGCTCGTGTTGGGAATGATCTGCCGGGGAATGGTCGTGTCTCATATATTTCATCATTAGCAGGTGTGAGACCGGGCAGAGCAGGATCAAGCCGTAGAACACGACATTGCTCACTGGAACGTTGAATAGAAATATTGCCCCCAGCGCGACGATTGGGATCAGACAGCACAGGATCATGATCCATAGGTGTGATTTTTTCATGGGTATGCCTCCAGGATTTGTTTTAGCGCTTCATCCCTGTCAATTATCAAATCCCGTGTTTCTTCTCACAAGCGCAAAAAGGCGTGTACTTCCAATAGGCGATTCAGCGGGTGGATCGTTCGGGAGGCAATTTCAAAGGCAATTCGATTGCGTGTGTATATAAATCATGTTGCCTGTGTCAGCATTGACACGGAACGCTTCATAGGCAAAATCACTTATCCCCGAACAGGCATAACGACGCTTCGATATTCTCCTTTGGTTTCGTACAATTGATAATGCTTCAAGGGTATTAACTATGTCGCTGGCGCGCCGTAATCTGTTTCAGGATAAGCCTCGTTTGCTTCTGAGCGTCGGCGGGGTGGCGCTGGCTGTCATGTTGATCTTGATCCTGAAGGGCTTCTTGGCGGGGATGAACCGGCAGATCACCTCGTACATTGATCGTTCGCCCGGCTCGATCGTCGTGGCGCAGGAAGACGTGGTTAATCTGCTCGGGGCGACATCCATTCTTCCAGACGGAATCAGCCAAAAGTCGGAAGCGATCCGGGGCGTGGACGAGGCGATCCCGATCCTTTCACAGTTCATCATCCTCGATCTGCACGGAAAGAAACAACCCGCCTACATGATCGGGTATGAACCGGAGCAGGGCGGTGGACCCTGGGAACTTACCGAAGGACGCGAACCGCGCTCGAAAAAGGAGATCGTCTTTGATCGTGTGCTGGCTGAGCGTCACGATTTGAGCCTTGGCGATCAAGTGGAGGTCATGGGACGGGATTTCACCATCGTTGGATTGTCGAACGGCACCACGTCCTGGATGACCAGTTTCTTTTTCGTTCGCAAGGACGCGGCGGAGAATTTATTACTTGCCCCCGGCGCGACAAGTTTCCTGTTGATCGAAATTTCAAAGAACGCAGATGAAAGCGATGTCCTCAAGCGGCTGAACGATTTAAACGGCGTGAATGCCCTGACCAAAAATGAACTGGTGGCAAACGACCTCAAACTCTTTGCGCAAGTGTTCGCCGCCCCGCTGCGGCTGATGGTTGGGATCGCTTTTTTGGTCGGCGCGATGATCGTCGGGTTGATCATTTACACCGCGACCGTGGAACGCCAACGCGAGTACGGCGTCATCAAAGCCATCGGCGCGCAGAACCGCTTCCTTTATCGAATAGTTGTCATGCAGGCGTTATTCGCATCCATTGTGGGCTCGCTGCTTGGCGTCCTGCTGGCGAACGGCGCGGCGCAGTGGATCATGTCCGCCAAGCCTCAATTCCTGATCGTCTTCGATCCGCTGGACGGCGCGCAGGCGCTGTTTGCCGGTCTCGGCATGGCTTTGCTTGCGTCCATCTTCCCGACGCGCGTGGTAGCCAACCTTGCGCCGGCGGAGGTCTTCCGTAAATGATCCGCCTCGCGTTCCGCAACCTTTTCCAGAACAAGGCGCGCCTCGTCATTTCGGTGGGAGGGGTGGCTCTCGCCCTGTTGCTGATCCTTGCGCTGGATGCCATCTTCAGCGGCGTCGAGCGGCAGATCACCGCCTACATTGACTATAGCGGCGCGGACATCTGGGTCTCGCAGGCGGATGTGTTCAACATGCACATGGCTTCTTCATCCCTGCCGGATTCTGTTGCAAGGAAAGTAAAGTATGTGCCGGGCGTCCACTCGGTCACGCCCATCCACTACCTCACCAACAATGTCGTGGCGGGCGACGAGCGCAACCTGGCGTACATCATCGGCTTGCCGGAAGGCGCTAAATTCGGCGGTCCGTGGAGGGTTTCGTCCGGGCGCAGTCTGCCCGGCGAAGGCGAAGCCATTATGGATCGAAGCGTGGCGGAAAAATCCGGCATTGGGTTGGGCGATGAAGTGAAAATCCTTGGCGAAGAATTTAAAATCGTCGGTCTGTCCGAAGGGACGGCGAGCCTGGTCAACTCGGTGGCGTTCATTTCGATGGACGACTTTGAAAGACTGCGCGGCATCTCCGGCGACACCATCGGTTTCCTGCTGGTGAAAGTGGAGGAAGGCGAATCGCCCGAGGTGGTCGCCGCGCGGATCGAAGAGCGCGTCAGGGATGTCACCGTTCAGACGAGGGGCGATTTCTCCGCCCAGGAACGCAAGGTGGTCAAGGACATGAGCACCGACGTGATCACCATCATGAACATGATCGGCTTCCTGATCGGCTTGGCAGTGATGGCGCTCACCGTCTACACCTCCACGCTGACGCGCCGCCGCGAGTATGGCATGTTGAAAGCCCTCGGCGCGCGTAACCGCGATCTCTACCTGACAGTGCTGGCGCAGGCATTGTTGAGTGTGACCCTGGGCTTTCTTTTCGGCTTGACGATCACGTCGTTGCTGACCTTGGCGATTCCCAGGTTTGGATCGAACCTCGCACTGGAAGTCAGTCTTCTCTCATTGCTCAAAGTGGGGAGCGTATCACTCGTGATCGCCGCGCTGTCAGCCATGATTCCCATCCGTCAGATTGCCGGTCTGGACCCGGCGATGGTCTTTCGAGGCAGGTAAACATGACAAGTTCTTCTCAAGTTGCAACGATGCAAATCGCCCACGTGACCAAGCGATACGGTTCCGGTTCCACCGAAGTTACCGCTGTGCGCGATGTGTCCCTCGCGGTCAGCCCGGGTGAGATTGTCCTGATCATGGGTCCTTCCGGATCGGGCAAAACCACCCTGCTCTCCATGCTCGGCGCGCTGCTCAAGCCGACCGAAGGCGCGATCCAGTTGAACGGCACAACCATCAGCGCGCTGGCGGAAAATAAACTGCCGGATATTCGCCTCAAACAATTCGGTTTTATTTTTCAGGATTTCAACCTCCTCTCATCGCTGACTGCGTTGGAGAACGTTGCCATCGTGGCGGAACTCGCGGGAGTCAAATCAGGTGAGGCGAGACGAAAAGCCGCTTCGCTCCTGACCGATTTGGGACTCGGCGAACGGCTACATTTTCTCCCCGAAAAATTATCCGGCGGAGAAAAACAACGCGTCGCCATTGCCCGGGCGCTGGTCAATGACCCGAGCCTGATCCTGGCCGACGAACCGACCGCCAACCTGGACTCGAAGATCGGTCACGAGATCATGCGCCTGCTAAGACGCATCGCCAAAGAACACCCCGCGAAAGGCGGCGGGGCGGGTGGCCGCAGCGTGGTCATCGTTTCGCACGACCAGCGTATCAAGGATATTGCCGACCGGGTATTGTGGCTGGAGGACGGTGAGTTCAAGGAAACGATCACGATGGCGATAGACCCGGTTTGTGGCATGTCGGTCGAACGTGAGAAGGCGATCAGCCTGGAATTGGAAGGACAGGTTTATCACTTCTACGCAAAAGGCTGCCGCGACGAATTTGCAAATCAACCGCAAAAGTTCATTGCGACAGTTTCGTAACGCGAAAATCAGTTCACATCCCAGGGACAATGTGAACCTCGTGCGCCATTTGGCTCATTGGGTTGACCGGCAAAATGGCGCTGGCGATTCGGCATACGGGGAAATATCATTGGGCGGATCTCTATCATACATTATGTCGTTGCGAGGAGGGTGACACTTGCACCGGCACGCAAGTGCGGGTGTCCTCCCGACGAAGCAATCCCCTGGCTAATTTAGCCCAGAATTTGCCTGAAAACATGAGATTGCTTCGCAAAGACCGCTCGCAATGACATGATATTTTCGTGCGTCCAGTGGAGAATCAGGCAGACAAAATGAAACGGATATTCAATCTCCTATTGCTTGTTGGCAGTCTTGTATCTGTGGCAGTGACCGTTTTGGTGGTTTCGGTAAAACCTGCAAGGACGGTTGCCGCTCCAACGCTTCAAACTGGGGCGACCGTTTTACCTTCATTGCCGCCTTTGAACGCAAATCCTCCAGATTCATTACACGAGAACAGCATTCCCCGCCACATCCAACTGAAAACCATACGGACAGAGGGACCCGGTTATAAAGTAACAGAATACGTGGTGAAAAGGGGCGATTCTCCCTGGTCCATTGCCCAGAAGTTCGATCTCAAGCCGGAGACGATCCTATGGGGGAATTCCCAGTTGAACGCGGCGGCAGGCAGTTTGAAGGCGGGCGACACGCTGAAGATTCTCCCGGTGGATGGCGTTTTGCACATTGCCGGGGAGGGAGAGACCCTTGAAGAACTCGCAAGCCTGCATGGAGCCTCCGCGCAGGAAATCCTTGAATATCCCGGCAACGACTTCGACCTGACCCAGCCACCTCAACTGCAAGCGGGTCAGCAAATTATCATTCCCAACGGGAGCAGCCCCATCGTGTGGTCAGAGGCGCGGGTGCCAGAGGCAGCCCAAGGCGGAGTCCGAAGCGGTTATTCCGGGAATATCCCGAATTTGGGAAGCGGATATTTCAGTTGGCCCGTCAATGGGTATATCCTGACGCAGGAATATTGGAGCGGTCATCCCGGTCTCGATCTGGCAACCGATTTCCGTCAGCCTGTCTTTGCCTCCGACAGCGGCACGGTGGTTTTCTCCGGTTGGGATGATACGGGTTATGGCTACTTTATCATCATTGATCATGGGAATGGTTACAAAACGACCTATGGACACAATGAAGCCAACCTGGTATCGGTTGGGCAAACGGTCGTTCAGGGTCAGCAGATCGCCGAGGCTGGAAGCACGGGGAACTCCACCGGCGATCACCTTGACTTTCGCATTCTTTATAACGGTGTTTTCCTCAACCCGTTGGATTATCTACCATAGGTATGAATTGCCCGGTGTGCCGTGGACATCTTTTTTTCTCGAAACGGGATACGCCTTTCACGGCACCTACTGGCATGACAACTTCGGCGCGCCCATGAGCCGCGGTTGTGTCAATATGCGCATCGAGGACGAAATGGCTGTTCCGCTGGGCGCGCCCCCTGCATGAACCAGACCGCATCCATACTCCTGGGTATGGGACACTGGCGGTGATTACTTCATAAAAAGCGCGCCAACAAGCATTCCCTATCCACTGGTCTTCATTAGACCGGATTCATGTGAGAGTTCCGTCATTACGTTTGGCATAAGCCATTTGGCGTATCACAGCCCCCGCAATATTGCGCTACAGCCCCTCCCGTTTCAATCCCCTAAATCGGGGCAATGGGATTCTTTCCTGAATGGTCAGGTAGCCGACCTGACCGAGGAGCGCGAGTTTCAATCCCCTAAATCGGGGCAATGGGATTCTTTCTCAGAAGGGCGATATTTTGACCGAGTGGGCGATCGGGTTTCAATCCCCTAAATCGGGGCAATGGGATTCTTTCCCGAGCCCGCGACCGATCTCCGGTTGGTATTGATGGGTTTCAATCCCCTAAATCGGGGCAATGGGATTCTTTCTCGGAGGCCGTAATGGACTCCAGATTCACCGACCTATTAGTTTCAATCCCCTAAATCGGGGCAATGGGATTCTTTCTCCCTACGGCTCACTATGAAGCCAATAAAGGTAAATGGTTTCAATCCCCTAAATCGGGGCAATGGGATTCTTTCCCCTACGACCCCAGTTATGGTTGCTGGCTGTACGATGGGTTTCAATCCCCTAAATCGGGGCAATGGGATTCTTTCAGCCTGACCTGGTTGAGCGTTGCCATAGGCGCCTTGCGTTTCAATCCCCTAAATCGGGGCAATGGGATTCTTTCAAGACGACCGTTCAGGAAGGAAAAACTGAACATTCGCGTTTCAATCCCCTAAATCGGGGCAATGGGATTCTTTCCCGGATCCCACCCAGGGATTCGAGGTTCGGTTGTGGGGTTTCAATCCCCTAAATCGGGGCAATGGGATTCTTTCAAGGGTTGTTCTCGCCCGATCACGCATGAACGGACGAGTTTCAATCCCCTAAATCGGGGCAATGGGATTCTTTCCTCCCTTCCCCCATTGGGGGAAGGGCTGGGGATGAGGGGTTTCAATCCCCTAAATCGGGGCAATGGGATTCTTTCGCGATGTGTACGGACAGAAATCCGTCGCGAAATTCTAGTTTCAATCCCCTAAATCGGGGCAATGGGATTCTTTCAGGTGACCAACACACCTGTGCCCACTGAGGTTACGAGTTTCAATCCCCTAAATCGGGGCAATGGGATTCTTTCGGGGGCAGGTCGCAGTGTCCCATCACCCACCCCGAAGTTTCAATCCCCTAAATCGGGGCAATGGGATTCTTTCTCCTGCTGACCAAATTGATTACAATGGGTCTTTGCGTTTCAATCCCCTAAATCGGGGCAATGGGATTCTTTCTCCGCATCCCGTTGTAGTCATCTACGAGATTGTTGTTTCAATCCCCTAAATCGGGGCAATGGGATTCTTTCCTCAGGCGACGCAAATCGCCCAGCTTCAGTCGCAGTGTTTCAATCCCCTAAATCGGGGCAATGGGATTCTTTCCTGCTTACGCAGACAAACCCGAAGAGCGGGTCGTTCAGTTTCAATCCCCTAAATCGGGGCAATGGGATTCTTTCTCAGTCACGGTCATCAACGGCGCTGGGAGCGGTTGGTTTCAATCCCCTAAATCGGGGCAATGGGATTCTTTCTGCAATCACCAACAGATTCTGGGTGTTGATCCCCCAGAAGTTTCAATCCCCTAAATCGGGGCAATGGGATTCTTTCCGATTAACCAAGCGCTTCGGTCGTTAGGAAGTAATGTGTTTCAATCCCCTAAATCGGGGCAATGGGATTCTTTCAAGCGCCTAAAGAGGTGGTTGAGTGCGGAAGTACGAAGTTTCAATCCCCTAAATCGGGGCAATGGGATTCTTTCGGGAAACACAAGTGATGTCGGGAGACAATCTCTTGAAAGTTTCAATCCCCTAAATCGGGGCAATGGGATTCTTTCCGCTTACGATGGCGCCGCGGCTGGCGGAAAGGGATGTGTTTCAATCCCCTAAATCGGGGCAATGGGATTCTTTCATGAAAGTCTGCCGGCTGAGGGTGAAGTCGAGCAACTCGAGTTTCAATCCCCTAAATCGGGGCAATGGGATTCTTTCGAGATGCTGTTCGATCCCGAGTTCGTAGCCAAGAAGTTTCAATCCCCTAAATCGGGGCAATGGGATTCTTTCTACGCTGATACGCTTTTGGGCTTAGGAGTCGTGTAAAAATAACTTCCGCACTTTAACAACCGATCTCAGCAACAGCCATAGCACGTCGGGGTTGGATCGTATAGTTCCAATTCGGGCAA
>JAANMU010002659.1_pt1 | contig 12854 bp, 9 predicted proteins | sample 7279701 | NCBI WGS metagenome assembly JAANMU01 (sample SAMN14094539, study PRJNA606508) | bioreactor metagenome | isolation source: A lab-scale SPAN reactor treating ammonium-rich wastewater day 57 | place: Ireland: Galway | collected 2017-03-13 | reverse complement strand
ATGGACGGGAACGTGCTGGCGCCCGCGTTCGACATTCCAATCGAGATCGAACGAGTCGCCAGTTGGGACTCCATCGAGGGCGACGCCGGGATGCATCCGCCCGGCAAGCGAGAGCAGCCTTTTGACCAGGCGGCTGTCATGCAGCACCTCGTGGACCTGGGCTACCTTGACGCGCTGGATCCCGATGCCAAGAAAAACGCGGATTTAGCGCTCCGCGAGGGAAACTACAATCTTGCAATCAGCTACCTTGAAGCCGGGCGGCTTGGTGAAGCGGCAGGCCTGTTGGAGCCGTTGTATCAGGCCAATCCGGATGATCCGCGATACGCCACACCGCTGGCGCGGTGCCTTCATTACATGGGACAACCGCAGCGGTCTTCGGAGATCGTCGAGCGGCTGGTCGCACGGCACCCCGATCTCCCCGACGCGGCGCTGCTGCTCGCGGCGGTTCGGTTCAACCTCGGCCGCCAGCAAGAGGCCATCGACTTGCTGACGCAGGCCGCTGCCCGCAATCCCAATGATGCCCGCATTCACCAGATGCTGGGGGGCGCAATGATCTCGCTCCAGAAATGGCAGGAGTCGGCCAGGAGTTATGAGAAGGCCGTCGCTCTGAACGAGGCTGATCCCGAGTCGCTGAACGGCCTCTCCTTCGCATTGCTCAAGCTCGGGCGGTTCGAGGAAGCGGCCGAAGCCGCGCTGCGGGCCGTGGGGATTCAGCACTACTTCCCGGTCGCGCACATGCATTTGGGCATGGCGTTGACGCACTTGAACGAGTTCCGTCGGGCCATCGGGCCGCTAGAACTGGCGGTGTCCATGCATCCGAACTTGCTGGACGCGCATCGCTATCTGGCGACGATTCACCGCGAGTTGATGAACTGGGACCTCGCGAAAAAACACCGGATTGCCGCGGAAGAACTGATGAAACAACTGCCGCCACAGAAGCAGTAACTCGGTCATGACCGAAGCGGCGAATCAGTTTCGGCAGGCGGTCTTCTTCTCGTACATCTCCAGACGTTGGCGGAGACGGGCGGTTCGGCCGTTCGACGCGGTCGTGGCCTTCAACTGCAGGGCTTCCTGCAGGATCTGAACGGCGCGGTCAAAATCGCCGGACTCCGCGTATGCGGCGGCGAGGGTGTCCAGCACCTCCGGATTCTTGTGGCCCGTTGCCTTGTCAGCGATTGAGGCTAATCGGATCGCTTCTTTACCGTCTCGAATGGCTGCTTCGGCGGAGGTCGCCCGAACCCAGGCCAACATGTTGGCAAGCGTAGCGTCTTTCTGGGCAACGCGGTCGTTGTCGCGAAAGAACTGGGAGCAACTATCGGCCGAATTCCGGTAGATCGCCTGCACCACACGCGAGACGGCGCCGCGAATCACGCCGCCTTCATCGCAATCAATGGAATGCTGAATCAACTGAAACGCCTGGGCGAAATCGCCCTTGGCGGCGGCGCGCTCGGCGGCCCCGGCGATCGTGCCAAGCGGATCGCGATAGCGCTCGGCCGACTGGGGATAGTTATTCTTGGCCAACAGATCGCCGAACTTGACAAATATGTCCGGCGCAATCGGCATCAAGGCGTCCTCTCGACGGGTGCCCAGTACCAGGAGGAGCTTACTGTTCACCTCGGGGTCAAACGCTTCAGGTGACGGAAAGGGGCGCAGCGCGTTGGCATAGATTTTCTGGGCCGTGTCGAAATCGCCGGAAACTAGAAGCGCTACGAGGACCCCGACGCATGCGCCCGCATGCCTTCGCTTCTGACGCAGAACCTTGTCAAAGTAATGGGATGCGTTCGAATCGCGCCGAAGCAGGGCAACAATGCCCGCCTGGACCCACGTGTCCAGATCATCGGGCTTGTTCTTGAGAATGTACTCGTATTGCTTAGCCGCATCGTCGTAACGTTTCAGTTCGGTCAGTGCGGCGGCATACAACTCTCGGGCCTCGATATCGCCGCCGAATTGCCCCACGTAGTCGGCGAAGTACTTCACCGCCTGTTCCATATCCTGGCGCGTGTAGAACATTCGCCCGAGCAGCTTGTTGGCCTGATCCTGGTACCCGGAATGCTTTTGAAGCTCGCCGACGACCCTGACGGCCAGTTCATTTTCGCCCAGATCAATCAGTTGCCCCGCGACGTCCAGCAGAAATTCCGGCGTTGCGCCGATGCTCATCATCCAGATGTAAAGCGGATCCTTGACGATCGGCGGTTCGCGGCCCCGTTTCTCGGCATCGGAGTGAATTCCGGCCGCTGCGCGGTCTCCTTTTGCTGCCAGGAGCCGTGCAAGCTCGCCGTGGGCCTTGGCAAACTTGGGGGCGTATTCCAGTGCCTGTTGATAATGCTTGATGGCTTCTTCAGTCTGCTTCTGAAGCCGCGCACACTCTCCCATCCCGAAGTAGGCCCGGGCGTCCCGGGGGGAGTGTTCCGCTGCCTTGCGATACACCGCCATGGCTTCGGCGGGCTCCTTCTCGCGAAGCAGGTCTGCCATGCGCAACATCACCGGCGCGTAGGTCGGGTCAATCCGATTGGCAGCTCGATACGCCTCCAGGGCGCGAGAGAATTCAAAGGACTCTTCCAAGGCCAAACCAAGGTAATACTGCCATTTCATATCCCTCGGCGCGAGCTTGGCGGCCAACTCCAGGAACTGAATGCCGGCCGATATCTTCGAGTATCGCTGGCAGAGGATTCCCACCTCGCCGACCGCCTCTGGATCGCTCGGCTTCTCCTGAGCAGTGGTGTAGGCCTTTCCGATGATCTTGGATTCTTCTTCACCCAATCCCAGCAAGTCCAATTTGGGGAGCGACGAACCCGGCGCTTTGGAGGAAGTGGGCGCGTCCGCTGAAGAAGAAGGACCCGACGTCGGCTGGGCCGTTGCGGTTGGTCTGGCTGTTATCCCCGCAATCAGCAACGCGCCGGCAAAAGCACGGATCGGGAACGATTTCATTATGACGCTTCCAGGAGAAGGAGAGTTCATGGGTGTGAGCGCTGCCACAGGAGAAACAGAAAGAAACAGGGTCTTGCATGCCCCCGGCAGGCAATCCCAAATGACCTGATTCTAATCGGGCGTTCACGGCGACGCCAAGCGAGGCCCCATGTTACCGGCCCCGGCCGAAGTTTGTGACGTTATTCACAAACCGGCGAACTCGCATTATAACGGCGGGGAATTGGCGAGGTTCCCGGGCTTCGTGGCGGGACATTCGCGGGTCTGGAGTGGCATGCCCAAGATCATTGTCGATGGCAAGGAAGTCGAATGCCGGGATCGCATCCCGGTGTTGCAGGCCGTCCTCGAGGCGGGGTGGGACGTTCCCCATTACTGCTATCACCCGGGGCTGTCCATCGTGGCGTCGTGCCGGTTGTGCCTGATGGAAATGAAAATGCCCAATCCGAAGACCAAGGCACTGGAATGGGCGCCGCGGCTGATGCCCAGTTGCCAGACGCCGGTCAAGGACGGGATGGAAGTCCGCTTCGACTCCGACAAGGTGCGCGACAACCAGAAGCACTGCATGGAATACTTCCTGCTGAACCACCCGCTGGACTGCCCGGTGTGTGACCAGGCGGGCGAATGCTACCTGCAGGACTACAGCCTGAAGTTCGGCGAATCGACCAGTCGCATGGTCGAGGCGAAGAACAAGAATCCCAAGAAGGATGTCGGCAGCAAGACGCTGCTGTATCAGGATCGCTGCGTGATGTGTTCGCGGTGCGTGCGATTCTGCAATGAGGTCGCCGGGACGGGCGAGCTGGCGATCGTGAACCGCGGCAGCCGCGCGGAGATCGACGTGTTCCCCGGCGTGCCGCTGGAGAACCGGCTGCAGGGCAACGTGGTGGACATCTGCCCGGTTGGCTCGCTCCTGGATAAAGACTTTTTGATGGATCAGCGCGTGTGGTTTCTGCGCGGGGGCGATTCGATCTGCCCGCTGTGTGCCACGGGCTGCGCCATTCGCGTGGACCAGAACCACGGCACGGTTTATCGCGTCAAGCCTCGCTTCAATCCCGGCGTAAACGACTGGTGGATGTGCGACGACGGGCGCTTCGGCTGGAAATACGCGCACGACGAGAAGCGATTGAACCGGCTGATCGTACGGCGCGGGATGGAAGTCGAATCGCCGGACTGGAGCGCGCTGCCGGAAATCGTGCGCGTGCGTCTGGAATCGCTCGCGCGATCGGCGGGCGGCGGAAGGATCGCAGTTCTGCTGTCCCCGTTCATGGCGTGCGAAGAGGCATGGATGCTGGCGTCGTTCGTGCGGTCGATCGCGCCGGAGAGCACGCTGGCGATGGGGCCGGTGCCGTACGAAGGCGAGGACGACACGTTCCCGAAGGGTTCGGGCAACGGCACGGCAGTGAAGTTCCGCGTGCTGGCGGAGAAATGCCCGAATCGCCGCGGGATTGAAATGATCCTCGCGTCGCTGGGCGGCCCTCGCGCGACGTTTGAGGAGTTCGTGAAGAAGGCGGGCGAAGGGGCGTTTGCCGGGGCATGGATCGTCGGCGGCTATCCCAAGCCGTGGCTGACGAAGGAACTGGAGAGCGCCCTCGGCAAGATTGAGACACTTTTCGCACAAGACCTTTTCCCCAGCGCGCTGACTGACGCGGCCACGATCGTATTGCCCAGTTGCTCGTGGGCCGAGCGGTCGGGGACGTTCATCAACGCGCAGGACAAGGTGCAGCCGTTCGAGGCGGCGATCGCGCCGATCGAAGGCGGCCAGAGCGATGGGCATTATCTGCACGCGATCTGGGGCGGGCAGGGTCTGTATCAGGCGGCGAAGGTGCGCGGGGCCATGGCGAAATCGATGCCGGCCTTTGCGTCGGTGCATGTCCCACCTGCGATGCCGGAGCACGCACACTGATGATCGACAGCGTGAAGAACATCCTGGCCGACCAGTTCTGGTTCAGCCTGATCCTGTCGGCGGCGGCGCTGGGCGGCATCATGACAGCCGTGGCGTACGGCATTCTGCTGGAGCGCAAGATCGCGGCGTGGATGCAGGATCGGTACGGGCCGAATCGCGTGGGACCCTACGGCTTGTTGCAGCCGCTGGCCGACGGGCTGAAGTTCCTGCTGAAGGAAGACATCATTCCGCGGAACGTGGATCGCGTGCTGTTCGTGATGGCGCCGCTGGCGATTTTTGTGGTGGCGCTGATTGGCTTCGCGGTGATCCCGTGGGGCGGGACGTTTCGGTGGCCGTGGATGGCGGCGGATGCGGCCCCGCTGAAGGTGCAGGTGGCGAGCCTTGATATTGGACTGTTGTATATTCTCGCCGTCGCATCGCTGGGGGTGTACGGCGTCGTGCTGGGCGGCTGGGCGAGCAACAACAAGTACTCGTTCTACGGCGGGATGCGCGCGGCGGCGCAGATGCTCTCATACGAAATCCCGATGGGCCTGGCGATTCTGACGGTCGTGCTGACGGCCGGGGCGCTGCGGCTGGAGGACATGGTCGCGTACCAGGCCGGTCACTGGTGGATCGTGGCGTATCACCCCGTGGTGGCGCTGATCTTTTTCACGACGGCCCTGGCGGAGTCAAACCGCATGCCGTTCGACCTGGCCGAGAGCGAGCAGGAGTTGGTCGGCGGGTATCACACGGAATACAGCGCGATGAAGCTGGCGTTGTTTTTCCTGGCCGAGTATGCGCACATGATTACGTCGAGCGCGCTGATGGTGTGCCTGTTCCTGGGCGGCTGGCGCGTGCCGGGGTGGGTTTGGCTGAATGAGGATCCGTCTGTGCTGGCGATGCTGGCGCGGGTCGGGGCGATGTCGGGCAAGATCTTCCTGCTGATCTGCGTGTACATGTTCATCCGCTGGACGATCCCGCGATTTCGGTTTGACCAGTTGATGCGTCTGGCGTGGAAGAGCCTCGTGCCGATGTCGATGGCGCTCGTGGCGATTCAGGGCGCGGTGATCTACTACGGTTGGCCGCAGTGGTTCACGCTGGTCGGCAACGGTGCGATTCTGCTGGTCGGCGGTGCGGTGAGCGCGCTGGGCGGCAAGCCGATCACGGGCCGGCAACAGAGCCTGGGACCGGCAAGCCGGACGACGGCGCCGGGCCGGGAGGCAATGAGCCATGTCTAGCGGGCGGGACTGGAAACAGACAGACGTGGTGTATGTGACGCAGCCGCCGCTGTCGATGGGCGAACGGCTGTACCTCCCGCAAATTTTCGGCGGGATGAAGACGACGCTGCGGCACATGTTCAAGAAGCGCCTGCGCGACGAGACGGTGGTGCAATATCCCGAACAGAAACGCACGCTGCGCAAGGAGATCTACCGCGGCGTGCATCGGCTTAATCGCGACGAGCAGGGGCGCGTGGCCTGCGTGGCGTGCTTCATGTGCGAAACGGCCTGCCCGGCGCATTGCATTCACATTGAGGGCGCCGAGAGCCCGTGGCCGGACCGGGAGAAGTATCCGATCAAATTCGACATCGACGAGCTGCGATGCATTTACTGCGGCATGTGCGAAGAGGCCTGTCCGGTCGATGCAATCGAGTTGACGCCGGAGTATCATCTGGTCGGCGGCTCGCGCGAGGAGATGATCTTCGACAAGGAAAAGCTGCTGATGGTGTTCGACCGGACGAAGGATGAGAAGCCGCGGAAAGGTCCGGCGATAACGGGGTATTAGGAATCGGCAACTCATCAGTTCGAAGTTTCCCTGCGGCGCATTCGACTGCCGCGACTGATGCGGGGCGTGGCGGCGAAAGAGCGGCTGATCCGAAGGTCATGGCATGGTTTCTTTGGCGAAAAAGCCGGCTGCAAGCCGCGTTTGGTTCGACGATTCCAACCTTTGGATTGCGCTGAAGGACGGGCGGCGACTGTCCGTTCCGCTCGCGTACTTCCCTCGTCTGGCGCGCGCTTCAACGAAGCAACTGGCGAAGTTCAAAATGAGCGGAGGCGGCACGGGATTACACTGGGATACACTGAACGAAGACATCAGTGTGCCTGACCTGTTAATGGGGCGATCTGATCGAACGCGATCAGGCGAGGCGGCTCCGAGGTCCGCAAGGACGGGGCGGCATCCATCGAAGCGCTGATGGCATTGCCACGGGCTCGCCGACTACGAGGTATTAGACGGCAAGATTAATTCATTCGTAGATATTTCTGCGGTGGCCGATGCGGTAAATCATCACGCGTTTGGCGGCGTCGTCAATCTGGTAGAGAACGCGATAATCCCCCACTCAAATCCGCCAGCCTTGGGGAGATTTGCTTCGTAATTTCTTGCAGCCGGCCGGGCGCGGATCGTGTGACAGTTCGAGAATCGCCGCGTCGATCCGTCGGGTGATCTCCTTGGGAAGGTCTTTCAGGTCGCGAAGGGCGCGACTCCCGAGAAGCACCGCATAGGTCACGGACAGTCCTCAAGCCCCAGGTCCAGTCGAGCCTGGTCGTACGGAATGAACTGTTTCTCCTGGGATGCGGCTTCATCCAGATCCACGGCGTCAAGCTGGTCCTCAACGATTTCCATGAGCCGGCGGTATTCGTCCGGCGTTAGAAGAACGCCTTTCTGGTTGCCCTCCTGATCGACCAGGAACTGTGGGTGAAATCTCACGAGACTCTCCGCAGCAGGAACAAACACCCAAACGCGATACGTCATTATACGAATCAACGAAAACTCGAACAAGGCAAGTCGCACCATGCCCCCGCACGGGGCAGCCAATTGCCGGTTGATCCGGTTCTGCCTTACACTTGGAAGGAGCGGTCGAGCGGTCCGAATGATCGAATGGCTGAATGCGGACCTCTCTTCAATCTACGAGCGAGTGGATGGGATCTGAACTGGTCTATGGCATCTATGGCGTCGCGGCCCTGGGGGCGCTGGTGACGTACCTCGCGCTGCCCAAGGCGAGCGGCGGCGTGCGCCGCGGCGTGCTCTGGACGCTGATGGCCATTGCGGCCGGCGCGGGGCTGATGCTGCTGGGGCGAATTCTCGGCGAGCAGGCAGGTCGCGTGTATTTCTGTATTCTCGCGGCCCTGACGCTGGCGGGTGGAATCGGCGTCGTGACGCACCGGCGCCCGGTCTATTCGGCGCTGTTCTTCATCGTCGTGGTCTTGAGCACGGCGGGGCTGATGTTCCTCGTCGGGGCGGAGTTCCTCGGCGCGGCGCTGGTGATCGTTTATGCCGGCGCGATTCTGGTCACGTATGTGTTTGTCATCATGCTGGCACAGCAGTCCGTCCCGACGACGGGCGGGCAGTTCGCAGCGGCGCTGGACTACGACCGCTCGGCGCGCGAACCGCTGGCGGCGATTCTGGCCGGGTTCGTGCTGGTCGGCGTGATCGGCGGCGCAATCGCGAAACACGACTGGTCCAAGGCGACGGCGGCATCCCCGGCGAATGCGTCGGGCTCGTCGGCGGCATCGACCGGCAACGTCCTGGAGATCGGCGGGATGCTGATGTCGCCGCAGTTCGCCGTCAGCGTGGAACTGGCCGGCGTGCTGCTGATGGTGGCAATGATCGGCGCGATCGCGATCGCGCGGAAGAAAGTGCCGCACGAATTGGAAGACGGGGGCGAGGAACGGCGACCGGGCGAGATCGGGCGGCATGTGAAGCCGTTCTAAGGAGAACCGCAGAAAGTTTCGAATGACGCACACGAAGCAAGAAATATGGGACCGGCTAGTAGCCGGTCCGACACAGGCTGTTAGCCTGTGCCACACAAGATGACGTAACGATCGCACTGCTTGAAGCAGTGGCACACTATGAGAAGATCGCGATGAACAGTGCGACGGGATTGATGGTGCTGGGCGCGGCCCTGTTCGGACTGGGCGTCGTGGGTTTCCTCACGCGCCGAAATCTGATCGTGATGTTTCTCTGCACCGAAGTGATGTTTCAGGGCGTGCTGGTGAATCTCGTGGCGATGGGGATGATCTGGAAGAATCTTCAGGGTCAGATGTTTGGACTGTACGTGCTGGTCATCGCCGCAGTGGAGGCGGGGCTGGGCCTGGCGATCGTGGTGATGCTGTACCGCCGGCGCGGGACGCTGGACGCGGAGAGTTGGCGCGGCCTGCGCGGGTAGCCTGACGTCGCTCGCCGGCGCGGCGGGCGAAACGACCGCGGACCCTTTCGCGGCGAACGAGTGGAAGCGATGCATCTGAAGTTGTGGGCGATTCTGGTTCCGATGTTGCCGCTGGCGGGCGCCGCCTGGGTCGGGCTGATCGGTCTGCGCGGGTTGCGCGATCGATCGCACTGGCTCGTGCTGCTCGGCGTCGCCGGGGCGTTCGCCTGCTCGGTCATTCTGTTCCAGCGCGTCAACGCGGTGGACCCGAACGATGCCCGCGCGGTCGCCCAGTTGGCACAACCGCTCGTGATGTACTCGTGGTTGAGCTTCGGCGGCGGTACGTGGCTGGACGTGTCGTTCCGGGTCGATCCGCTTACGTGCGTGATGCTGCTCACGGTCACCGGCATCGCCCTGCTCATCGTTATGTACTCCGTCGGCTACATGCGCGACCATCACGGCCACGCCGAGCGCGGCTACGAGCGGTTCTTCGCGTTTCTCGGGTTCTTCGTCTTCTCCATGTGCATGCTTGTGCTGGCGGGCAACTTCCTGCTGCTCTACTTGGGCTGGGAGCTGGTCGGTCTGTCGAGCTACCTGCTCATTGGTTTCTATTATCAAAAGCCCGAGGCTGCGGCAGCCGCGAAGAAGGCGTTCATCGTCAATCGCATCGGCGACTTCGGTTTCGGCCTGGGCATCCTGCTGATCTATTTGACGTTCGATTCGCTCGACTACCGCACCGTTTTCGGTTTCTTCGAGCAGGGCATCAAGCCCGACGGCACGCCCATCGAGGCCTGGCGGCTGACGGCGATTCCGCTGCTGCTGTTCTGCGGCGCGATGGGGAAGAGCGCCCAGATGCCGCTGCACGTCTGGCTGCCCGACGCGATGGAAGGCCCGACGCCGGTCAGCGCGCTGATTCACGCGGCCACGATGGTGACGGCCGGCGTGTACATGGTCGCGCGGTGTCACGTCATTCTTGCGTCCAGCCAATACGCGATGTGGATCGTCGGCTCGATCGGCGCGGCGACGGCCCTGATCGCCGCGACCATCGCCCTGACGCAGTTCGACATGAAACGCATCCTCGCCTACTCGACCTTGAGCCAGCTTGGTTTCATGTTCCTCGCGTTGGGCGTCGGCGCATTTGATACGGCCGTATTCCACCTGTTCACGCACGCCTTCTTCAAGGCGCTCTTGTTCCTCGCTGCCGGCAGCGTGATGCACGCGATGAACGGGGTTATTGACATTCGGCGATTTTCCGGGCTGCGGCGCGATCTGCCCATCACGCACGCGACGTTTCTGGTCGGCGGTCTGGCGCTGGCGGGCTTCCCGTTGCTGTCGGGTTTCTGGAGCAAGGATGAGATTCTGCACGCGGCGCTGGGCAGCGGTATGCCGTGGCTCGGCTGGATCGGCCTGTTCACCGCCCTGCTGACGGCGTTCTACACATTCAGAATGATTTTCATGGCGTTCTACGGCGCGAAGCGGTTGCCGGTCGGCGTCGAGCATGCGCACGAAAGCGGCGCGTGGATGACGATCCCGCTGATGGTGCTGGCGCTCGGCGCGCTTTGCGTGGGCTACTTCGGCGTGACCATGCACGGGGGCGGCGCGTTCGGCCTGTTCGAGCCGCACGGCAAGTTTCACGCGTTCCTCGCGCCGGTCTTCGCCGACTTGAAGACGATGGCGCACGCCGCGGGACACGGCGCCGAAGCGGCGCACGGCGGCGGACACGCGCTGATGTATATCTCCGCCGGACTGGCGATCTGGGGCATTTTCACGGCGTGGTTCTTCTATCTGCGCCGGCCGACGATTCCTCTGGCGATCGCGCTGTCGAGCGGACCGGTGTATCAACTGCTCTACCGCAAGTACTACTTCGACGAGTTGTACGAGGTCGGAATTGTCCGCCCGCTTCGCCGGCTGGGCGATCTTTGCTACGCCGTGGATCGCTTCTGCATCAATCTGATTCTGTGGCTCATCGCCGCGGTCCCCCGCGCGATCGGCTACGGCCTCAAGACGTGGCAACAGGGCGCGCTGCAGGGCTACGCGGTCGGCATGGTCGTCGGCCTCGCGGTCATGCTGTGGTGGATGGTGGCGGACTGATGACCGGCGAATGTCGAACAGCGAATTGCGAAAAGGATCGCGATGTCGTTTCTGGCCAATAGTTGGATCGGCGAGCACATTCTGACGCTCGTCATGTTCTTCCCGGTGGCGTGCGCGATGGTTCTGTACTCGCGCCGCGACTGGGAGCCTGCGGCGATTCGGCGCTTCGCGCTGACGTCCTCCCTCCTCACGCTGCTGCTGGCCGTCGCCGCGACCATGCTTTACCTGGAAGAAAGCCTGTCCGCTCGTTTCCGCGGCGGCTACGGCCTCGTCGAGCGCGCCGACTGGATCATCGGACAGAGCGGCGCGGTCGCCCTTCAGATCCAATACTACGTCGGCGTCGACGGCATCAGCCTGCCGCTTGTGCTGCTCACGGCTTTTCTGACGCCGCTGGCGATCTGGGGCAGCTATACGGGAATCAGCGAACGGCACCGCGAGTATTACTCGCTCATGCTTATGCTGCTCGGCGCGATGCTGGGCGTGTTCTGCGCGCGAGACTTGTTGCTCTTTTACGTCTGCTTCGAGTTCACGCTCATCCCGCTGTACTTCCTGATCGGCATCTGGGGCGGATCGCAGCGGGCCAAGGCCGCCAACATGTTCTTCCTGTACACGCTCGCGGGCAGCATGCTCACGTTTGCGGGCGTGCTCTACCTCGGCTGGCAGGCGTCGCAGTCGCCGATCGCGCCGGGCGGCACACACGCCTTCACGTTCGACATGGATGTGCTTGGCCGGCTCGCGGGCGAGGGCGTCTTGTCGCTCAACGCGCAATGGTGGCTGTTCCTCGCGTTCTTCGCCGGGTTCGCCATCAAGGTGCCGCTGTTTCCATTTCACACGTGGTTGCCGCTGGCGCACACCGAAGCGCCGACCGCCGGCAGCGTCCTTCTGGCCGCCGTGCTGCTGAAGCTGGGGACGTACGGTTTTCTGCGGTTGAGCCTGCCGACGCTGCCCGACGCGGCGGTGGCCCTGGCCCCGGCAATGGCGACGCTCGCCGTGGTGGGGATTGTTTACGGCGCCCTGGCCGCCTGGGTACAGACGGATGTCAAGAAGCTGGTCGCCTATTCATCCGTGTCGCACCTGGGCTTCTGCCTGCTGGGCATGTTCAGCCTCAAGATGGCCGGGCTGACCGGCTCACTGCTCTACATGATCAATCACGGGCTATCGACGGGTGCCTTGTTTCTTATCGTCGGCATGATCTACGAGCGCTACCACACGCGCGAGATGGCCGAGATCGGCGGCCTGGCGCGAAAGATGCCCATTATGGCCTTCTTTCTGATCGTGTTCACGATGTCGAGCATTGGGCTGCCGGGGTTGAACGGTTTCGTCAGCGAGTTTCTCGTCCTGCTCGGCACGTTCACGTCGGCCAGCGAGTCCGGCGGCACGCCGGTCGGCCCGTTGAAGCCTGTTTATGCCGTGGTCGCCGCGAGCGGCATCCTGCTCGGCGCGATTTACATGCTGCACATGGCGGGACGCGTGCTGTTCGGCCCGCCGAGGGAACCCGGGCACGGATTCGACTCCTCGACCGGATTGACGCAGGACCTGACGCGGCGTGAAGTGGGCGTCCTCGCCCCGATCGCACTGGCGTGTCTCTTCCTCGGCGTCTATCCCAAACCCGTTATGAAGCTGATGGAGCCATCCCTCAACGACACGGTGCTCACACGCGTTTTGGGGCCGGTGAGCGAGGTCGCCGTCAACGATGCACATGACAGTGCGGTCGAAACAGGCGCGGCGCCGTCGCAGGCGCGCGTGGCTGTGAGCGCGACGCCGACGAAAGGAGGCCGCCCATGACCTCCGTGCTGGCGATGCACCCGCTGCTGATGC
>JAANMU010002658.1_pt1 | contig 12857 bp, 12 predicted proteins | sample 7279701 | NCBI WGS metagenome assembly JAANMU01 (sample SAMN14094539, study PRJNA606508) | bioreactor metagenome | isolation source: A lab-scale SPAN reactor treating ammonium-rich wastewater day 57 | place: Ireland: Galway | collected 2017-03-13 | reverse complement strand
CTGTCAGCCGCTCGGCGAGCCACTCGTAGCCCTTCAGCGTGCCGCGCGACCCGGCGGGGATGCCGTCGTTGTACTTGCCGCTGAGCACCCCCGAGGCGAGCGGGCTCCACGTGGTCGTCCCCAGCCCGAGGTCCGCGTACAGCCGCGCGTACTCGCGCTCGACGCGCTCGCGGTGCAGCAGGTTGTACTGCGGCTGCTCCATCACCGGCTTGTGCAGGTGGTGGCGCTCGGCGATCTCCCACGCGCGCGCGATCTCGGCCGCGCTCCACTCGGACGTGCCCCAGTAGAGCGCCTTGCCCTGCGCGATCATGTCGTGCATCGCCCACACCGTCTCCTCGATGGAGGGCTTCCTGTGGATCGAGGACGGCGCGGAGCGCCGGGAGGCTGCGCCGCGGGTCGCGGCCGTGGACACGCTGGCCGCCGGGGACGTCTGGCACGGCGCGTTCGCCCTCGCCCTCGCCGAGCGGCACGACACGGCCGCGGCCGCGCGCTTCGCGAACCGTGCAGCCGCGCTCAAGTGCCTGCGGCCGGGCGGCCGCAGCGGCGCGCCGACGCGTGCCGAGCTCGACGCCTGGCAGGGTTAATAGCGAGCGCTTACTCTACCGCAGTGGCAATCAGGTGGCGCCCCAGGCGCTCCCGCTCGTGCGCCAGCACCGCCGGCCGGCGCGCGCCGATCCGGTCGAACAGCGCGTCGTGCGAGGCCAGTTCGCGCAGCCATTCCTCCTGCCGGATCGCGGTCACCACCTCGTATTGCTCGGGCGCGAACGCGAGGCCGTCCCAGACCAGGTCGTGGTAGGCGGGCATCCAGCCGAGCGGCGTCTCGACGGCGCTTGCCGTGCCCTCGCACCGCCCGACGATCCACTGCAGCACGCGCATGTTCTCGCCGAAGCCGGGCCAGACGTAGCGGCCGGCGCCGTCCTTGCGGAACCAGTTGACCGCGAAGATGCGCGGCGGACGCGCGACGCGCCGCCCCATCGCCAGCCAGTGCGCGAAGTAGTCGCCGACGTGGTAGCCGCAGAACGGCAGCATCGCGAACGGGTCGCGCCGGACCTCGCCCACGGTGCCCGCGGCCGCAGCCGTCATCTCCGACCCCATCGTCGCGGCCTTGTAGACCCCTTCCTCCCACGTGCGCGCCTCGACGACCAGCGGCGCCGTGTCCGAGCGGCGGCCGCCGAACACGAATGCGTCGATCGGCACGCCGTCCGGATTCTCCCAGTCGGCATCGATCGACGGGCACTGGCGGGCCGGCGCCGTGAAGCGCGAGTTCGGGTGCGCCGCCTTGCGCCCGGTCTGCCGGCCGATTTCCGGCGTCCAGTCCCGGCCGGTCCAGTCAATGAGGTGTGCCGGAGGGGTCTTCGTCATGCCCTCCCACCAGACATCACCGTCGTCGGTCAAGGCGACGTTGGTGAAGATGACGTTCTCCTTGAGGGTCGCCATCGCATTGAAGTTGGTCGTTTCGGAGGTGCCGGGCGCCACGCCGAAGAAGCCGGCTTCGGGATTTATCGCGTACAGACGCCCGTCCTTGCCCGGCTTGATCCAGGCAATGTCATCTCCAACCGTCGTTACCTTCCAGCCGTCCAGCGGGCCGGGCGGGATCAGCATCGCAAAGTTGGTCTTGCCGCAGGCCGAGGGAAATGCCGCGGCCACATAGGTTTTCTCGCCCCGGGGACTCTCGACGCCCAGGATCAGCATGTGTTCCGCCAGCCACCCTTCGTCGCGGGCCATGTTCGAGGCGATCCGCAGCGCGAAACATTTCTTGCCGAGCAGGGCATTGCCACCGTATCCGGAACCGTAGGACCAGATCTCGCGGGTTTCGGGGAAGTGCACGATGTACTTGGTCGTGCGGTTGCAGGGCCAGCGACTGTCCTTCTGATCCAGGGCAAGCGGCGCACCGACCGAGTGAATGCAGGGGACAAAGCGACCATCGCTACCGAGCATCTCGAGCGCTGCCGTTCCCATGCGCGTCATGGTGCGCATGTTGACCACGACGTAGGGGCTGTCCGTGATCTCGATGCCAATGTGCGCGATTGGACTTCCGATCGGCCCCATGGAGAACGGAATGACATACAGGGTCCGTCCCTGCATGCAACCGTCAAAGATGCCGCGCAGCGTGGCGCGCATCACCGCAGGGTCCTCCCAGTTATTGGTGGGGCCGGCGTCTTCCTTTCGGGCGGAGCAGATAAACGTCCGGTCCTCGACCCGCGCCACGTCGGTGGGGTCCGAGCAGGCCAGGTAGGAATTCGGGCGACGTTCGGGATTGAGCCTGACGAACATCCCGGTCTTCACCATTTCCGCGCACAGGCGGTCGTACTCCGCCTGGGAACCGTCGGCCCAGTGGATACGGTCGGGTTGCGTGAGATTCGCCACCTCCGCGACCCAGTTCCTGAGGGACGCGTGCCCGAGACTGGCGGGAGCGTTGATGGTGGCGGGCGTGAAGGACTTCATCACTGCAGGTCTCTCCAGGGGGCAGGCCCTCTAAAATCAGTCGTTTGGCGCAGTTGCGGCATCGGGCGCGGGGTCGCCGTCCCTGACCGGCTCAGGCGTCCATGGCTTTCCAGTACGGTCCTCAATGTAGGCACGAATCAGGCGGCGCACCACCTGGGAGGGCGTCGCATCCTGTTCTGCGCAGAGCCGCTCAAAGATCGCCTTCTTGCGCGGGTCTATCAGGACCGTCAGTCGTGCGGTGCGTTCTTCCATCGCCACTGGCAAGTCTCCGCCTTCAGGACCATCGATAATAATGAAATGATAATGAGCTACGCATAAAAGTACAATTTGATTATCATATAGGGGTAGCTCACCGCTCTCACTGGCCCTGATCCTCATCGTTCATGCCCGACTCCGCCGTACAGCAGCATGAGAAGCCCGTCCTGTGCAGGGCCGCCAATACGCTGTCCCTGCACTTCTCCTGGCACGAGACCCAGAGCTGCATGGACATCCGGCAGCCCGACGCACTCAGCCTCGAGTACACCCGCACGATGATGGGCTTCCTGCTCTTTGTCCCCGAGCCTGCAAGCCTCGCCATGGTCGGGCTGGGTGGCGGGTCGCTGGCAAAATTCTGCTACCGCCACCTGCCGAAAACGCTGATCAGGGTCGTCGAGATCAATCCCCACATCATCGCGTTGCGTGATGACTTTCACGTCCCGTCGGACAGCAACCGCTTTCGCGTCGTACAGGGTGACGGCGCAAAATTCGTCAGGTCACCGCCCCGTCGCTTCGACGTGTTGCTGGTGGACGGTTATGATCACAAGGGCTTGCCGGTCGCCCTGAGTTCCCAGCGCTTCTACGATGACTGTTCGAGGATGCTCGGACCGGAGGGCATGCTGGTCGCAAACCTGCATTGCAGTCATGAGCGGTGGCGGCAGCAGATCGGGCGCATCCGGCGCAGCTTCAATGACGGCGTCGTCATCGTCGATGACGACGAGGGCAGCAACAGCATAGTATTTGCCAGCATGTCACACCTGGCCGAACGACCCTACAGCAAACCTGTACGCCGCCCCCGGCACCTCGACACCGAGGCGTGGGGTCAGTTGAGGGGAGCGTTCACGCGGGTGCTCGCGGCCATTCGGGACCAGGAACCCTGATCCTGCGCCCGGGATGATGGGACCTGCGCCAGCTGACCTTCCCCGGCTGCAATCCTGGAGGAAAGCCTCTTGCTACCGGACCTCACGTCACCCCTGAATGCCTGCCTGGCCCTGCTGGGCACCTGGGCAGGCATCGGCGTATTGGGCCTTTTGAGACCCACAAGCGTCGCATTTGCAGGACGCACGCTGTTTCCGGTCGGCGCCCTGTGCGGACTGGCATTGGCCGTTGTCGCAGCCTGGGGACTCGGATTGCCCGCGGAGCAGGCCGTGCTGCCCATTGGCCTGCCCAGCATGCCCTTTCATCTGCGCCTGGATGCACTGAGCAGCACATTCCTGTTGCTGCTCGGGGGGGCGTCGGCAGGTATCTCCCTCTTTGCTGCCGGGTACTTCCGCAAGGGCGAGGGCACGGCGCCAGGCCTTCTCTGCCTGCAGTATCACCTGTTCCTGGCCAGCATGGGCCTCGTCCTGCTGGCGGATGATGCCTACACATTCATGGTGGCCTGGGAAACCATGGCCCTGGCATCCTATTTCCTGGTCACTGCCCAGCACCGGATTCCGGAGATCCGCAGCGCCGGCTTTCTCTATCTGCTGATCGCCCATGTGGGCGCCATCGCAATACTCCTCAGCTTTGGCGTGATGCAGGGAGGTAGCTGGAAATTCACCTTCGACGCCATGCGCGCAGCCACGCTGGCACCGGCTTGGTCCAGCGTGGCCTTCATGCTTGCACTGTTCGGATTTGGCGCCAAGGCGGGCATCGTACCCCTGCATGTCTGGCTGCCCGAGGCACATCCTGCCGCACCCTCACCCGTGTCAGCACTCATGAGCGGCGTGATGCTGAAGACCGCCATATACGGCGTACTGCGCGTCACCTTCGACCTGCTTGGCACACCGCAGTGGTGGTGGGGGCTGATAGCCATGGGACTGGGGCTGTTTACGGCCTTCTATGGCGTGATCTTCGCTGCCATCCAGACCGATATGAAGCGTCTGCTCGCATGGTCGTCCATCGAGAATATCGGCGTCCTCTTCACGGGCCTTGGACTGGCAATAGTCTTTCACGGCGTCGGTATGGGCAGCCTGGCCGCACTGGCCCTGATTGCGACCCTGTACCACTGCCTGAACCATGCCGTGATGAAGAGCCTGCTGTTTCTCGGCACCGGCGCGGTACTGCACGCCACAGGGGAGCGCAACCTTGGGAAACTCGGCGGCCTCATCCATCGCATGCCGTGGGTGGCATGGCTGACGCTGGTTGGCTGTCTCGCAATTGCCGGACTCCCTCCGTTGAACGGGTTCATCTCGGAATGGCTGCTCCTGCAGGCCTTTCTGTTCTCGAACGAGGTCCCCCACACTTTCGTGAACATGCTGCTGCCCGTCGGTGGCGCTGTCATCGCCCTCTGTACGGCGCTTGCCGGCTACGTGATGGTGAAATTCTTCGGGGTCATTTTCCTCGGTCAGCCGCGGGAGACGGCACTGGCACGGGCCCATGAAGCCGGCTGGCTGGAAAGGCTGGGGATGGCGTGGCTTGCGCTCGGTTGCATACTCCTCGGCGTACTGCCGGTGCAGGTCATTGCACGCCTGGGCACCGTCAGCCAGGACCTTCTGGGCGAGGGCCTGCCGACGGACGCCGGGGACTGGTGGCTGCTGATCCCTCTGGGCGAACGGCCGGTATCCTATGGGCCATTGCCGATACTGCTGCTGGCCCTGCTTGTGGCCGCACTGACAGTGCTGCTCGTGCAGCGGCTCTATCACAGGCGGTCGCGGCGTGGTCCAGCCTGGGACTGCGGATTCGAACACCTCGATACCCGCATGCAGGACACCGCCGAAGGCTTCGGGCAACCCATCCGTCATATCTTCCAGACCTTCTTCCTGATCTCGAGGCAGGTACCGGAAGCCTTCGATGCGGCACCCCACTATCAGATCACCGTGGTCGATCGCATCTGGCAAACGGGCTACCGGCCCATAGCACAGTTGGTCCGGCGCCTGGCCGACCTGTTTGCGATCCTCCAGCAGGGCCGTATCGCGACCTATCTTCTCTACAGTTTCGTCACGCTTGTCGTGCTCCTGGCGCTCGTGCTGTGACCGCAGTCCCGACAATACTCCAGGTGCTCGAGGTCCTGGCCGCCGTCCTGGCGGCCCCTGTGCTGGTTGGCTGGGTCAACCAGTGCCGGGCCTGGCTGCAGAACCGCACGGCACCAAGCATCCTGCTTCCCTACCGGGGCCTTCGCAAGCTGTTCCAGAAGGACGCGGTCATCGCGGCCAACGCGTCAACAGTCTTTCGCGTCGCGCCTTACGTGGTATTCAGCGCAATGGTGCTCGCAGCGGCAATCATTCCGTCGATGGGCACCCGGCTGCCCATGACCGCCGCGGCAGACGGCATTGCCCTGGTGGGACTGCTGGCCACCGCGCGCGTCTTCATTGCCCTTGCGGCCATGGATGTGGGCACCGCATTTGGCACTCTGGGCGCACGACGGGAGATGATGGTGGGCTTCCTGGCGGAGCCCGCCCTGCTGATGGTCATCTTCGTAGCCTCGCTGATCACCCAGACCACGGCACTCCCGGCCATTACAGAGGATCTGGCCACGCGGTCCTTCACGCTCTATCCGAGCCTCGCCTTCACGGCGCTTGCCTTTACCATTGTGCTACTGGCCGAGAATGCCCGCATCCCGGTGGACAATCCTTCCACGCACCTCGAGCTCACGATGATTCACGAGGCGATGCTGCTCGAGTACTCGGCGCGCCATCTTGCCCTCATGGAGTGGGCGGCAGCATTGAAACTCTTCAACTACGCCTGTATAGGGTTCGCGCTTTTTGTGCCCTGGGGCGTGGCTTCTGGCGCGACGGGCATTGCGGCCCTGCTGGGCTCACTCGCTGTCCTGACCCTCAAACTACTGGTGGCAGGTGCCGCACTCGCCCTGATCGAAACCGTGTCGGCCAAGCTCAGGATATTCCGGGCACCGGAGTTTCTTGCGACCGCCTTCCTGCTGGCCGTGCTCGGCCTGCTGGTTTTTCTGCTGCTGGGAGGCTGACCCCGATGACCGGCATCCCGTTCGACCTGCAGCTCATAAACACCTTGTCCGCCGTAGTGCTGCTCATTTCCTTTGCGATGCTTTCGCAACGCCGGGTCGTCAATCTGGTCAAGCTGCTGGCAACCCAGGGTGCGCTGCTGAGCGCGGCAACGCTGCTCGTCGCGTGGCGCACGGGGGAGGCACACCTCTACATCTCGGCGCTGCTTACCCTGAGCCTGAAGGTGCTCTTTCTGCCCTGGCTGCTGACCCGTCTCATCAGGCGCCTCGATGTCTACTGGGATTCCGAGACGATCATCAACCCGTCAGGCACGATGCTGATTGGCCTGGGAATCGTCGTATTCTCCTTTGGCCTCGCCCAGCCCATCGCTGAACTCGCGAGTACGGCCACCCGCAGCACCATCGGCATTGCCGTGGCCGTGATCCTGCTGTCCTTTCTGACCATGATCACCCGCCGCAAGGCCATGTCGCAGGTCATCGGATTCCTGTCCATGGAGAATGGACTCTTTTTCGGGGCGATGAGTGCTACCTACGGCATGCCCATGGTGGTCGAGCTGGGTATCGCCCTTGACATCCTCGTGGCGATGCTGGTGCTTGGGGTCTTCTTCTTCCAGATCCGTGAACAGTTTGACAGCCTCGACCTGCATCATCTGGAGTCGCTGAAGGAGGAACGCTAGCGTGGAGTTCCTGGTTCTGCTCGGCGCACCTCTGCTGGGCGCAGGCCTGCTGGGGCTGCTGGGCGCGAGGCGCATGGCACCGGAACTCAATGTGCTGGTCAGCCTGGTGAGCTTCGGCGCAGCTGCAGCACTGACCGCACGCGTCATTGCCGACGGTAACCTGCTGGTCGGCAATGATCAGTTCTTCATTGATCCCTTCAACGTGTTTCTCGTCACCCTGACGGCCTTCGTCGGGCTGACCACGTCATTGTTCTCACGCCCCTACATGCGGATAGAGCGGCAACACGGTCGCCTCAGTGACGGCCGCCTTCGCCTGTACCACGGCATGTACCAGCTGTTCCTTTTTGCGATGCTGGTGGCCCTGACGACGAACAACATGGGGTTGATGTGGGTCGCCATGGAGGCGGCGACGCTTTCGACGGTGCTGCTGGTGACCTGTACCGCACGGCTGCGAGCCTGGAAGCGGGATGGAAGTATTTCATCCTGTGCGGCGTCGGAATCGCCCAGGCGCTATTCGGCACCATACTGCTGTACTTCGCGGCCGAGAAAGTCCTGGGGGACGCCGGCGTGACGGCGCTCCTCTGGACCCACCTCGACGTGGTCAAGACCGAGCTGGAGCCGACCGTGCTCAGCCTGGCGTTCGTCTTTCTGCTGGTGGGTTATGGCACGAAAGTGGGGCTGGCGCCGCTGCACAACTGGTTGCCGGACGCCCACGCAGAGGGTCCCACGCCGATTTCCGCTGTGCTCTCCGGGTTGCTACTGAATGTGGCGATGTACGCCATCATCCGCTGCAAGATACTGGTTGAGGGCGCGCTCGACTCCGCCCTGCCCTCCCGGATGCTGATGGGATTCGGCCTCGTGTCGGTTGTGGTTGCCGCGTTCCTTCTCTGGCGGCAGCGGGACATCAAGCGCCTTTTTGCCTACTCGTCAATCGAGCACATGGGCATCATTACCTTTGCGTTCGGCATGGGCGGTGCAGTTGCCAATTTTGCCGCCCTGCTGCACATGACCGTTCACTCCCTGACCAAGTCCGCTATCTTTTTCGCCGTCGGTCACGCCGCGCAGAAGTCGGGGTCGCAGATGATGGATGACATACGGGGCCTCGTAACGGTCAGCCCGACGGTCGGGTGGGGGCTGATGATGGGTACACTGGCCATCCTTGGCATGCCTCCCTTCGGGGTCTTTGCCAGCGAATTCCTCATCCTGACCACGGCGATGCAGGAGCAGCCCTGGGCCACACCGATTCTCCTCGGCGCACTGGGTATTGCGTTTGCGGCCATATTCGGCCGGGTTCAGTCCATGGTATTCGGTGAAGCCACGGCGCAGCGGCTGCCGCATCCTCCCGCCCTCCTTCCCGTTTTCGTCCACCTGGCGCTGGTGCTGATGCTCGGGCTCTACGTCCCACCCTACCTGGCCGACTGGTACGGGCAGGCAGCGCGGCTGATCGGCGGGCCCTGAGATGCCCAACCACGACTGGTGGGATCGAGCAACACCGGTGCCCGGCGCACCGGCGGTCCGCCTGCTGTCTTCAAGCGATCCGTTTGCCTGGAACCAGTCAGCACCAACCGCGGCAGCGGCCGGCGGACGCCTGATAGCCCTCTGGGTCACCGGCAGCACGCTGCCGTCCACACCGGCCACGGTCCGTGCTGCCTATACGCTCAGTGAGGGCACGATGATCATCGAACTGCGCCTCGATGAGCCCGGCGCTGCCTACCCGGGACTCGAGTCGACCTTCCCGGCGGCTTCCCGCCTGCAGCGGGCAGCCAGGGACCTCTGGGGCGTGCCGTCCGACGCTCCCGATCAGCGGCCCTGGCTGCGCCACGCCGCTTGGCCCGACACGAGCTTTCCGCTCCAGTCCGGCCCCATGCCCGACCCCACGGAGCTGACACCGGCTGACCGCTATTCCTTCGTACGAGTGGCTGGTGACGGGGTACACGAGATCGCCGTCGGTCCCGTGCATGCCGGGATCATCGAGCCCGGCCATTTCCGTTTCTCGGTGGTCGGCGAGAAGGTTCTGCGTCTGGAGGAGCGGCTCGGCTATGTGCACAAGGGCATTGAACGACGGTTTACTGAGCTGCCGCTTGCCGCGGGGCATCGCCTTGCGGCGCGGGTATCCGGTGACTCCGCGGTGGCATTCTCATGGGCATACTGCCAGGCGCTGGAAGGCCTCGCCGGCACGCGGCTGCCGGGCCGGGCTGCCTGGCTCCGGGCGCTGTGCCTCGAGATCGAGCGCATCCAGAATCATCTTGGCGATCTGGGCGCGCTGGGAAACGATGCGGGCTTCGCCTTTGGGCTGGCCCAGTTCTCGCGGCTCAAGGAAGAGTTGCTGCGCGCCGTCAGCCTGGCCGTAGGCCAACGGTATCTACTCGATGCCGTCTGTCCGGGTGGCGTCAGTTTTGATCTGCCTGCAGGGTCGGCCGTCTCGCTGGCGAATACCCTGGCACATATCGACGCCGCGAGCCGGAGGCTGCAGGAGATCTACGATGAGCACGGTGGTCTGCGCGATCGTTTTACCGGCGCGGGCCAGGTTTCGCCGGAGCTCGCCGGGCGGCTTGGCCTGGTGGGGCTCGCGGCCCGCGCCAGTGGCATCGGCGGTGACCTGCGGATCGATCACCCCTGCCCGCCCTACGATGAACTGCGGCCCGCAGCCGTGGTGCGCACCGGTGGCGATGTGGCCGCCCGCGTGGCCGTGCGTTTCGATGAGCTGTTTGAATCCTGCCGGATTGTCCAGATGATCCTGGCGGGCCTGCCCGCGGGTCCGGTGCGTGCCCCGGTGGAGTCGCCTGCGGCCGACGTGCTGGGCATTGGCCTGATTGAAGGCTGGCGGGGCCCGGTGCTGGTGGCGCTTACGCCCGGCCCCCGGGGGAGCATACGGCGCTGCTACCCTCACGACCCGTCCCGCCAGAACTGGCCGGCTCTGGAGCACGCCATCATGGGCAACATCGTTCCGGACTTCCCGCTGATCAACAAGTCCTTCAACCTTTCCTACAGCGGTCATGACCTCTAGCCGGCGCACGCATCAATGCTGAAGACACTCGCCACAATCGCTGCCTGCGGCAACGTCTCCGAGACTGCACCGGAAGCAGACGACGCGCTGCGCACCGGCCGCGCCCTGCACGACGACATCTGGTCCGTTCTGGGCAGGGCACTCTGCATTCGCCATGTGGATGCGGGATCCTGCAACGGCTGCGAGCTCGAGATCCATGCGCTCAACAACCCCATCTACAACATCGAGGGGCTCGGCATCCGCTTCGTCGCGAGCCCGAGGCATGCAGACCTGCTGCTCGTGACCGGCCCCGTGTCGCGGCACATGCAGAATGCGCTGCTGCGCACATATGCGGCAATCCCCGACCCGAAGCTCGTGGTCGCGGTCGGCGACTGCGGCTGCACCGGCGGAATCTTTGGCGAGAGCTATGCCAGCTGCGGACGAGTGGCCAATGTACTGCCGGTGGACGTTTCGGTGCCGGGCTGCCCGCCGTCCCCGACCCGGCTCCTGCAGGGAATCCTGACCGCTATACGGTCGCCTGCAGACGGCGCCCGGCAGAAATAGGACGGCACCGCCGCCGTCCGGCCGACGCAAGGCCAAGCAGTGCGGTGGACAGCAGCCACACGGCCGCCGGCGCAGGCACCGCCGTCAGGTTGTCCAGCGCGAAGTAGCTTGGCGTATTCACGCCAAAGATGCCGGCATCCGATGAGGCAAAACTGAATTCAAGGCCCTTAACCCACCCGAGGCCCGACAGGTCGAACCAGGTCCATTCCGCGAGGATGGCGCTGCCCAGCGCCAGCGGAATGTCCACCGTACCGGTGGACTCGTTCGCAGCATCACGTCCGGTTACCGTGAGCGTCAGGAAGTCTCCGTCACCGAAGGGCCCCTTGACGAAGGGCGGCTGGTTGCCGTCATTGCCGTCGCGCATCGCCAGATAGGCGTAGGTGGTATTGGTAAACCAGGCGCCCACCAGGCGCGTGGGCGCGGCGAACGCGAGGCGGGCACCGTCGCCCTGGCCGACCGCGTAGACGTCCTGCCCCTCACCTACGCCAGTACCGGTGATTGCGCTCGCGTCGTTCGAGAAGCCTGGCGTCGCAGTGTCCGTGCGATTCGAGTAGGTGAACCCGGACCAGCAGCAGGCGCCAAACGGGGCATCGTGAAAGAAGGTAGCCCCTCCGCTCGCAAAGGTGGTGGTGACGTTGGGGTCAAACCAGCTGTCCTGCGCCAGGGCGAGATCGTCGAAGCTGATTACGGCGGCCGAGGCGGGACCCGCCCACACGAACGTTGCCAGGATCAGGCCCAGTCTGTGGCGCAGGCGGCGCCGGCCACCCAGCACCGCGATGCCGGTCAGAAGCATCCACAGAGTCGCCGGCAAGGGCACTGCCGCCGTATTGATCACACCGACGGCATCCAGGTCGAATCCGGCACTGCCGCTGCCCGGGTAGGGATCGAAGATTGCGGCGGGTGCCCCGCGCGCGATCTGGTCCAGCAGATCGGGCAGGGCATCGGCTGCGACCCCCAGCCAGGCGGCCAGACTTTCCGGCATCAGATCATTTGCGGCGCGCCCGTCGCCGACGAGATCTACCAGTCGTACGTAGCTCACGCTGCCGACGTCCAGGCCCGGCGTGCCTGCAAGCCGGGCCAGGTCGAAGGGCGTCCCGAAGCCACCGCGGTACTTGCCGGCCAGACCCTCGATGTTGGTCGGGTCCAGCGTGCCGAAGGCGTTCACCGGGCCCGGCGTCAGCGAGAAGGCCGGAAAGCGGAAGAAGTTGCTGCCGTCCGAGGAGACCTCGACCCAGGCCAGTTCCAGAAAGCCGTCGCTGAACGAGTTCTCGAAGACGAGGAAATCAGGACCGGGGCCGTCCGCAATCGGTACGGCGAAGCCTAGCGTTATAGAACCGCCATTGCCCAGGCTCACGATATCGAAGGTAAAGCCGTCATTGGATCCATCGGAATTGCCCGCCGGTCCCAGCGCCCGGAGGGGCGTCTGGAACTGCAGGTCCACGTCTGAGCCCGGGCTGTAGTCAATGACGCGGCTGCCCCAGGAGACTATGGCGGGGTCGCCGGCGGCAATGGCCGTCGAACCGGGCTGGCCCGCAGCCGGAGCAAAAATGCCCGCGGCATTGCTCGCCGGGGCAGCAGCCAGTATCAGGGCGCATGCGGTCAGCGTGGTTTTATGGCACATGGTTTTGTCCTTGGCCGAGATCACAGCGAAAACGAGAAACCCGCGAAGACACTGCGGCCGCTTACCGGATACACCGAGCCGCCATATCCGGAGGTGGCTGCCACCTCATCGAAAGCGTTGCTGACGCCGGCCGACCAGCCCACCCTGCCTGCCTGCCAGAGCAGTTTCAGGTCCACCAGCAGGTAGGCGTCCAGCTCAGGGTAGGTGTTGCCGCTGAAGTCGTTGCCGTCGGTCCGGTCGTCCACATAGCGCGCGGCAACGCTGGTCACCAGACCGGGACGGGCGTTCCAGCGCAGGCCGAGCGCCGTCGTCCACTCGGGTACGAGGGGCAGGGGCGCGCCGGAGCGCGCAAACTCGGCGCGGGTATAGCCGGCCGACAGCACGGTCGTCAGGGTGTCGGTGACCAGC
>JAANMU010002657.1_pt1 | contig 12858 bp, 8 predicted proteins | sample 7279701 | NCBI WGS metagenome assembly JAANMU01 (sample SAMN14094539, study PRJNA606508) | bioreactor metagenome | isolation source: A lab-scale SPAN reactor treating ammonium-rich wastewater day 57 | place: Ireland: Galway | collected 2017-03-13 | reverse complement strand
TCCCTCCCCGCCATAATGAAGAACGTGCCGCAAGGCGCGTTTTTCGTTTCAGCCTCGGGTCCCCAAAAGGGGATAATATTCGAATCCCTCCCTCCCCGCTACGACAGAAACCAGGTTTCTTTGAGAAACCTGGTTTCTGTTTCCGTGTATACTTGCCTCATGCTCCTCGCCATTGACCTCGGCAACACCAACCTGACCATCGGCCTCTACGAAGGCAAGACGCTCGTCCATCACTGGCGGCTCGCCACCGAGGACGCGCGCATGCCCGACGAGTACGGGCTGCAGCTGCTCGGCCTGCTCACCCACGCGGATAAGACGCCCGCCGACCTGACGGGGATCTGCCTCGCCTCGGTCGTCCCGCCGCTGACGACGCGCATCGCGCAGGCCTGCCGCGAATATCTCAAGCGTGAACCGCTCATCGTGGACGCGGGCGTCCGCACGGGAATCAGGATCCGCTACGACGATCCCAAAGCGGTCGGCGCGGACCGTGTGGCGGACGCGGTCGCCGTCCACGCGCTCTACGGCGGTCCCGCCTGCGTGGTGGACTTCGGCACCGCGACAACGTTCAACGCCGTCACCGCGGACGGTCAATATCTCGGCGGCGCCATCACCGCGGGGATCAACCTCGCCGCCGACGCGCTTTTCACGCACACCGCCAAACTCGCCCGCATTGACATCCAACGCCCGCCCTCGGTCATCGGGCGCAACACCGTCCACGCCATGCAATCGGGATTGTTGTTCGGCTACGTTTCGATGGTCGAAGGGATGGTGTCGCGCTTCCGCGCCGAACTCGGCAAGGAGATGAAAGTCATCGCCACGGGCGGACTTGCCGAAACTGTCGCGAAAGAGACGAATGTGATTGACATCATCGCCCCGTGGCTCACTCTTGACGGTTTGAGAATCATCTGGGAAATGAACCAGACCCGTTGACGGAAGCCCAATCAAAATCAAACAGCCCCGCGGATTCGCGGGGCTGACTATTTTCCGTTCTCTATTCGCCGCTCTCTAAATATGGATCGCCTGTCCGCTCGCGCCGTGCGCGGCCTCCATGATCGCCTCGGAGATGGTCGGGTGCGCGTGGACGTTGCGGGCGATCTCGTGCGGGGTGAGTTCCATCATGCGCGCGAGAGTCAGTTCGGGCAGCAACTCGGTCACTTCGGGACCGATCATGTGCGCGCCCAAAATCTCGCCATATTTCTCGTCCATTACGATCTTGACAAAGCCCGCGTAGTCGCCGAGACCGAGCGCCTTGCCGTTCGCCTGGAAGGGGAACCTGCCGACCTTCACGCTGTAGCCGCGTTCTTTGGCCTGCGCTTCAGTGAGTCCGAACGACGCGATCTGCGGCTGACAGTAGGTGGCGCGCGGCATCATCTCGTAATCGAGCGTGACCGTCTCCGCGCCCGCGATGACTTCCGCCGCGACGATTCCCATCGCCGAGCCGACGTGCGCCAGCATCAATTTGCCCGTCACGTCGCCGATGGCGTAAATGCCAGGGACGTTCGTCTGCATCTTCTCGTTGACTTCCACGAAGCCGCGCTCGCTGATCTTGACGCCGACCTCCTCGAGTCCGAGCCCCTTCGAGTTGGGACGGAAGCCGATCGCGACCAGAGCCTGGTCCGCTTCGAGAGTCGTTTCCTTCCCGTCAGCGCTCACCTTGACCTTCACGCCCGTCTTCGTCGCCTCGACGGATTCGACCTTGTGACCCGTCAGCGCTTTGACGCCGCGCTTCTTGAATTCCTTTTCGAGTTCCTTCGAGATCTCCTCGTCCTCCAGCGGGACGAGACGCGGCAGCATTTCGACGATGGTCACGTCCACGCCGTAGGAACTCCACACGGTGGAAAATTCCACGCCGATCGCGCCCGAACCGATGACGACGACCGACTTGGGCAGTTTGTCCTGCACGATCGCTTCGAGATACGTGACGACTTTCTCGCCGTCCGTTTTCCACGCGCCAGGCACAGCCGCGCTCGCGCCCGTGGCGACGATGATGTTCTTCGCCGCGAGTTCCGTCCGCTTGCCGTCCTTGTCGGTGACAGTGACCGCCGAAGGTCCGGAAAGACGCGCTTCGCCCATGAAGACGGCAATGCCGTTCTTCTTCATCAGGAAGCCGACGCCCTTCGTCAATCTGTCCGAATTCGAGCGCGAGCGTTTCACCGCCACGCCGTAATCCAATTTCAGGTTCTCGAACGAGAAGCCAAATTCCTTGCCGCGCTCACGCAAAGTGTGCGCCACTTCCGCGTTCTTCAACAGCGACTTGGACGGGATACAACCGACATTAAGACAAACGCCGCCCAGCCACTGCTTGTCCACAATGGCGACTTTCTGTTTCAACTGCGCGGCGCGAATGGCGGCCACGTAGCCCGCAGGCCCCGCGCCGATCACAACAACGTCAAAATTTTCAGGCATGATTTTCTCCATTATCCAGACTTCGGAAGCCTCCTAGACTTCCGAAGTCCATAGTGTGCTGATGAATTTATTTTACTATACTCTATGATAAACTTTCCCGCGCCCATGAACCGACGCTCCATCCTCATCGCCCTCGCCGCCTTTCTGCTCCTCTTCCTCCGCACCGCGTGGGTCGGCGATGACGTCTACATCACCCTCCGCGCCGTGGACAATTTCGTCAACGGCTACGGGCTGACGTGGAACGTGGCCGAGCGCGTCCAGCCATACACGCATCCGCTCTGGATGTTCCTCCTGACCGCGCTCTACCTCCCGACTCGGGACGCCTACCTCGCGGCCCTGCTCGCCTCCTTCGCCGCCTCCCTCCTGACCTTCTGGCTGGTCGCCCGACGAGACGGTTTCGCGGCCCTCGGAGTTTTGATCCTCCTTTTCTCCAAAGCCTTCGTGGACTACTCCGCCTCTGGTTTGGAAAACCCGCTCACGCATCTACTGCTGGTTCTGTTTTTCATCGCCTTCATTGAAAAGCCCGCCTCCACGTTTCGTCTCGCGCTGATCGCCTCGCTCATCGCGCTCAATCGCCAGGACGCGATTCTGTTTGTTCTCCCTGCGCTCGCTTGGTTAGTACCGCAAAATTTATTTTGCGCCGCCAATCGCAAGATAAATCTTGCGGCGCTGGGAAACCTCCTCCTCGGCTTCCTCCCCCTCCTCCTCTGGGAAGTCTTCTCCCTCTTCTATTATGGCTTCCCCGTCCCCAACACGTTCTACGCCAAACTCGGCGCGGGGATTCCCAAAGCCGCGCTCTTCGCGCAGGGATGGGTCTACTTCCTCGACTCCCTCCAACGCGACCCGTTGACTCTCGCCGTCATCGCGGCGGGAATCCTCCTCGCCCTCTGGCGCGGACAAACCCGCGAACGCCTGCTCGCGCTCGGAAGCGTCCTCTACCTCGCCTACGTCCTCTCCATCGGCGGCGACTTCATGAGCGGACGGTTTTTCACCGCCTCGCTGCTCGTCTCCGTTCTTCTCCTCATCCGCCTCCTGCGCGGCCTGCCCCCGCGCGGGCAGACCGCCGCGCTCGCAGTGACGGTCATCCTCGGGCTGTGCGCCGCGCCGCCGAATTTCATCCTCCCGACGGACCAGCCGCGTTTCACCGAGCGCGACCTCGTCACGGGCATCAACGACGAGCGCGCGTTCTACTATCCCATTTCGGGATTGATGAATTACCGCCCAGGTAAACAAATCCCATTTTCGGGCGAAGGCTGGGTGGAACATGGATACGCCCTGCGCGAAAGCGGAAAGGCTGTGGTCGTCGAGAAAAATGTCGGGTTCATCGGCTATTTTGCGGGACAGCGCGTCTTCATCGTGGACCGGTACGCGTTGGCGGATCCGCTCCTCGCCCGCCTCCCCGCTCAAACGTCGGGAGGGTGGCGCATCGGCCATTTCGAGAGGGACGTCCCCGCGGGCTACGTCCAAACCCTGCGGACGGGAGTCAATCAAATCCAGGATCCGAATCTCGCGAAATTCTACGACGCGCTGGCGCTCATCACGCGCGGACCGCTCCTGAGCCGCGAACGTCTCGCCGCCATTTGGAAGATGAACACGGGGCAATTCAACGATTTGCTGGAGGCCGCGCGATGATCCCCGGCCTCGACGGCGTGCGCGCCATCGCGTTCTTAATGGTCTTCGCCCTGCACACCGATTATTTTTATTTCGGCTGGGTGGGCGTGCAGTTGTTCTTTGTGCTTTCGGGTTTCCTCATCACCGACATCCTTTTGCGGATGAAGGAAAAATTCGGCGCGGGCGATTACTTCAAGAAATTTTACGGGCGCCGCTTCCTGCGGATTTTCCCGCTCTATTATTTATATATTCTTATCATCCTGATCGTGACCGCGATCCTCATTCATTACGAGTATCGCACCGCATATATGGAACGCTCACAGGCGCAGCTGCCCTACGCGCTCGCGTATGTGTACAATTTTTTCAACGCCAGCCGCGCCTACGACGGCGAGACCTGGATGATAGGTCATCTCTGGTCGCTTTCGGTGGAGGAGCAGTTCTATCTCATCTGGCCGCTGTTGATCCTCCTCACGCCGAAAAAACATATCAAGAAATTATTCGTCGCCGCCATCATCGCGGGGCCGCTCTTCCGCGCGGGACTTTCCTTCCTCTACAAGTATTACCAACTCCCCTTCATGTATTCGGATTACTCGGTCGCGATCTACGTTCTGCCGTTCTCGCACCTCGACGCGTTCGGGCTGGGCGCGTTCATCTCGCGCTTCGAGATTCCCAAAGCGCGCTGGCAGTTCTTCGCGCTGCTCCTGCTGCTGCCCGTCATCGGATTTGCCTCCGCCTACCAGTCCACGGGCAGTTTCGGGGATTACACCGCGCTGGGTTTTCCTCACCCGCTTGCCAAAGGTATGAAACAGATTTGGGGATATACCTACCTCGATTATGTCTGCGCGTTGTTCATCTATATCGTCGTCAAGGAAAAATTCCTCGTCGGCTTCCTCGACAAACCATTCATCAGTTACCTCGGCAAAATCTCCTACGGACTCTACGTCTATCACTTCGCCCTCGTCTGGTTCGTGGCGCGCATCCGCGACCTGAGCATCCCCGTGCCAATCGCCAAACCGCTCACGCTGGTCATCTCCGCGATCCTGCTTTACTTCGTCGCCTCGCTCAGTTACAAATACTTCGAGAAACCGATCCTGGATTTGAAGGACAAGTACTTCCCATTGAAATCGAACGCCGACAAAGGCGCCTCGTCTTAAGCAACCCCAGGCTGACGTCCCCAGCGCGTATGCTTGCGCCGCAAAAATTATCCGCCACTATATATATCCTTATCCCGTAAAAGCCGGGACGAAGATGATGAAGACCATGACTCGCAGAGGAGGCTGCCATGACAGACTATGATGTGATCGTGATCGGTTCGGGCGCGGGCGGGTTGACCGCCGCCGTCGCGCTGGCGCGCGCGGGGAAGAAAGTTCTCGTCCTTGAACAGCATGACCGCCCCGGCGGCTGGACGCATTCGTTCACGCTGAACCGCTATCGCTTCAGCCCTGGGGTGCATTACATCGGCGACTTGCAGGAGGGCGGAAACCTGCGCCGCATCTACGACGGGCTGGATGTGTCGCAGGATTTGGCGTTCGTTGAACTCAACCCCGATGGGTACGATCACATCATTGTGGGCGATAAACAAGTTGACTTCCCCAAAGGCAAGGAGAATTTAATCGAACGCTTGAAGACTCACTTTCCGCACGAGGCGCGGGGGATTGACGGTTACTTCAACGACCTGACGAACATGGTCGAAGGTCTGCGGCGGATCGGGAATTTATCGTCCCCATTGCAGGCGGCGAAGGGCGCGGGGAATGTCATAAAGTGGATGCGCGCGACGGGCGCGGACCTGATCAACGCGCACGTCAGCGATCCCGTGTTGCGCGGCGTGTTGGCGGGTCAATCGGGCGACCACGGGATGCCGCCGTCGCAGGTCAGCGCGTTCATGCACGCGGGCATCACGCATCACTATCTCGACGGCGGATACTACCCGATGGGCGGCGCGTTCGTCATCCCGCGCGCGTTCGTCCGGGGGCTGAAACGCGCGGGCGGGGCGATCCGCCTCAAGTCACGCGTGAAGCGGATTATGCTGGAGGGGAGGAAAGTCATCGGCGTGGAATTGGAATCGGGGGAGGAAATCCGCGCGGGCGTTGTCATCTCCAATGCGGATCCCGAAGCGACGTTCGGCAGGATGATCGGGAGGGATAAACTTTCGGCTCGACTTTTGCGGAAGGTGGATTCTGTCCATTATTCGACGTCGTGCCTGAGTCTTTTCTTCGCCACCGACATGGATCTTCGACGCGACGCGGGACTCGACTCGGGCAATATGTGGTATTACGACCACGCCGACGTGGACAAGATTTATGCGGACGGTCTTACGGACGCGTTGTTGCGCGAGGAAACGCCGCCCGGGATGTTTTTGACAGTGACGACGTTGAAAGACCCGTCGAAGATGCGCGCGCACGGCGCGACGGCGGGACATCATACCTGCGAGTCGTTCGCGTTCGTTGGGTATGACGCTTTTGAAAAATGGGCTCATACGAAATACGGCGCGCGCCCCGCCGATTACGATGCAATGAAGGAAGACCTGGCGTGGCGCATGGTGCGCGGGCTGGAGAAGCGCATCCCCGGGTTGAGCAAGCACATCACGTATTACAGTCTCGGCACGCCGCTCTCGAACGAGCATTATCTCAACGCGACGCGCGGGAATTTATACGGCATTGATAAACGCCCGTCGCAGGTCGGTCCGCTCGGGTTTTCGGCGCGGACAGAGTTCGAGGGTCTGTTCCTGTGCGGTCAAAGCACGACCAGCCACGGCGTGGCGGGGGTCACGGCTTCGGGAATCGAGGCGGCGAAGGCGGTCCTGAATGTCCGCGCGAGGGATATTTTGACGGGGAGGGGGGAGGGGTTGAGGCTGTGGTCAGCGGATGAGGTAACGGATTTGGAAACGGATAAACGGATGGGAACGGATGAGGAGTTGATGGAGGGGGAGGTGTGAGGAATAGTTTGGGGGTTTTACAAGAATACAGGTAAAATTAGGATACTCAATTGCCAAAGAGAAACCCTATGAAAACGCCGCTTGAAACTATTAGCATACAAGGTTACAAGTCAATCCGCGAGTTGAAGGATTTTCCGCTCGCGGCTCTTAATATTCTTATCGGTGCGAACGGTTCGGGTAAAACCAATTTCATATCCGCGTTTAAGTTGATCAATCAAATGTTGCAAGAAAACCTGCAACGGTTTATCGCCCAGGAGGGTGGGGCAAACGCCTTTTTGTATTTCGGGCAAAAGAATACGGAGGCTGTCGTTCTGTCATTGAAATTTGGCAATAACGGGTATGACTGCGTCCTTAATCCTGCGGCAGGAGATACGCTCATCTTTGGAGACGAGCAAGTCTGGTTTCACGACAAAAGCCGATTTCCAAGACCGTATGAGGTGGGCTTGGGAAGCGGACATCGCGAAACTCGCCTGTTTGAATATTCCCAAAGCAACCCGAAAACCACCATTGCCGATCATGTCATCAAAGCGATGCAAAGTTGGCGTGTCTATCATTTTCACGATACGAGCGCGGGCGCAAGGGTAAAACAAAAAGGCGATCTCAACGACAACCATGTTTTGCGTTCCGATGCGGCAAACCTGGCGGCATTCCTGTATTTACTGCGTGAGACAGCGGAACCGTATTATCGCAAGATTGTTTCTGCGATTCGTCTTGTCGCGCCTTTTTTTGACGATTTCAATTTGCGCCCCGATCCGTTCAATCCAGAAAAAATCCAACTTGAATGGCGCGAGGTCGGCTCAGACGCGTATTTCAACGCAAACGTGCTTTCTGATGGCACGCTCCGCTTTATGTGCCTGACAACTCTATTGTTGCAACCAAACTTGCCATCCACTATTTTGATTGATGAGCCCGAACTAGGTTTACATCCGTACGCAATTACAGTTCTGGCGTCCCTGTTGAGAAGCGCGGCGACGGAAACGCAAGTGATAGTCTCCACCCAATCCGTGCCGCTAGTCAATCAATTTAATCCAGAAGATATAGTAGTGGTTGACCGACTAAACCAGCAGTCCGTTTTCAGGCGTCTCGGCGAAAATGAACTCGAAGGCTGGCTGGATGATTACGGAATGGGCGACCTTTGGGAAAAGAACCTGCTTGGGGGACGCCCAGGATGAATCGCGTTTTGGTCTCGGCGGAGGGGCAAACAGAAGAGACTTTTGTGAGGGAAGTCCTTCGCCGTCATTTGTGGGACTTCAATGTTGAACTACAGCCAGTCGTCATCACCACTCACCGAGTAAAGCAAGGGCGAAAGTTTAAAGGGGGTGTTTTGTCGTATCCGCAAACGCGAAATGAAATCGGGCGACTTTTAGGCGACACAAGCGCTGTCGCTGTAACAACCCTGTACGATCTATATCATCTGCCAACAGACTTTCCTGGACAAAGTGCGCGTCCCTCTGGAAGCGGTCGGAACAAGGCATTACATCTTGAAGCCGCTTTCCAGAAAGATATTGACTCGCCGCGTTTCCGCCCGCATTTGCAGGTTCATGAGTTCGAAGCCTTTTTGTTTGTTGATCCAGTGCGCACCGCTACATTTTTTACAGAGATAAATATAGCGAAAGAAATTCAACGAATTCGCCGTGAATTTCCCACCCCAGAAGATATAAACGATAATCCCCAGACCGCACCGTCAAAACGAATCATTGAACTCTACCCAAAGTACGAAAAGCCGCTGTACGGCACGCTGGCGGTTTTGGAAATTGGGTTGGAACCAATTCGTGCGGAATGCCCACACTTTGATTCGTGGCTGACCTGGTTGGAAAGTTTGGGGTGAATTTCGCCTGATTGGCGATCACGGCTCTTCGGCTCTACGGCGTGGCGGGGGTCACGGTTTCGGGAGTCGAGGCGGCGAAGGCGGTGTTGGAGTGCAGGTCGAGGGATTTATTGACGGGGAGGGGAGGTTCAGAATGACGCGCATGTTGACAAAAGTAATAGCCCATTGTATTCTGTATCCAACGCAAAACAAACCCACCTATGGGAGGCGAAAATGACAAAGCCATCTGAAACTCTATGGGAAATAGAACCTCACACAAAGGCTAAGCATGAAATCTTGCGAAGATATTTAGGCGCATGGTTTCCTATTCTTGGCTCCAAAATTCCCCGCATTGTTTACATAGATGGATTTTGTGGTCCAGGAAGGTATCTTGGAGGAGAAGAAGGCTCACCAATTATTGCATTGCAGGAAGCACGGAAGCAACCAATTCTGATAAATTCAGATGTGAATTTTCTTTTCATTGACGAACGGGAGGATCGGATTAAACATTTGGAGAGCGAACTGTCCTTATTGAATATCCCAAGCAATTTTCACATAGACGCGAGGGTCAATGAGTTTGAAGATACACTTACAAAAATTTTGGACGCTCTTGAGAAGAAAGGCGCTCATTTGGCACCTACATTTGCGTTTATTGATCCATTTGGGTTCAAGGGAGCACCTTTCACCTTAATCAAAAGACTCATGGCAAATTCTCGAACAGAAGTATTCATCAATATTATGGTGGATTCCGTCAACCGTTTTGTCGAACACCCTTTACCCGTAGATCGTCAACACATAAAAGACTTGTTAGGAGTATCAGATCATGAAATAGAAAGTGTCATTAATTCCCAAGATCGAATACTTGCTTTTCGGCAACTTTATCAGGACAAACTCCTCAAACACGCTAAGTTCGTAAGATATTTTGAAATGCGAGACAATCGAAACAAAGTTATCTACTACTTATTCTTTGCCAGCAACCACCCCCTTGGTCACAAGAAAATGAAAGAGGCGTTCTGGAAGGTAGACAATCAAAGCGGTTTCAAATTCTCTGACCGTACAGACCCCAATCAACCAGTGCTATTTGAACTGGATCCATCTATTGATTTGGCAAGGATATTAAAAGCACGATTCTCTGGCACAAGACAGAAGTCAGAGGATATTATTTCTTTTGTTGACAATGAAACAGCCTACATTGAGACATATGCGAAGAAGGCACTGGTTCATTTAGAGAATGGAAACGAAATATCAGTTGAGCCTTATAAATCCGATGGGGCAAAACGAAGGAGCGGTACATTTCCCGCTGGTGCCGTAATCCATTTTTAGTGTTTTTTAGAACATTTGGACTATAATTGAATCTAGTGATTATTCTCGGAGGAGAAAATGGCGCGCTCAGGAATTGAATGGACGGAATCCACTTGGAATCCGCTTACTGGTTGCACGAAAATCAGTCCAGGCTGTAAGCATTGCTACGCGGAGCGGATGGCGAAACGTCTGCAAGCGATGGGACAGCCGAATTACGTCAACGGCTTCAAGTTGTCCATGCACGAGCAGGCGCTTGAAAAGCCGTTAGAGTGGAAAACCCCGCAGGTTATCTTTGTCAATTCAATGAGTGACCTGTTCCACAAAGATGTGCCTTTGGAATTCATTCAGCGCGTCTTCGATATGATGAAACGCGCCCACTGGCACCAGTTTCAGGTGTTGACCAAACGCTCGGAACGGCTGGCGGAACTTAGTCCGCTTTTGGAATGGACGGATAATATCTGGATGGGTGTCAGCGTAGAGAACAAGGATTACGTTTATCGAATTGACGACTTGCGGAAGACGGGCGCGAAGATCAAGTTTTTATCTGTTGAGCCGTTGCTGGGTCCACTGCCGAAGATGAATCTCAAGGGCATCAATTGGGTCATCGTGGGCGGCGAGTCTGGTCCAGGCGCGCGTCCGCTGGAGAGGGAATGGGTTGTCGGCGTGCGAGATCAATGCCAGAAAGCTAAAGTGCCTTTCTTCTTCAAGCAATGGGGCGGAGTACAAAAGAAGAAAGCGGGCAGGTTGCTCGATGGTAGAACGTACGATGAAATGCCGTACGATATAAGTTTCGCGAAGGCCTAAGAGCAAAGGCGGCACAACAGCCGCCTTTTTGTATGGGAGGCGGGATGGGGAAACGCGCTCGCGGCGTTGCGACGCGCGGCGCGGTTTGGGGAGGGGGAAAGCCGTCCACGAATGAAAAACCGCGAACACCTGCACTTGCGCCAGGTGCAAGTGTAAACGAATGGAGGGCGCAATTCGGGTATTCGTCAAAAATTCGTGGATGGTGTCGGTACGTACGGGAAACGCGCTCGCGGCGTCACATCGAGAATCTTTGGTAGTTCCTAATAGTCAGCCAGATTGAGTTAAGCAGACGAGTTGTCCGTTCCTTGAGCCCCAGTTTACAAACTTCCTGCCTTCAAGTATCATGCGGGGCTTGATAGGACACATACAATGAAGACAACTAAATTCTCTTTTTCTTTGATCCTGATGGTTGCGCTGGCAGCCTGTGTGAAGTCGCCAGCGTCGCCGGCCGCAATGCCCGCGCAGGTTGTAAGCGAGTTGCCCGGCGGCGGTTTCACCTATGTGCTGCCCGACGGTTATTTGCTCAATCCGTCCGTTGGCCCGGAGGGCGAGAACGCGGGCGACGAGCGTTCGATTTTGCTGGGCAAGGAAGGCGTCACTGACCTGGGCCCGCTGGTGCGAATTGGGGGCGGAGCGCTGCAAAAGCCGTTCACGTCTGAAGCGCTGCTCGACGCCTACCGCGACTACTACGGCAACCAATACGGTCTCGAGCTCAGCGAAACGAAATCGCTCGTCACAGCCAATGACCTGAGCGGCGTCCAATTCACCTTTGCCATGACGCTCGGCGTTGAGGACGGTACGGGTCAGATGACGATCCTATCGGACGCCGATCAATTTGTGACGCTGGTGGCGATTGCCAGTAATGAGGCGTGGGCAGGAGAGTTTTCTACCGAAGTCGCCGCGCTGACCGACTCCATCAAATTCATCGAAGTTCAGCCCATCATCCCCGATGTAGCCACGACTGCGTTGGTGAGCGAAACTTCGATCATCCCACAGGCTTACTCACTTGGTTGGACGACCTTGACTCTGCCTGATGAGATCGCGTCTTTAGTGGATAAGTCGCTATGGAGCCGCCCTGCAAAGGTCGAGGGCATCATTGCCCTGCCAGAGGGTGACGGGGCGCATCCTGTCGCGCTGGTATTGCACGGACGGTTCGGGCAGGAAATTTGTCGTCCGATGGCGGGTTCCATTAGTTCGCCCGCCCAAGCCGTTGTGACGTTTTGTCTGCCAGGCGGAGCAGAGTCGCGCTTCGATGTCGGTGAAGCCAATCTCGTCGGCGCGTTGGCTGAGGAGGGATATGTCGCCCTCGCCATCAACCTCAATGACACGTACGATATTTTTAGCGTTGAAGGAACCGTTAACGGGATCGATCTCAACAACATTGGCGACTACTTTATTCCACAACTTGTTCAAATCCACCTTGACGCGTTGGCAAACAACAAACTGCCTATTGACTTGACGGGGCGCGTCGATCTGAATCAGCCGCCGTTACTGCTCGGTCATTCACGCGGCGGCGAGTTGATCCTCGATCTCGCGAAGAAGATGCCCGTCTCTGGATTGGTGTTGCTTGGTGCGCCAGGAGACGGCGGCTTGTCCGCGCCATCCGACGTGCCGCTGGGCATCCTGTATGGGGAGTGCGACGGCGACGTCTATTATTGGGACAGCCAGCGATATTTTGAAGAAGCGGAAAACGATCCCAATCGCTCGGCGTTCGCTTCGGCGGTCATGTTGGAAAAGGCGAATCACCACTTCTTCAATGGATTGATCGGCATGAACGACGACGGCGGCAACAAGATCGGCAACCCCAACTGTTTCGCGGAAGATGGCGGATTGTCGCAAGAAGCGCAACAGGCGTTTATGGTCGCCTACGTACGCGACTTTGTGGCGATGCTTCACGGTTCTCTCCCCTTTTCGGTTGAGCGACCCGCCCCGACTCAACTCTACGGTCTGCCCATTGTCGCCAATTTGACGACAGCCGACAAGCAGATTTTGC
>JAANMU010002656.1_pt1 | contig 12862 bp, 5 predicted proteins | sample 7279701 | NCBI WGS metagenome assembly JAANMU01 (sample SAMN14094539, study PRJNA606508) | bioreactor metagenome | isolation source: A lab-scale SPAN reactor treating ammonium-rich wastewater day 57 | place: Ireland: Galway | collected 2017-03-13 | reverse complement strand
AGAATACAACCTGCCGCGACATTACCTGTGCATTTAGCGAGAAGTTTTTCTAAATCAGTCATTTTATACTATATTCGGCTTTAATTGTTTCCTTTGACGAGCAAGGGGTTGTTATCGTGCCGAATATAGGAATATAACAATCAAACATCGTTTATTTACAGGTGAATTTTCATTAGGCATCGCTGTAAATACAAAGCAGGTTTTTATTAAAAAAGCGTCTTTCTTCGCTTGAAGAAAGACGCTTTTTCTAATGGAAAAGAGGCTTTATCAGCGGTTAATGATCAGCGTTTTAACGTCGCTGAACTGACCGGATATCAGACGATAAGAGTATGTGCCGGACGGTAAACCAAGTTTGGATATATCGAATGTAACTTCATAAGCGCCGGGCGTTTGGTTCTGATTTACCAATACAGCCACACGCTCGCCGAGTTCGTTATATACCGCAAGAGTAGTTGGTGCTTCGATACCGATGGAGTATTCCACTTTTGTTTCGCCGTTAGTCGGATTCGGTGATGTTGCCATCAATCCGTATTTGATACCGCTGCCGGTAACTGCACGAATATTATCGGCGCATACTTCCTCGATTTTGAGCAGTCCGGGCAAATTATTGACAGTTACATACGGACGGCCTATGACTCTCATTTCGCACGGCAAAGCTGTTTGATGCTCGGGGCTGAGATAGGCATTCATGGTGAAGCGGAAAAGGATGCCGGAGCCTTTCAAGGTGTTTCCGCCATCTTTTATCATATCTACCATAAACTCGCCCGTATTCGCAATTTTAACGGCTTGCAAAACTTTCCATCCGTTGGTTAATGTTCCGTTGGTTATAATATTCTGCGCACCTTCTACAGGCTCCGCAACAATCGGATTATAGCGAACGAATGCTTTGAATTCGTCTACATTGGCCGGGTCAAGATTGGCATCGGCCAAATCGAAATCAATTACGACGGATTGTCCGGGCTTGGCTTTGTAGTCGTCGCGGATTTTCACTAACGATACGATAGCATCACCTTCGCCTACTAGATTGGAATATACTATGGAATTGGGGAAAGAGCCGCCTTCCCATTCGACTTCATATTCTACCCGTGCATTATATACACGAACATCTGTAGGGCTGAAATCGGCATCAACTGCAACGGTTTGACCTATTTCCAAATCGAACGGAGGTTGAGGAGCTTTGACGTTAAAGTATGTGCGGTCGTTATCAACAACTTCCATTCTTATCACTTTGCCTTTTATTTCGCCCGTATTCGTAATGGAAACAGTTCCGGGATAAGGTCCGACCTTGATAAAATGCTTACCGAAATTATGGTCGGTAGTTGAAACACTGGGCGATTTATCTTGAAATGCCTGGCCGATAAGAATCGTTTTGGGCGTTTCCGGTGCGTCGCTTTCAACAATCAACTCGGCTGTATACGAGCGAACTTGGTCGGGCTTGAAGATAATGGGAACGTCAATTTGGCCGCCTATATTTACCGCGTTCGGATATGTAATGGAGAACGAAGGGTCTATCTCGAAATATGCTTTGTCTGCTCCGTCAATTCTCAAACCTGTGATTTTATTGTCGAGCGTCAGCGTCATTGTGCCTACGCTTTTCACCCATGAATTATCCGATTTTGTAGTTCCGGTAAGTATCGTTCCGAAATCAATTTGCGGCAACATATCAATATGCGGTTGCACGCCTACGCCTTTTAATTTGGCAACAGCGGTTTTTTCGATGCCGTTGTCCATGCCCGACAAAGTAAGAGTTACTTCATAAGGACGCTCGCCGTTGCGCGTTCCAATCACCCATTCGGGCTTGAAGGCTACATTTATGTTACGTGCGGCTTCATTGGGATTAAGCGTTTGCGCCACATCGTTAACAGGAACTACAAAATATGCGCCGTCGGGACCGGAAACGGTCAATTTTACATTTTGAACTTGAGTGTTACCTGTACTGCCATAGTTAATTACGGCTGCGTATCCGTTTGCTTTGGTATTGGCATCTACAAAATTATCGAGAACACGACGCTCGTGCCAATCAAAACCTTCGATATAAAGACCGGCTTCGATACCCTCGCCGTCCCAATCGGAATAAAGTTTTACTTGGTCGGTATTTCCTACAAATAGCGCACGGGTTTTATGCGTTACGCCTATTTCCGTCAGAGGCGTGTAATAGGTAGTAAAGAATGACGTTTGCCCCGGAGCAAGTTCAAGCGGTAAAGTCAGGTCTTCAACTTTCGGGAAATGATTTTTATCGGCATCGGGCCAGCTCATGCTTGTAAGTGTAACTTTGGCTTCCGATATATTTTTAATTGACACACTTTTTTTGCGGAGTTGATTAACCGGCACCTGCCCGAAATGAGCGTCGTCTACATATACTTTGGGTAATGCGGTATTCAGGCGCACTTCGGCAAGTGATTTAGGGAAGCAGGTAAGCTCGGCAATAATCGAATCTTTAGTATTTCTTCCGGCCGTAATTCCCGTTCCCTCGACCTCAATCGTTCTTGATTCGCCGGGTTGCAAAATCATGGGAAGGGAAACCGAACTAAACGTGAATTCTTTCTCGCCATATTTCAGCTTAAGATTTTGAATTGTAACGGGAACTTTGCCGGTATTTGTTACCGTGAAAGTAGTTGTTCGTTTTTCTCCTACGCCTACGGTTTTAAAATCGTACAGAGTTGGCGTTACGGTAATTTGTTCCGGCTCGTAAGTATATTCGCGCATCAGAAATTTTCCCGAACGGCTGACTACACGAACTACCGCTTTGGCGGGTTTATGCTTGTCTATTACGGTTAATTTGAACGTAGCGATTTTATCGCCGGAAACGAATTTAGGCGAAAGTTCAAAGTTGTAATTGTCGGATAAGTCGTCTATCATACGAACATTGAATATACCTGCGCAAACGGCGTCGTCCGGCAATGCTTTTGCCGTGGCATCTACATTTCCGCAGACTATTTTATCTTCGATAGCAAGAGAATCCGGGCAAGGAGTGGCATAATTTATACCGGTAGGATAGCCGTAAGCATAGCCGTCTTTCGTATAGTCGTAATTGCCGTATGCGTATGCCGCGAAACGTCCGCCCGAAATCGTATGGTCTCCTGAGGAAATTTGTTGCGCTACGTAGCTATATTGAGTGCCGGCGATAGGTTTTATACTGCCCAGAAAAGCCGTGCGGAACGGCTTGCCGTCAAACTTCATGCCTCCTTCGTCTTCGGTATAGTATGTAATATACACGAAGTTGTCGGTATGCTCCGATGAGCGGAATATTGCGTATTTCGTCCAGCGGTCAATCGGAGTAAGAACGAGCATCATGCCCATGCCGTTACGGGACGGATTATCAGGTGTCTCGCCTTTGTCAATACCGTTAACCACGTGGTCGCGCCATGCCTTGCCGTAATGCCCTACGAGTACGGGTTTGGTTGCTCTGTAATGAGCCGGCAATTCTTGATTAGGAATATCGAAGTATTTACCTTTGTCAAGACGCAGGCATATTAATTTTGCACCGGCACCATCTTGACGCATTTGATAGATTTGGGTATTATCCTGCGTTGCTACAAATCGAACAAGGTCGCCGGCATCGTTCGGATCTACGTTTTTTGTACGGCTCAGATATTTCAGCGGTGCGGAAATATATTCGGTTCCAAGCAGTTCTACCGGCCACATCATTTCCATGTACATATTGCGCATGAAATTGGCAGGGCGGCCAAGCATTGTGGCATTATAATTCGGATACGCGCCTTTTGTATGGCCGGCAAGCACCCCGACTGGTTTGTCGGATTCTATCAATGTGCCGGTAAGGTCGCCGCCCACGAAAGTAAGTGCTTCGCGTTGCGCGGCGCGAATAAGATAAGTTTCACCTTTGTTGATAGTTATCTCGCGTGATTGACCTATACGAACTCCGCCTTCGGTTTCAGCAGTTGGAGTGTATTTTACCGTCGTTTTATCCTCAACACCGCAAATCAAGATTTGCGAAGGACGCATTTGGTCGGTTTTATCCTGATACAAATTCAGCGTATAATATTTGCGCCCCAGCCAATCTACGGGAATAACTCGGTAGGCTTCGCCCGACCACTTATAGCTGAGGAATACGGTTACGGAAATAGGATCCGGGGCTGTTACGTGCAAACCAAGCTGTTTGATTTCCTCGCTTGTTTTATTCATAAATGCTTCAGGAATCGGTATCCCGATTACTTTGTTTGCCGGAATAGTACGGCTGATTTTATAGCCGAGACCAAGCCCTTCAACTGTGGCAAGCGTATTGACTTTGGAAGAAACGAAAACTTGAATAGGCTCGCCCCGCGTAGACTCGCCGTTTTCGGTCCAACAATGTGGGATACCGAAAAAGTATTCCGTACTTTCGGTGATTTGTTCGTCGCCTGTTACATCTCCCGCAAGTGCCGGCACTGAATATACAAGCAAAATTGCAAGAAAAAGCGACAATGCTCGCCTTGTGAAAAACGAAGTAGAGCAACCGTTCATCGAAGAACTCCTTTATTTAGTTATCAAAAACGATAGAAAACTGTTTGTAAACTACGGAAATTTATTTTACTTACAAGAAAAAATTTACTTTCTGCATTTTTTTATTAATGGCTATACTCGTATTTGTTTACGGGATAAATTTCCAGCGTTGCGTAGAATCTCGCCTGACAACATCCATAAGCCGTATGTTTTCGAAAAAACATATCAATCCCGCTGCCCATACATACAAATAAAAACCGCACCGTAAAGAGGCTCGAAAGCTTCTCTGCGGTGCGGTTTTGCTATACAAATTACAAGGGTTAGCGAATTACGCTGATACGTAATGTTCGCACTATGCCATTTGCCTCAACACGGCAGAGATATATACCTGATGCCAAATCCGAAACGTCAAATTTGGCTGAATATTCACCGGCTACAAGTGCGCCAAGGTTTTGTCGAGCAACTTCACGTCCGGTTATTTCCAACAACTTAATACTGACCTCGCTTTCACTGCCAACTCCGAATCTTAAGATTGCGGTTTCGGTTGCGGGGTTTGGCGCAACACTCGCGACGTAATAACCGGAAATATCTGAATCGGTAACAGCAGACGGTGCAGAAACTTTAACTGCCGCAAAGTCCGAGAATGTAGTATCGCAGATTCCTATAATCGCGCAGCGATATGAGCCGGAGTCTGAATATGCAATATTCGCTATTCTCAGTTCGGCCGATTCTGCTCCCGGAACTATCGAATCGCCTTTGAACCATTGGAATCTAACAAAGTGGTTTGATGTATAGCGAACGAATAAATATATGCCGTCGCCAATTTTTACCGATAGATTTTTCTGCGGCTGTTCGGTAATTAAAAGCTTGTCGTATGCCTCTATGATTGCTGTTGCCGATGTGTCGGAGCCGCACGAAGTTGTTGCTATGCAACGATAACTATGCCGAATGTCCGAAGAATCCGGTGCGGTAATAAGAAGTGTGTCACCCGTAGCGTTCGGTATTATCGAATCGTTCTGAAGCCATTTATAAGTTACATCGCCCAATCCCGCTGCAACGGCTCTAAGTGTGGCATCGCTTTTCGGACATAATACCGCAGATTTCGGTTGCTCGATAAATTCTGCCGCAGAGCCTACTGTAAGCAATGCGCGTTGCGAGGTTACCGTTGCATTACCCGGGCCGGATACCTCTACCCAATACGAGCCTGTATCGGCAACTGATATATTTTGTACGGTAAGCGTAGAATTCTTTGTTCCTTGATATTTATACCCGTTTTCAAGCAATCTGCCATTGTGCAACCACTGATAATCAAGCGTTGCGCCGACCGGATTTGATACTGCAATCGCCATGAATTGCGCAGAACTGCCAATGCAACTGTGCGTCGGGCCCGGCTGGGCAGTGAATTGCACCGCCGAAGCACGGAAACCGCCGACGGCCGTAATTGCAGTACCGCACGGCAAATCGCCGCTAACTACGCAGTTATAGTCGTTGCCTTCGTCTGTTGCTTGGAAACTGTGTATAATCAATGTAGGCGAATTTACACCGCTAATGCGAGTACTGTTCTTTAAATATTGAGTACCGCGTCGCCATTGATATTTATGGTTTTCTGTTCCCATTACTTCTACCGTCAGTTCCACTCGCGAACCTATTGCAGCGGGCTTATATTGCGGCTGTTTCAGTATTTGAATCGGCGGTGTTACAAATACTGTGGCAATGCGTGTAACAGTCTGCGAGCATGGCGCAAGTCCTGTTACAACGCATCGGTACAGTCCCGACGTAAGTGTGTTGGCATTGTTCAAAAACAGAGTTGTGTCGGTTGCGCCCGGAATATCTGATCCGTCTTTTTGCCATTGATATTTCAAACCTGTGCCTCGTGCCTGTGTAATCAACCGTATATTATCGCCTACGCAAGTATTTATCGAGGGCGGCTCTTGAATAATGGTTGGCGGCAAATATATCGAAAACACCGCCGAAGCACCGAATACCGTTTCATGCTCGAGGTCGGTTATCCTGATTTGATATAACTTACTCGAATCGGTGATGCCCGATATTGTCCACTGATATGTTTGCGTAAATCCGTCTATATTGGCAGCAACAAGTACCGGCGTTTCAGAACCTTTTAACAATTCTAATTGTGCCGATTTCACTCCGCGCGATACCCAAGATACAATTCCGGAGCCGTTGGCGCAAAAAGCCGAACCGCCGGACGGAGCCGTAACCAGCATAATTTGCGGCGTTTTGAAGTTGATAGCCGGCGATAATCCGGCAAAAGGATTTACCGTATTTACACCCGCCCAATTGCCGTCCTCGTCTGTCCAATACCGCACCAGCGAACCATTCGGACTGCGCTCCTCGATACGGCGCACGCCGCCCGTAAGATTATTTGGAATTAAAGTGGCCCAAGAGCCGTTCATAGATTCCAATTGTTCGAAAAACGGTGCTGGACCCGTAGTCGGGCTTGTGCGAATGGCTGCTCCTATACCCTCGACAACGGCTACGGTTACGGGATTACCTGAACCATTAATATTATCGTAAAATACAGCGTAATTCTTAGGTTGCATAGTGCTTATACTGTCGTATATTCCGGTAGCATTGGTAGAGAACTGACCGAATTCCAGAGTTTTGGACGTAATATTCGAGGTCAATGTATCGCAAGGAAATCCGGGAGTATCGGTCATTATCACACGCCAATAGACATTTGCACCTTCGCTAAATCGTGCATTGCCGGTAGTTACGATATTTACCCATAATGTCTTCGATGTTTCTGCCGAGCCTGTTGTGAACGAAGAATAATCCGGAGGAGTATTGGTGGAAATATGCGACTTAGCAGAAGTAGTTGCAAATGTTCCGGTTTCGTCGTAGTAATGTATATTATTGCCCGCGCCGGCACCCGGCTCTACAGCCGTCGAGCAAATACCGGTATAATAACGATATTGTGTGTTCGGCAGCAAATTGTCGAAGCGCATTAGCGCGAATGAAGGTATACGCGCCGTGTTGGTTGTAGATTTTATATATTGGGGAATGGAAATAGAAGCCATTGCTACCGGAGGACTTACTGTAATTGTCGTGCTTGTTGCCTGCGAAAGACCCTGCGCCGAAGCCGAAAGCGTATATGTTCCGGCATTTGCAAACGAAATATCGTTAAACGTGGCTGCACCATTGACCAAAGTTTTTGTTTTAGTACCGTTCAGAGTGCCGGCGCCCGTTGCAATTGCAATAGTTACATTGCCTTGATACGAAGCGTCCAATGTTCCGTCGGAACGGCGTGCTTCCACGGTAAATGTTCTCAATGCTTTACCGGCATTAGCAACCGTTTGCAAGCCCACGAATGCTTGTCCCGTTGCTCCCACGCCTACCGAAAACGGCGCACTTGTTCCTGCGGAAAGATTATCGCCCGATATTCGGGAAGCTGCTATTCGCACATTTGATTCCGCAACGTTATAGTTAATACCCGATATAATAACGCTTGTATTACCGGCGGTTATAGTTCCGCTTGTCGTTCCGCTCAGAACACCGGATCCGGCTGCTACCGACAATGAAAACGTCGTATTTTGAGATACTGCGGCCGGATTTCCGCCGCCGTCTACAGATTGCACGGTAACGCTAAAACTGCTTGTTGTCGATGGAGAAGCGGGCGTAATTGAGCCTATGGCGAAGTTTGCGGGGGTTCCCAATGTGGAAACACTTGTTACAAATATATCGTCAAGCCGAATCCTTGGGCGTTGCCCTCCGTTATTAGCGGCGGCTGAATAATACTTCCATCGAAGATATACGACGGATTGATTATTCGCTTCTATCGGCAAATACACGGGGCCTATTGTTGCTTGATGATTTACCGCTTTGCCTGCCGACGAATACTCGGCGGGGCCGGGCGCATCTGTCCAAGTTCCAGCTGCACCTACGCGATATTGCAATCTAATCGCATATTCGCGAGGTACGGGGCTGCCGTCGCCCTGCGCCAGAAGCTGGCAGGTAAAAGTAACGCCTACATTAGCCCGACCGACAGTATTAATTGCTGCTGCGGCCGCGCCTATATTTCCGCTCGAGCCGATATTGACAAACGATATACCGCTATCATCCAAGCCGTTAATACGAGAGCCGCTGGTCTTGTTGTAAACATCGGCAAAATCCGCAGTCATTTCTATTCCAAGCCCGGGGTCTTGCGTATTCGAGCGATGAAACGCCATATTCGACGGATATGTTCCCGCCGCATTTGTCGCCGGCCACGACGTCATAAAAAAATCTCCCGCCGACAAGTCGAACGGTGCCGGGTTTGTCTGCGCAAAGACGACTGTCGTTATGCCGCCAAATAATGCGGCAACCAATACCGCAAAGACGATTCGTCGCAAATTTCTCATACGATTTGCTTAATACATTGTGAAACTACATAGAGTTATTGGCAATTTATGCAAAAATACCAAGTAGACCGAAAAACGCCGCCGATATATCTAAGAAATATTGTTGATTTTTGATTTTTAAGGTGATGTATTGTTGCCGGAACGCAAAATATATTTACAGACATATTTAAATTCTACTGCATAAAATTCAATTTTTTCGTCGAAGCAGGCAAATATTACTGCAATCACAAAGATACAGACGCTTTTAATTTCAGTAATTTTGCGGTAAAATATGTTCCATTTACGAGATTTTCCATACAATGACTGCCATAGAACGCTATTTAGAAGAAAATTACGACCGTTTTCTTGCGGAACTTTTTGAATTTCTTTCAATTCCGAGCGTAAGTGCCGCACCGGAACATAATGCCGACACGCGCCGTTGCGCCGAATGGCTCGCCGCACATATCAATGGTATCGGCATCAAGGCCGAAACGCATGAAACCGCCGGACATCCTATAGTTTATGGGGAATGGAACGGTGCCGGAGCTGATGCACCAACCGTATTGTTCTATGGGCATTACGATGTGCAACCGGTAGATCCGTTGGATCTTTGGACTAATCCGCCGTTCGGGCCTGTTATACGCGACGGCAATATCTACGCTCGCGGTGCTACCGACGACAAAGGTCAGGTTTTTCTGCATATAAAGGCACTTGAAGCACATCTGAAAACGACCGGTTCATTACCGGTAAACGTAAAATTGCTGATAGAAGGCGAGGAGGAAGTCGGAAGCAATAATTTAGAGCGATTTATTGCCGAAAATACCGATACTTTGCTTTGCGATTGCGTATTAATATCCGACACTCCCATTTTTGCACCGGGTATACCGTCGCTCGTATATGGATTGCGCGGGCTTTGCTATATGGAAGTAACCGTAACAGGTCCGAATCGAGACCTTCATTCCGGAGCATTCGGCGGTGCTGTGGAAAATCCGATAAACGCTCTGTGTGCTATGATTGCGCGGTTGAAAGATGCATACGGGCGTATTACGATTCCGGGATTTTACGACGACGTTCGCTTGCTTTCGCCAGAAGAGCAAGCCGAATTTGCACGTTTGCCGTTCAGTCAGCAGAATTACAATTCGGGACTTAATATTCCGGCGGAATTCGGCGAGTTCGGATATACTACAAACGAGCGGGTGTGGGCGCGCCCTACTCTCGATGTAAATGGAATTTACGGAGGCTATACAGGCGAAGGCGCAAAAACGGTGTTGCCCTCGAAAGCATCTGCAAAAATCTCTATGCGACTTGTTCCCGACCAAGACAACAGCGATATAGCGCGTAAGTTCGAGAGATATTTCCGCTCTATAGCCCCACCTACCGTAACTGTAAACGTAACCGAACTGCACGGAGCAAATCCCGTAATAACACCGCGCGAAAGCCGAGGTATGAACGCGGCAACCCAAGCTTTGGAATATGCCTACGGTAAAAAGCCTTTTCATGTGCGCGAAGGCGGCTCAATACCGGTATGCTTGCTGTTCGATACGATATTGCATGCCCCGACAGTACTGATGGGCTTCGGTTTATCGGACGAAAACGCTCATTCGCCGGACGAACATTTTCTTTTGGATAATTTCAAGAAAGGCATGACGGCAACCGCTATGTTCTATAAACTTGTTTAGGGTTTTCTATTCAAAAAAACGGCTAACAAGCGTTTGGATTAGAGCATCAGATTCTGCAAAATCTACGTTTTACTGCGGGGTAAATCTGCTGAACAGACAGGTGGATTTACCGTTATTAAGGCTATAAAAACAATTCCGAATCTATTTTCCGTCTTTCAGTTTGTTTGCCGTTGCCATAGAGCAATGCTCAACGCTTAGTGTTATTGCCGAACGTGATGTTTCGGCAATAACGTTGCTCTGGGCAATACACTGGCATTGGCCGGCACCTTTATACAATTGAATTTCAACTTCTAAATTTTCAGATTTTTTGCACTTGACTGTTGAATCCGCCAGAGTAAATAAATATCAAAAAGTCAAGAATGTTCTATCGCATATCAACTGTTTCTGTGCCTTTGGGAGGGTGAAATTCAAAGTCTGAATCGCTGACTGCGGCCAAAAATTTTAGGTTGGAAATGTCGTAAATTACGGTTTGGCGGTCTATGGTTACTCCGAGTTTTCTGATAATATCCGTATTCGGTTTCAGGTAAATTTCTATTGATGCAATATCGCTTGTAATGTCTGCGGCAGATGCCGGCAATAGTTTCAGCACATCGTATCGTCCGCCGTTAGATAGAACTTTGCGGCTAAGTTTCGCGGGTGCATACTTTTGAAGAATAGTAAACAATAAAGTTTCGAGATTCGTTTGTTGTTGCGATTCGTCATATTTGCCGATGACTACGCTTTTTGTTTGCGGCGTATAATTCCACACTGTTTTTCCGTTGCAGACTACCACGCGCTCCCAAAAGTTCATCATAAACTTATTGCCGCGTTTTGCTTTCACGTTGCCCGATATTGTGCGTTTGCCGCTGACCACGCTGAAGTTTGTACTGAAACCTTGCGCTGCGGCAATAGTTTTCTTTAATTTCGCATGAAGTGCGGCCGCATCGGTCGCAACTTGCGCAAAACTTTGCATCGCCGTAGACGACATTACGGCAATAAATACAATTGAAGTGATGAAACGAAGCACACGACCTCTGAAAATATCGCAAAAACAGCGTAAAACCTACAATTCAGAACGCCAATACGATTTTCCGTCCCGATTATTGAAGCCTGTTCGCGGCAAGCCGAAATTTGACCAAGTTATGGCGGAATTAACAGAGTTGCCGTGCGGAGCAGAGCCTCTTGCCGAGCTTGATTATGCCGACGAACTTGCGCTGAAGCGCGTTGCTCTTGAAGAGTTTTCCCGTCAACATAATTTGCCGAAATTCAACGATATTATCGCCTCGCCCATGCCGCGTTTCTATCGCACCACAACCAAACGCCGCGTTGTATTTGCGCCGCGAAGCCGCCCGCGCCTTGCTTTCGGCGACGAGAGGCCGTCCGGCGGATATTCTTTGCTCGAGCCCGAAAGTCATGCTTACATTTACGAGGGCGTTGAATATATGCTGCGCAGTGCGTCCGCCCGAAAATTTGCCGATTCGCTTACGCATATTATTTTGCGCGGCTCTTACGACGAGCATTGCTTGATTTTCAATACTGCACGCAGGTCGGCGGCACTTACAAAATTGCTGTTGGATTGGTCAAAAGAAATTGCGGCGGAAATTCCCGCACTTGTTTCCGCATTGGAATTTCTTGACGATTCACGATCGGATTATTATCTTGATGCCGAGGCCAAAACTGCCCGCGGCGCATGGAAACGATTGTTCGGCTCGGGAAAATTCAGCGTTCCCGTCGGTTCGTTTGCGTTTCAGGCTTCGGCCAAAGTGTTCTCGCAGGTAAATCAATCTATGTTGCCTGTAATTACAAGTGAAGTTGCGCGGTTGCTACGCCCCGAAGGACGGCCGTTGATAGATTTGTTTTGCGGTTACGGACTGTTTGCACTTTCTCTTGCCGCCGGAAGCGGGCGCGTAACGGGTATTGAATATGATGCCGATGCAATAATTTTAGCGCGGCGCAATGCAGAGCGTTTAGGGGTTGAAAATGCGCGGTTTTTCCGCCGATTTATCAACGATGAAACATTCGCCGAACTATTACCTTTCGGCCGCACGGGCGAGATTTTTATATTAGATCCACCGCGAAACGGCGTTGGAAGCGAAATTACGGCTGCAATCGCACAGCGCAAACCGCGTCGCATAGCTCATATTTTTTGCAATATCGAAGAAATTCCGTCCGCCGTTGCAGATTGGCAGTTGCAAGGATATAAAACAAGCGTTCTCGTGCCGCTTGATATGTTCGCCGGAACGCCGGCAGTCGAAACAATTGCTTTATTGGATCCTGTATAATGCCGGGGCAAATATTCTGTAAATATGAATAATGCACGTAAGATTTATTTACATAGTTACCGTTAAATATTCACACAAAACAGGGTTGCATTTACTTAAAAAACTATGGCAAAAGTACTAGTAATAAAAGGTTACACCTCAGAGC
>JAANMU010002655.1_pt1 | contig 12863 bp, 13 predicted proteins | sample 7279701 | NCBI WGS metagenome assembly JAANMU01 (sample SAMN14094539, study PRJNA606508) | bioreactor metagenome | isolation source: A lab-scale SPAN reactor treating ammonium-rich wastewater day 57 | place: Ireland: Galway | collected 2017-03-13 | reverse complement strand
GGGAGGTTGATGCGGTGAAGCCAGTTCCACCGGACCGGGTTTGGAAAATTCAGCCGCATGTCGCTCGCCAGGTCTTCGGCATGATTCAGCTACAACTTTTGACCGGCATGCGACCGGGTGAAGTTGTCTTGATGAGGCCGATGGACTTGGACACTTCTCAAGAAGTCTGGACGTACTCCCCGACGCATCACAAAATGGCGCACTTCGGCCACGAACGAAAGGTTTTCCTTGGTCCGAAAGCTCAGGCCATCATCCGGCCGTTTCTGCTAAGACCCGAGGACGCGTTTCTGTTTTCACCAATTGAAGCCGAACGCGATCGCTTCCGCGTGCGCGCTGCGAAGCGTCAAACGCCGCTTTCTTGTGGCAGCCGTGCGGGTGAGAATCTCAAGAAGAATCCACGCAGACGGCCGGCGAGTCGTTACACAGCGAGCTCCTATGCGCGAGCGATTCAGGCAGGCTGTGACAAGGCCTACCCCCCACCAAGACATTTGGCGCGGCAAATGACACAAGGTGGGCGTGGGAAAAATGATCGACGTTTCGAAACTGACCAAGAGTGGTACGCACGGCTTGGTAAAGACGGTGTTGCTGAACTGCGAGCTTGGCGAAAAGAGCATCGCTGGGCACCTAACCGCCTCAGACACAACGCGGCAACCGAGCTTAGAAAAAACTTCGGCCTCGACACGGCACAGGTCGTGCTCGGTCATCGATTCGGATCGAACGTGACCGCGCTCTATGCCGAAAACGATATCGCCAGAGCGGCGCAAGCGATTCGCGAGGTCGGTTGATGAAGTTCTCGGTGCAGGTCTTGCGTTGAACGCCAGAGGCGCACATAATGCGTTCGGTCGCCATGTCGGCGGCAACGCGGCGAAGGTGTCCTGCTCCGGTGTTTCAAAGCACTTGAGTGCGACCGAGTCGGCCTTCACCGCCACCGGCCTGCGAGCGAACGGCGCAGACCACCGGGCACCCCGAGGGTGTTTTTGATCCTCGTCTGCCCGGAGGTCTTGGCATGTCGTCATCATCTGTCTGCGCCTGTAATCTTGCGAAATCTGATTACCTTTCGATCAACGACGTTGCCGCCGCGTCGCCGGGGAATCCGCATGTCTCTACTGTCTGGCGCTGGGTAACCGACGGCGTTCGCGCGCAAAATGGCAAGCGCGTCTTCCTCGATTTCACGCGCGTCGGCAGGCGCATCTACGTTCCCCGGACGGCGCTGGAAGCATTCTTTGCCGAGCTGCGCAGCGCCACCGAGCAGGTGCGCAGCGCCGACAGCGAATCCGACGACAGCTCACACTTGAGCCAACCGACGACGCCACGACGTCGCCGCCTCGCGCGGCGGCAGCGCGATCACCTCGCCGCGATGGATGAACTGGCGGCCGCCGGGATCGCGTAAGGATCGCCAAAGAAAAGCCCGCACGTTGACGCCAATCAGAGCGTGCGGGTGAGGTATGCACATGCATTGTACGACCCCAAGACCTCGAACCGCCGTCGCCTACGTCGACACGGTGGCGTTTCTCATGAACCAGCAACCTCCGAACGAGTTCTGGCAGTCGATCCGACCGCACTGCGGCAGTGCCACGATGCGCCGATCTCGTGTCGGACATGGCACGGTGCGTGTCTTAGTAAACCAGCCGCAGCCGCAAGCGATCAAGGCGGTCGCCGACCTTGAGGAAAAGAGGTACGTGACAGTCCAGGCGCTTCACGTCGCCTTGGACTTCATGGCCGACACGCCGGAGGAGGCGGCGAACTTGACGACGTGGCTGCGCGCACGCTTCGTCAAACGCTGGCGTGGCAAACACCGGCGGCGAGATTTTAGACGCACTGCGTATTGGTCGGCGCAACGCTGGGGCTCGAACAACTTGGCCATGTATGGCGATCGGCCTTCGAAACTAACCGGCCGACCTTGCGCGCATCTCGAGTGGCGCGTGTCGGGCACGTCGCAGGTCAAGGCACTTGGCATCCGGTATCCGCGACACCTTGGGACATTCGATCCGGCAGAGTTTTGGCAAAAGCGACTTGTCCTGCGCGAAGTCGACATGATCGCCTTGGGAAAACAGGCACGCGGACGCGGTCGCGCCAAGGACGTTGAACCGCTCGATCGGCGGTGTGGTCACTTGATCTGCCGGGCGTGCGCAGGCGTTGATAAGGACGGTGGCCTTCTTTTCGAAGCGCAGCGCGTCGCGGATGTTTGCCAAGCGTTCGACTGGTTTGATAAGCGCACTGCTTTGAGAAGTGTGCCGGGGCCAATGGTTATGTCAGAAGATGCGCAATTCCTCACCACACCACCACCTTCAACACCAACCTCAACCTCACCTGCACCTGAATCAGTAATACCAAGAGCAAGGGCACCGACTTGATCTGTCGATCTTGTCGCACGCATGTTGGATTTCAATGTTTCAAGAAATCAACACAACAGAACTGAAAGTGACAAGCAACAAGGACAGGATGCGAGGCGTAGCCGAGCGATCGTCCACCGAGTGTTCTTTCAACCCTGACTGACTCAACTTTCCAAGGAAGGAATATTCCAATGTCTTCACTCAATTCACAAATTATGACAGTCCATCCTCGTGGATTCCTCACGGCCGACACCTTGACTGAAGAAGCGCGTGAGCGCTACGCAGGTCGCTTGGATTCACTCAATTCTCAACTCGACCAGATTTGGACAAGCGCCGAAGTCGCCTTCAAGTCGATCGACGAGCGCATTGCTGCGCGATTCAAGAGCGACGAGATTCTCAAACACGCACGCACTGTCGTCCTTGAAATCAGAAAGCTTCGTGATGCCGAGTTTTCGATAATCGACCGCGATCGTGCGGCGGCTCGGCGTGCCGTGCCGACGGCGTTGCCTGTCACGATTGAAGGTGGCGCGGTCGGTGCGCAGGTGTTCTACCAGAAGAACCAGATGATCCTTGATCTACTGCGCAGTCACGCATCGAAGGCGTCACGCATGGCCTTGGTGTTGGCATCGGCACAGCGTGGCGAACCGGAGGCGCTTCTTGCGCTGCAAACGGCACCGCCGATTGTGCGGACTTATCTCATTGACGACGAAGACCTTGAGAAGTGCAAGGCTGCGTATTGGGAAGTTCACGAGCCTGCCGCCGTCAAGGCGTTGCGGGCTGTGGACGAGCACGAATCGACCGTAATCGCGAACGTGCGGCTGGCGCTGTCGAAGCTTGCCAAGGGTCAGGACCTTGATGGTGAGGATGTCGAGGCCATGAGTCGGCGTGCGCATGGGCGGTATGCACCTGAACCGGTGCCGACAGTCGCAGAGCTGGAGGCGATGCCGACGGTGGGCTGATGGATGACCTCGCCGGCCGCGAGAACGGCGTGTGCGGACCTCTCACCGCCTCGCCGCCTCGCGGTCGGCTTTTGCTCACAGAACATGAGAGACGCCGAATCTCATGGCGAGATCGGCCAACGAAATAGGAGATCAGAGATGACAACGACGCAGAAGGCTCGAAAGCGCCTCAAGCTCAAGGACGATCAGGCGAGCGAGACGGAGATTCAGGCCGTGGAGGCGACACAGACGGCCTTGGTGACAGCAGAGAATCAGTCGGGTCGTCGCCTGGCGAAACTGAACGCGGTGAAGCACGGCCTCGATGCCAAAGAGATTATTCTCAGTCACCTTGGCGAGACTGAAGAAGACTGGAATGAACACCTCAGCGGAATCATTGAGCACTGGATGCCAAGAGACACCTACGAGGCCGAACTGACCAACGAGCTTGCCTCAGCGACTTGGCTGTTGCGACGTGTGCGCGCCTACAGGCGCGAGACGACCGCCATGTTTTTCGAAGACGCCGAAGATTATGCCAAGCGGCAGGCACGACAAGTGGCGCAGAAGGACAGCGACGTGGACTTTGAAATACCACTTGAGCGATTTCAACGCCAAGCGTCGTTGCCGACGCAGAAGGCCTTGGAAAAGGCCGACCTGCATCTTGGCCGCCTGATGCGTCAAATCAGGGAGATTTCGGCAGAATTGCGCGCTGCCAAGGCGGACAGCGTGCCTCAAGTGCGTGCTGTGTTGCACGTGAATCTAAGTGCAGCTACCGGCGATCTCAAGAACGAAATGAAAACGAAGGTCGTGGATGCGCAGGTGAAGATGCTGCCGAATGAGACAGACAAGAGGAGATGAGACTGACACAGACGAGCAACTGATGTCGATCAAGCCCGAAAGCGCAGATGCCGCAGCGAGTAATGCCGCAACTGCGATCACGACCAGACTTGAGAAGTTAAGACGTGGAGTGCAATGAATATCCACGTCCAAACGAAACAGATCACCTTGGCGTTCCAGCAAATGAATGCAGGCGTGTCAAGATGCCACGGCTTGTCGTAGTCGCCGTCGATTGGCAGGGACTCGGAGTGCCGTGTGATCTCCTGTGTGCGCGTAAAGAGACGCATTGCCCAGGCAGAAATGAAATACTGCATCGTGTCGAACCAGAAGAAGGCAATCAGCAGGCAAAGGGATACCGTGATAAGTGGTGGAAATTGCCCGTTCTCACGAAGAAGCCAACACGCCGCGCCTGCTGCTAGAGCGAGCGTTCTCGTGCCAACACTGACTTCCTTAGTGTAGTCGGCGCATTGCTGCCACAGTTCGTGACTTTTCATACCGAGGTGATGCCGTCGCGATTCGCGCTGAACGTGCCGCGGTTCTGTGTCGGTGCAGCACGATACTTGGCGCGAGGTACGCCTTTGGTGCCGGGATTGCTTGTCGGAGCAGGCTGGTTCTGACCGCCGCCTGAACTGCCGCCGGAGCCACCACCTTGCTGGTTGTTGCTGGCCTGAGGACGTGCTGCGGGTCGTTGTTGATCGGTCATAGCAGAAACCTTGTGTTAGGTGAATGATTGGATGGTACGGCTCATCTTGGCGGTGTCAAGCAGGCGGCTGTCGAACCGGACGAGAGCGTGCAAGAAACCGTGAGACCGCGCGTCGCAGTTATGCGGCAAGTAGTGGGCTGGCAGCGGATTATGCCGGACGTGTCGGGCGGATTGAGTACGGTATAATCAACGCGCTGGTCGAGTCTCGCTATCAACAGTCGTCATCATGTACATGTCTTACTGGATATGGATCCACAGTGGGAGCGCCCAATGACGCTGTATCTTGCTGGTCCGCTCGGGTTCTCAGAGGCCGGCCGTCAGTTCCTGTATTCCACGCTTATACCGGTTATCGCCGAATGTGGTCAAACGGTAGTGGATCCGTGGTCGCTTACGGCCTCCTCAGAGATCGACACCGTGTCCGCAATGCCGCCTGGGGAGGCGCGACGCCGAGCATGGATGGCGCTGAATAACCGAATCGCGAAGAGGAATCACGAGGCCCTTGACAGATGCGATGCGGTACTCGCCGTCCTTGACGGCGCTGATGTCGACAGCGGTACGGCCGCCGAAATTGGCTATGCGTTCGCAGTCGGGAAGCAGATTAGCGGTTACCGTTCAGACTTTCGATTGGCTGGCGACAACGAAGGCGCAGTTGTAAACCTTCAGGTAGAATACTTTGTCCGCATGAGCGGTGGACGAATCGTCGCATCGGTAGCGGAGCTCCAAGACTTACTGCACACGCGATGACGGTCGCAACCTCAGCCTGCAGACAGTCGCAGTCTTATACGAGCTGTGGAGACCCTTTCAAACGTAACGTAACGAGCGCACGTTCGTTTGTACGAGACAGCCACGCAACCGTCACCACCGCCTCTTGGATTGCCCTGCGCGTACTGTAGAGACATGGAATCCTGCATTCATGCGACTGAGAATCGACGAGTGGTACCTGAGTTGTAAGCGCGCTCAGATCGAGAGCGCCGCCCTTCCTTTCAAACAGCCTGTAAGCGTCGGGTGTCAGAGCGATGTGCTGCACTGCGGTGGTGTCTGCTCGTCGCTCTATCAACAGTATGCCGCCATGTTCTATGAGATCGGCAGCATGTAGTTGCGGTAACAGCTTGGCAAGCCGGATGATAAGGACGTCGGGCGACACGCGGAACTTGTCCTGCAGCGCTTGGACCGCACCGTAGCTAAGCAGGTCCAGAGCATTCGTACGAATGTAGCTACTCACGAGACGATCCGGCACCAACACAAGACCCGCCGCCTCATTGCATACTCGCTCAAGAGCGGCAAGCTCGCTTGCATGTGTGCCGGCAACGGGCTTGCGTGGCAAGTCATCCGGTCCGCGATCGTCAAACAAGAAGCTGTGCGCCAGCTCATGAGCAAGTGTGAAGCGCCGCCGAACATCGAGGGAACGGCCGCCGTCGCGCGGGTCATCGAAGCAAGCGTGAAGAGTGTCCACCTCGCGTGTTGATGCCCTGATATAGACTACAAACCCGCCGTCAACGACTGCGATTCGGCCTGCGACTAATAGAGGTTGGAAACGGACCGTGGCGCGTTGACTGTCTGCAAGTGGGCGAAGCGGAAGCGGTAGGTCTGTATGCTCAGCATGTGCCGAGGCCTCCTGCGCGAAGTTCATCGCCCGCTCGTGAAGCCTCTGCCATTTGGGTGTTCGGTTCTTATCCACCGTGCGCCTCGCGATGATACTCGGCGAGCAACTCGTCAAGACCCTCCTGAATCTCGGCGGCGCTCGTGCGGTTGTAGCAGAACTCGTGCTGCGGTTGACGAGCAAGAAGCATCTGTGCAAGTCGTGGTATGTGATCTGCAGGCACCTCGTTAGTGACACGGCGAAGGAACTGTGGAATGATGATGCGCGTGAGCCGCATTCGATCCTCGCGACGGATGCCATACCATAGGATCAGTGACTCCAGTTCGTCAGCCGTGAGCGGTCTAGATTCGTCGACTGAAATCATCGAAGTAGATAGCACGGGAGCAGCCGCCTCGACTTCACTTGCTCGTTTCGTCGCGAGTACCATCTCGGCGACCAGAGTAGGATCGTTTGCTAGTTCTGGAGCAGTCGGCCAGAAGATGTTGTCATCGACGATATGCCTGCGAAGGACCGTGGCGATGGTCGTCTGGATGGTATCCCATCGACAAAAGTATGGGCTGCCAATACTGACGAGCAGACGCCATGTCGACTGGTACATGCGTTCAAGGGCGGCGACCGCCTCTACATGGTGCTCAAAGATCGATTCCTGTAAGGTGCGTGCGTTGCGTAGCTGCTGGCAATCACCGTCGCCATGTTCAGTGCGCGCGAGCAGGAGTACTTCGGTGAGCTTTGTAGGGCCCGCGTAGCGTGGGCAGTGAATGACAACGCTGCCGGGCGGCAGGTCGGCCTCCCGCTCGATGGCTTCTTCAGCCGCCTGGCGATGTCTTGCATCCTGAAAGAAGCCGGCGACCAGCTCTGTGTACGTCTTCTCGTGGTCTTGAGAGCGACGGTGTTCGCAAACTGTATTGTCCGGGCGCAGACGAAACACGACACGATGATAGCGGCGCGCGAGCAACGAGTTCAGTAGATGCATGCCGCCATCGATAGCTGCACAGGCGTGCAGTCGTGACTTGCCCTTGTGTTGCAGTAGAAGCTGCCGTACGACCTGTATTGTACCGGTCGACGGCATATGGTCTAGGTATCTGCTGAGGCGCTTGAGCGTGTCATCTGTAATGCGCTGATCAGGTGCAGAGTGCCTAAGGACATCGGTCAAGAGATGGCGCGCATGCCAAGCGGCGTCGGCTATCTGAGCGAGAAACACGTGATCGCCAATGAAGAGCATGTGTGGAGGTAGAAGATCAAGTCCGATGAGCTGAAGAGCGCGGCCTAGCATGGAGCCTGCGATGCACTTTGTTGGATGGTAGACAGCGCGTTCATAGAGATCAAAGCGAGCGTGCAGGAGGTCCATGACGCCGCTAACGACATCGGTACGTAGCTTGTCTGTAAAAAGAGCAATGGCTGGACGAAGAACTCGTCCGGTGAATGGATCGGGGGTGCGTTGAATGGGCGGGTCGGTGAAGGCGCGCGCGGGAAAATGGATCGCGACCAAAGTAAAGTGTTCGATGATGCGGTCAGGGTCATAGGCAGTCTTGATATTGGCGAAATGTGCGTCGCGCTGAGCGTAATCGAGAAGGTCTGCGCAGACGGTGTTGCCGATGATGTCGATCAAGTATGCGTGCCGATGGTGGTCAAAGTGATCATCAGGATTCAGTTGAAGATTGGCCGCGGCGAGCGATTGGACGATTAGGTTGTCAAAGTCATATGGGTCTGGCCGTGGGAAGTGCGCCTTCTTTACGCGATCGGCATCCTTGTGCAGTAGCTCCAGACGTAAGAGAGTGTTCATCGCCAAATGAAGATCGCGAAGGAGTTGGGCAAGTGCGGTGGAGCCAAAGTCGTGGGCTACTCGCTGGGGGCGCATCTCTGTCGTTAGCAGGTAATGGGCGACGGGGACGACATCGCTAACGGGAGGCGGTGCGCTGGTATCTGGACGCAATAGATAGGCGCTCAGTGTGTCTGGAAGGTGGTGGTAGAGGAGTGGTGTCTTGAAGCCGGGCATTGGACGCTTAGCGGCAGTATCGGGTGGTAGGCCGGGGATGGGAGAGCCAGCCGGAGGAGGGTTCTCGACAGCCAGCCAGCCGATTAATTGACAGAGGAGGCAATAGAATGCATGCGCTTGTCGTCGAGGCTCGTCGTGTTTCTCGTCGACGAGTTCGATCTCGTCCTCCAGAGTGTGGCCAAATGGGGCATGGGTCAAGTCGTGCAAAAGGCCCATCAAGCGAGCTGCAGCACGATGTCGCTCAACGCTTTTGGCAAGATCGAGAATTGACAGGCTCCGCATGTTGTTCAGGGGGCCGACTTGGAGAGCTTGGCGAGTGCCAGCGGCTGCTTCGCGCTTCAGATTATTGGCGATTGCGTTTATGAGTTTGTCGGCTTGGCCCATGACGCCCACGACATGGTGTAGCCGGGAATGGGAGGCATCAATGAACACACGGTCCGTTAGTCCGAGTTGGTGGAGGTCATATAGGCGCTGAAGTGCTGGTGTGTGCAGCAGCTCAAGTTCGCTGGGATAAAGGACTTGATCGCCATAGAAGACCGTGCGTACTCGACGGGGGCGCGACATGAAAAACCTCCTTGCGAGGCGACTCCGCCCTAACAGGCGGCGCTCGAGATATGCGCACCAGCTGCTCCGGAGAACATGCAGCAGCCAGCCGTATACTTGTACCAAGCAATATCGAGTGTGAAATATTTTACTGCAGTATCTCGATCCGCAAGGCTTTCTGGAAGATTGACAGGAAAATTTAAACAACTATCGCAAAGCGACTCATCGTGACAGGGATGCGCCTTGTGCACTAGCCACGTCGATCTGGCGGAATCGCGGATGTCAGCCGCAGACATGGATTTGCCGACTCAGGCCGATGGACGTGTCTGGGGCGTGGGACTTGGGTGCGGGTACGCGAGCGATGTTCGCCGACAAGGTTCATGTGTCGAGCCACCGTGTGGGGCGTGCGTCGTCACGTGTTTGGGGTGCTCAGGCTAGGCACCACCGACTCTTGAGAAACTGCCCGCATGTCCAAAGGGCGCGGTCAACTGACCGGATAGGCGCATCGGCGAAGTGACGCGCGACAAACCGGACGTAGCGGCGCAGATAGACGTCGATCTTCCTGCCGTCGCTCCAACCAGTGATTTCTTCAGGTTGGCCTGTCTCGATCACAGCCATGGCGCGATGAACATGTTGGTCATAGATGGGAAATTGAAGTGGCTGCCAACAGTGAAGCCAGAAGATGCGCCAGATCGCACCGCCGGTGGCGAACTGCCGTAAGAATTCGTCGGGCGTGATGTCGCTAGGCAACGACGCCAATTCATCAAGACGTGAAATGAAGTTCTTCTGGACCAAGGGCTTGCTCTTGCGCCAGTACTGCTTGCCCGCCTTCCAGAAGAACAACGATTCGGCGCGCTCTGCGGTTAGCGGCCGCTCAATGCCGTTGTCGTAGAAGTGTTCGTTCACATCGCGGTAGCGGCTAGACCAGAACTTGATGAACTGGTCTGCTTGCGCCCCCGCCTTCTCAAGAATCCACAGACCGTGCATGACATCCCCAGGCATCAAGTGTTGCGCATTGTCTGTAGCTCAATCGTCTGAGAGGTGTCAGGCTCATCAGAATTGATGAGCAAGAGTTTCGCCAAGGCATTTGGTGAGCGTGTGCGCGAGCTTCGCGAGGAGCGCGGGCTATCGCAGGAGGCCTTGGCCGATTTGGCGGGCCTACACCGGACGCATGTCAGTTTGATTGAACGAGCTCAGCGTTCCGCGAGGTTGGAGACGATCGAAGCGCTGGCAAAGGCTCTCAAAGTGACGGCTGCTGAGCTAATGCCGCATTGAACGTCGTTCCGCCTTGCGAGTCATCAGCCGAACGCAGCCGCTGTCTGGCTGCAGACGCGCACGGACAGGCGGCGAAAGCTGGCAAGCCGGGCGACATCGCCTTGAGTGACGGGGGCTCAGGGCGAGTGGCTCGTTCGGAGCGGACTGTGGAGTGGACACGTCGAGCCAAAGACCACAGCTAGCGTTTTCCATATACGGCCGCCGGCAGTGGTCAATGCCGACGGCAGAGCGCTACTGAATGCGATGCCCGGACAGGGCTGACCAAGACTACCGAGCGAGATCAATCGGGCCGCGGCAGCAGATCACTTAGCGATAGTCACATTGCCGCGAATCGCGCCACGCATGTCTCCACACTGCCACCGGACTACTCCGGCAAGGAGCTGCATTTCGTCGATCTTCTCGTCTAGAAGCTTGTGCAGATCAGTCTTGGTCAGCGATTTGCCGTCAGTGATTGAGCGTGGATTCTTGATGGTGAACTGAACAAGACCAGCGCTGCATTTCATGGTCACGGTGGCGATGGTGGTGCGACCATCTTGGAAAACGTCGAGTTTCTTCAGTGTGGCTGAATTGAGCGTGCAAAGAGGTGGAGATGCCATGGGTGAATGCCTCGGTTGTTGAAGAAGCAGGTATGATCTTGGCAAGGACTGACTTGTCAAGAGGAGCGCCACCATGCCTGACTGGCTCTTGTCACTTCTAACGGCGTTGACGACCGCCTATCTGGTGTCGCAGTGGACTGTTCACGGTGCCTTTCGGCAGAAGTGGTGGCCTCGAAAGGCGCAGGCGTACGACGAGATCATTGAGGCGCTGCAGTCGAATATCGCCTATTTTCGGACAGCAGGATCATTGCTGGCGCGGCAGCTATCGGACGAACCAGACGAGCGGCGATTGCAGCAGTTCAGCGAGTCAGTGGTGGTGCTCACGAAGGCAGTTGAGAAAGGTGATTTTTACGTCACAGAAAAGACAGCCTTGACGGTCGACCAATATGCGAGGAGGGCGATGAGGTCCTTTGTCGATGTTGAGAACGCAGAGGATGGGTGGGCGATTGCACAGGCACTGGCCAAACAAGGTGAACAGGCGTTGCGCACAGTTAGGAGATGCGCACGGCGTGAACTCAACCCTCCGTCACTTGTTGAAAACCTGCAGTGGTGGTTCGCTGTGCTGTGCGATGCACTGAATTCATGCTGGATGTGGCTGCAAGCGAAGATCAAAGAACTCGAAGACGAAGACGTGCGCAATGCCAGCAACTGAGGAAGTGAAAGAACACAGCGCAAGCATGACCACAAAGAAACTGAAATCGCACGGTTCAAGAACGAGTGAACATGCACGCGAGCATCAAGAAAGGCTGAACCGTGCAGACTCAAGAAGAACTGGCACCAACAAGCTGAAGAAGAACAGCAGCAGCCACAACCTTGAGTAGATTAGAACACGCAGAGCATGCACCTTGACCAAGAACAAGCGCACACGACACACGCGAGTTGAATCAGAACGACACCAAGGCACGCAGACTGAATCAGAACAGAACCGAACACAACCAAAGCTGACTTAGAAAAATGCCTCTGACCTAACACTGACCAAGCGGTCTTGGCCACTTGCAACCTCGACCTGCATGCACCACCCCACCGCCAAAACCGACTTAGTGAAAGCTGCTGTACTTGACTGATCCGCCGCCTTCTCAAAAAGGTCGTTCTGACCAAGCGTATACCGGTATACGGATTAGGTGTCTGTCAGTGCAAAAAACGTATAGTATTGCAATTCCCAAAATCAGAAAGTATGCTGTTTTCCGCAGAGAAACGGCATATTGCAGAGTCGGCTGAGTGCCTTACAAGGATGGGGTCGCAGGTTCGAGCCCTGCATCGCCCATGGAGCACAACCGACACGAGTCGCCGAGCATGAATGCTCGCATTAACGGGATGCTGCTGTTTATCGAGTTCACAAACGCATGTTCGCATACGCCCCACGTTTGGAGGGCGGGCGTCTCGGTTTTGGGGGGATGTCGGGCGAGCGCGCCACGCAATTCCATAGCGGCCGGCGGTGCGCTGGCGTCGCTGGACCACGCGCCGCGAAAGGTGCGGCCGCCGTCAGACTCAAGGGATGCTGACACGGCCGTCGGCGTAGCCGATTACACCCGAGTAGTTCGGGCTGCCGCCCCATGACTCGTACATGACGGGTGTCTGGGAGGCGTCGGGGATGTCGCCGACCATCATGCCCCCGCCAGTGAACACGTAGCCGGGATTCTCACCGGTGACGGGGTTGGCCATCACCTTCTGGAACTTTTCGGCCGAGAGATACGTGCCCTGCAGGTCGGTGAGCGAGCCGGGGAACCGGCCGGTGTCGGTCGCATACTGGCGGGCCGCCGCCAGCAGCGTCCGCATGTTCTGCACCGAGTCTTCCGACAGGGTGGGGGCGACATAGTTGGAGTCGACGGTGCCCGTCAGCTCGTTGTAGAACCAGTCGCTGGAACCGGGAGCGCCGTTGCCGACGGTGTTGTTGTTGGTGTAGGGGTTGGGCGGAATGGCCGGCAGATACGGGCCGAAGATCGCCCCTTCTTCCGTGAGCCCGTCGGTCTCGCCCTTCTTGTCGGAGGCCATCGTCAACTGCTTGTGAAACCGGCTGGCGTCGGGGAATGCGCCATGGTCGGTGT
>JAANMU010002650.1_pt1 | contig 12877 bp, 9 predicted proteins | sample 7279701 | NCBI WGS metagenome assembly JAANMU01 (sample SAMN14094539, study PRJNA606508) | bioreactor metagenome | isolation source: A lab-scale SPAN reactor treating ammonium-rich wastewater day 57 | place: Ireland: Galway | collected 2017-03-13 | reverse complement strand
TTATGTACCTTTTCTAAAAAAAGGAGAGTGAATAATTGATGAGTAACTTTTCTGATTGGGTAACGATCAAAAAATGGTTTACGAAGAAGATCATAATTAATTTGAAATGTTCCATCATGGTATTCTTTAAGAAAGTTAATTGCATCAGACGCTGTTTTATTTTCTATTTTGGAGTTTAAGTTTGAGATCCATTTTAATGCGAAGTCGTCTTGAGACCAAAGCATCATTCTTGAGCAAAAGTGATATGCATAAAAAGGTGGTAAAAGACCAAAATTTTTTGTATAGAAGTTATACACAGATGAGTATAGTTTTGTATCTGATGACATAGTATCAATATTCTAGCTCAATAACATCGTGATACTTCTTAATGATCTCTAATGAACTATTCGTGATTTTATTCTGAGTTCGCAAAAAAAATAACTTTAGTGCTATATCTTTAGACTCATTCGTAGTTGCAAAAAAGTAATAACTATCGTTATTTTGATCAAAATCAGATGAAAATCCATATTTTGGATAGATTATTGGTCGATAACCAAATTTGAGTTTAAATTCTAAGTAACCAACTGAATTTTCAACACCAAACAAGTTTCTTGAGAGCCCAGACGAGATTATTTTGGCATTATTACGAAGGGCAAAACTTAAAAATTTCATTTCAAGCAAACTACCAAGACTGGAATTTTTTAGATTAAGAAGTTTTGTTGAAGTTGAACACTTAAAGTGATGTGTGATTTTTCCTGTTTGATTATTAATACTTATAATTGACCCAGCAGTTAGCACTTCATTTTTACGGTAACCAATGATGTAGAGGTCTAATGAAGCATGAGACTTATACCAGCCGTCATTTGCAATAATTTTATATCCTTTTTTATGGAATAATGATTCATATAACGACAGCCACTCTAGATATAACTTAAAATCTAATGATTGCTCAAAATATTTTAAGTTGTGCTCATCAAGCAGGTATAGATCAGATACTTGTTTTAAGAATTTTTTAGTTGATTTGCTAACAATGATTTCATCAACCTTATGGAGGTTTGAATTTGTAACCCACTCAATTCTAATTGGTCTTGATAACTGGGATATATTCATTTAATGTCGTTTAGTTATTTCATCTAATATTTATTAGGTCGTTATAATCAACCATCCTGAAAATATTTTGCATGTAAGAATGACGATTCTCAAAAAATAAGGGTAAGCGAATCACTTTATCTTGATCATATATGACTTTAAAACTCTGTAGGTAGTTAATACTGATTTTCCCTAGGTAAATTAGAGAAGTTAGATTTGGATTATCACGAAAGTACTCTGCGACCTGGCTTGCCCCCACTACATAGACGTGAGTCTTAGAAAACCCCCCTGGATTTGAAGTATCCTCCAAGCCCCGTTTTTGTTTAAAAGCAAAGCGAAAAGCCATTTCTTCAGACAGCCCAATCTTGATTAATTCGTTGTATACACTTCTAAATGAAGATTGTTGAGCAATAATTTGCGCATAACACCCTACAAATTGTTTGATGAATGGTTGGGGTGCAGGTAAATAAGTATGTAGTAGGGCCAAACCTTCTTCGGTATATTTAACTTGGATTGGATCTTGGGCTTTAACAATATCAACTGGCAAGTTCTGGTGGTTGAGACGTCTCAAGTAATGAGTCTGAATTTCGTGATTGAGAAGACCTTCCAGTGCTTGGTTATCTAGAAAAATGGGAGTTCGAACACTGAGACCATTTTTAGTCAACATGATACGGGCTGTTTGATGAGGTGTAAAGGAAACAGGGATGGTTGGAACTTGCAACTGAGCGCAGAGATTATTGATGGCGTCAGAGAAAGTTTGAGTCGACATTTGAGGATAGGTGGGGAAGTGAATGGGTTGATGGCGAGCAATCATCTTTTTGATGTACTCTTCAAATTCAGGAGTGGGCTTGCCGTATTTATTTAGTTCATCAGTAGAAAAAGATCGCAGGTAGTGAAACTGAGGATTGTAAGTATCTGACTGAAAAAACTTGGTTTTTTCTGCTGCTAAATTGAGTGGGTGTAAATCAGATATGAGTCCCATACTAAACTGGTTTCTCGGACGGTTTGATTAAAAAAGCCTGTAAATCCTTCCTCCCTAACTCCACCTGGTGATTGGCTCTGTTGAGACGTTTAGAGACGACCATAGCGGTTTTGATTTTTTCATCTTTGAGAACAAAAGTTAATTCCACAACTGGCGCCAGACCTTCTTTTTTTTCTTGTTGGTACCAAAGCAGATTTTCTAGGTTGGTTAACGCCAGCTCGCGAACAACTTGTTCGGCCACAGCACTGCGGAGGCGACCGGTGTTGATGAGAGCCGTGTAAGTGTAACCTTTTTTATCATGATTCAAGACTTTAATTTTTTCTGAGGGACCGATGACTACTTGTTCACCGGCTGTTTTCAGCTTCGTACTTAGATTACTAGCAAACAAAGCCTGAGCAATTTTGACCCCATGCTCTGGGCTAAGAACATTTAGCCCACGGACACGCTCTAGACGCCGCCGTAATCCAACACCGTTAGCAATTTGAATAGTTAACCCTGGTCGGGCATTAAGCTCCACTACCATGGGACCCTTATCGACATGTAAGAAAAGATCAACGCCACAGTAAACCAAGTTGGCAGCATTAGTTGCCTTAGTCGCCATGATTAAACAACTTTTCCAGTTGGGAATTTTAAAACCACGAAGCTTGATTTTTGTGTCAGGCAAATAAATGATGGGTGAGCCTTTGCCCGTACAGGCTCCAGTTGTATAGCCAGTGGCTAGATCGATGCCAACGGCAATGGCACCCTGATGAGTATTAGCGCGACCTTCGGATTTTTTGGTCGGCAGACGCAACATGGCCATAATTGGCACCTGATTGAACACAATGACTCTTATGTCTGGTGTTCCCTTGTAGGTGAATTTTTTAAAGGCGGGATGAATGGTAATTCTTTCTTGCAGAATCACAATGTTTGGTCCGCCATGGGAGCTGTATTGACCCTCTAAAATATCCAGGCAGTGCATGACAATGTCATCTTTACTCCATTTTTTTCCCACCGCGTCATGCCAGGCTAGTTGATTAGGGATACGTTTGCGAAAAATTAAGACTCCTTTGCCCGCTAGGCCACTGGTCGGCTTGACTACAAAGTTATCCTGAAGATTAGCCCAGTCATAAGTTTGAACGTCTTCTGAAGTCAAAAACAAAGCGTGTTGTTCTGGAACCGGGATGCCATTTTGGCGCATGATTAGGTTGGTGGCGATCTTGGAATTAGCGATGCTTTTAGACAAAGCCGAGTTCATGCTTACATACTGCTGGTTGCGGGCGTTCATGCCAAGGATGTCGATTGGTTTGGGCATGGTGATTGCTTTCAAGTATTGTTCTTCAGAGGTGGCAACCGACCAGGGCTGCTCTCGCCTGGGCGGGATTTGCTATACTGATTGCTAATGGTTGTTTCTGGTTGGTGTGATGCTTGCTGAATATCTTGAGAGCACCAGTTTGGAGTTAATCCTTTAATAATGTTCTGAACCTCAAATACTCCAGTAGCCGTAGGCCGTTATATCGACCAATGATGATGTTGAACACGGCTACTAGGATTAAGGTCAGTTCAGGATTGACGATGACGGCTTGTTGGATACTTGGTGAGGCAACAATCAGCGAGCAAGCGATGGCTAAAATCAAGGTTTCAACTGTTAATCTAATTGCTTCTGATTGACTTTTGATTAACTGAGTTTCCATAAAGTTTTCAGTCAAAAGCATGACGATTAAAATGGCAAAAATGTTAAGGGTATAAAAAGCGGAAATCCCCAAACTACCAGCAGCCAGTAAAAAGATAAATAAGACCGCTGAGACTGCCCACATTAACATGGCGGTGCGTGGCAAGTATTGAAGATGCAGTTTGTGAATGGCGACTCTAGCCGCCAAAGCAGTCAATAAGACGACTAAAAATAGAACCACCCCAGGTAGTATGCCAGTTGAGACAAAAGCAACGGCAAGGACAGCAGGCGTGTAAATACCAAAGCCTTTCAAGCCTATGATGTGTCTGGAAGCAGCGATCAGAGAAGTGATAATAGGAAAGAGCAAAATAAGGACTAAAGTGTTGGCAGGCACTCCTTCAGAGACAGTTTTATTAATGGCAAATTGAATGGGGTTGTACCAAGTAAGTTTGTCAGTGGCGTGAGCTTTGAGTTTTTTTTCTAAATCAGTCTCTTGCTTACCGCCAGGTTGAGTAATATCTTTATCTTGTTTGGCTTGAATTTTTTCTTGAACACTGGCGGCTGGTGAACTGGTGATAGCGGACAGAGTCGCAGACAAGGTTGCCGACTCAGTACTGCTACTATCCAGAGGAATGATGGTCAGTTGGGGAATGGATTGAGCTTGCAGTAAAAAAGTTGGGTTGGAGTTGGCAGAAGCCAGAAATAAACTAACGCTAGCCAGCACGAACAGGATAGAGAAAAGCTTTTTCATGACTTGGTATTATACCATTATAGGCTGTCTTGAGGAGGAGAAGTGATTGATCTGTCAAATAAAAACTGCGACTAATGATTGAGTCATGGCCAGTAAAACTGATATCACTGCCAGAGTAGCAAATTGACCGAGAGTGACACCCATTATTGTTAGAGGAGTAACAATCAATCCCGGCACTAACCAGAGTGCTAGCATCAGCATGCCAATATTAATTACCACCGAGAAAAGTCCCAGAGTGATGAAGTTGATAGGTAGGGTGAGTAACTTAATAATTGGTTTAACCAGCCGGTTGATCAGAGTAAAGATGATAGCGGCAAAGATGATGGTGGTCCAGTCATTTATGGTGATATTAGGGAGCAACCAAGCAAGGAGTACCAAAGTTATACCGGTGTTAATAAAGGGGTTAAGGATTTTTTTGATCATGTCAATAAAAGTATAGCATAGTGCTTACTTCTTGAGGTTGATGAGGACGATGCAGGTTCTTAAGATTTAAGAAAATGTGAGGGATTGAGCTTGTCATTCTCAACCGACGAGCGAAGCGAGGAGTCCTGAATGTTTTTTTGGATTTTCCAAGCTTGGGAGTACCGATCGGTGGGGATAATGCCAAAATAAATTCAGCATGACGGTCACTCACGAGATCAGTTATGAAACTAGCTTCTTATTTCTCAACCGAAAATGCTGTTTTCTTGAAAACCGGTGAGCCTCGTCACGAAGTGCGGCAACCAACTGTAGGCCAGGATGATCGGGTTGGAGACGGAGTTCGGTGTAGGTGATTTTGAGTTGTTTATTGAGATTGATTGACTGATGATTGTTTTTGATTGATAATCGAGTAACAACTCGACGAGCGGGGCTGGTTTTTTTAGATTTTTTTGTCGCCGAGTCAACTTTTTCATAATGGGGAAAAATCAATCGATCAGGGTTTTTAGCGATGCCAATGACGGGGATTGACCACTGGAGGGCGGTTAAAACTGAGCGAACTTGACCTCTCCCCCCATCAATCACTATAAGATTGGGCAATTGCCACTCAGGATGATTTTGGCGTCTTTGGATGGCTTCATTCAACATGCCAAAGTCGTTGGGTTGGTGAATAGTTTTGATGTTGTAGAGGCGATATTGCTTGGGGTCGGGTTGGCCATTGGTAAAGACAACCTGGGCGACAGTAGCTTGTTGACCACTCAGGTTGCTGACATCGTAGCCTTCGATACGGTCGAGAGGGTAGTTTTTAGATAAACTAAGTTGCGTCATCAACAATCTTCTTAAATATGTAATGCGATTTTCAACCAGATTTTGTTGCAAATTCAGCAAAGTGGGATCAGGGCGAAGTTTACCAATTGTAGTAATGGTATGAAGTTGGGATAAGCGGTCACGAAGGATGGCGGCGGTTTCAAAGTCTTGATTTTTAGAAGCTTCGGCCATTTGATTTTTTAGTTGTTTAGTCAAATCGGCAGTTTTGCCTCGTAGAAAAAGTTGGAGTTGACGGAGGGATTCTTGGTAATCAACTGGCGAGATGGTACCGATACAGGCGCCAGAGCAGCGATCGAGGTGGTAGTAAAAACAGGGCTTGAGAGATTTAGGTTTAAGTGGTTGCTTGAAAGAAGTGAGTGGTTGCTCACACCACTTGAAGATAGGGCGTATTAATTTTAAAACCTGGCGGAGTTGGTAAGCAGAGGGGTAAGGGCCAAATGTAACTTTATATTTTGACAACTCTAGCTCCCCTTTTCTGATCTGCACTAGTTTTGGGTAGATATCTTTGGTCAAACATAAATACAAGGGTGATTTGTCATCTTTGAGCAAAATGTTGAAGGGGGGCTGGTAAGCCCCAATTAATTCGGCTTCTGTAATGACGGCCAACAATTCAGAATCTAATACTTGCCATTTGACTTGAGTTGCCAGCAGGGTCATTTGGCGAATTCTCTCACTGAGCTGGAGGGTTTTAGTGTAACTCTGAAGACGTTTCCGAAGCGACTTGGCTTTGCCCACGTACAGCACGGTGTCTTTTTCTCCAATAAACCAGTAAACTCCCGGCGATAAGGGCACCGAGGGCAAGACCGCCGACCACGACAACACTGTCGACGAGTGCGTCTTGCTTAAACCAGGCTTCTGGGAGGAAGAGGAGTTTGCCGGCACTGGTGGCGATGAAGGTTTGGTCATTCAGTTGTATTGTAACGGTTACGGGACTGGTGTAGGGCTGAGATTGAGGGGTTTTCAGAATCAAATTGGTAATGTGAGTTTGGAATGGCAAAATAGTGGTGGGGAGTTGGTCAACTACTGATTGGTCTAGATTTTCTGAGTCAGTGGTTAATTGATATTGAGCTTGGTTGGGATAAATAGCAGCTCCAGCCTGATTAACAAGGGAGATAGTACTTAAAAATGGCCAATTCAATCTTATTTTTCGCCACTTGCGAGGGACAGACCAGTTAGAAAATAAATGATCAAGATGGGCACCTTGCTCTATTGATAGCTCAACTGTTGATGCTGGCAAAACTAAGCTATTTCCGACCTTCACTTCCACTAATTGTTCTCTGGGTAATTCTGGATCATATGAACCTGCCGGGCTAGGTTGAGTGCTGGAGACCCCGTTTCGGGCGAAAACCAAGTGATTGAGATCAAAATTATAAGTAAAATCAATGCCATCACTCGTGTCTTCCCAGGTTGGATCAAGTCGCCACCAAGCTTGTTGGTTTTGATCAAAGGCCTCTGGCCATGTGTGAAGCACATCACCAGCAATGCCGATCGGTTTAATACTTTCATCTGTGGTGAAGGCGTAACCTAGGATGGCGACGGCCGGAATTTTTTGAGCCCGAGCCAGACCGATAAAAAGATCAGTGTATTCTTGGCAGACGGCGTTGGCGGGATTATTGAGCGCCGCCACTGCACCCAACCGTTGACGACTATCCAAATTGGCTTCTTCTGCATAGCTCAATTTTTCGATCACAGATTGACTCAGAGCTGGAATAGTGCCGATTTTTGAGCTGGCGGACTGCAAAATGGCTGTATCACTCTCCCAGTATTCTTGAGCCTGAGTGTGGGCTGGAAGAATGGGTGGTGTGGGTACAGCTGGATCAGATTCAAGCAAAGTCTTGATGTTCAACTCCGCCTTCACGGTTAAGTTTTCATATCTAGACAAATCATACTCAGCAATCCAGTTGTGGTCATTATCTTGATAAAGGCGATTAGGCTGGGGATATAAGTTGGTATAAAGGACTCGTTGATAGGGCGTATCTGGTGGTAAAGCAATCGGGATGGTCATATTACGACTATTGGGGTTGCGGAGGAGATACTTGATTTTGACATCAAAAATTTGGTAATTGCCAAAGGTGAGAGCAATGGCTCGATTTGGACGTTTTTGGTATTGAAACTGTAACTGGTCGCCTAGCGTGGACTGCGAATCTGGTTTTGGTTCCACGCGGCTGGGTTGACCAAAAGCGATTGGTACCGTGATCATCACCTTTTGATCAGCAAAGGTTTGACTGCCCAAAGTGTGAGGGATATTGATTTCTACGACTTGACCAACTCGATCACTAATGGCGGGATCATGGTAACTCAAACTGAAATTTTGTGTTTGTCCTTCCCCAACGATAGGCTCACTAAACGATATGGCAATTGATGACTTTTCATCTGTTTGCACAACGTGGGGAGTGACGCTTTGATCATTGACCGTAGCCTGGAAGTCTTTTAATTTACTACTGCCCAGATCAAGGGCATATTGAGACAAATACATGGTGGGAGTTTTGTTGACGATCTGGAATTCATGAATAACGCGAGTCTTAGCCTGATGATCAATCTCATATCTGGTTGTTAGCGTAGTTTGAAAATTCTCATCTGTTTCTTGAGCTAAGGTTGGGGTGACAGCTAATTGAACAAACACAACAAAAACCAAAACCCAAGCAAATTTCATGAACAACGCCATTTTCGACATCATCCCCATTGTACCGGTTGAGAATTGACCTGAAAAGACTCCAGAGCTCAGAGAAATTCATCAATCACAATCTACGAATCAAAATCTATTGGTTACGACCCTACAAATCCCAATATTCAAATTTATGGTTACACTAACCACAGTAAATTTGGCAACCATGACTATGGGTGAAGCTTTTGTGATGCGTTCTATCATGCACAATGCAATTAAGAAGGCTGAAATAAGTGCCCAAACTCAACGTATCCAGATAGATGATGAGAGCTTGCTTGAATTTTTCAAATAAATAAATAATCTCACACAGTTTAGTTTTGAGGAATATTCAAAAACCTCCCTGTCAGTGACTCTTTGGACTGAGCACAGTCTTCTGGCGTACCGGTGAAGATTATTTCACCTCCACCTTCGCCACCTTCGGGACCGAGGTCAATCAGCCAGTCGGCATTTTTGATAATGTCCAGGTTATGCTCAATGACAATGACAGTATTGTCCTGACTGACCAGCCTGACCAAAACATTGAGTAATTTTTGGACGTCAGCGAAGTGCAGACCAGTGGTCGGTTCATCCAGCAGATAAACAGTGTGTTGTAGGGATTGCTGAGAAAGTTCTTTAGCCAACTTCAGGCGTTGAGCTTCACCCCCAGACAATGTTGGAGCTGGTTGACCGAGTGTTAAGTAGCCTAGGCCTACTTCTTGCAGCGTAGCCAACTTGCGAGAAATCAGGGAGTGGTGTTGAAAAAATAGTACGGCTTCATCTACCGTCATAGCCAACACCTGATCAATAGCTCTGCCTCGGTACTCCACTGATAAAGTTTCCTCATTGTAGCGCTTGCCTCCACAAACGTCACAAGTCACGTAAATATCTGGTAAAAACTGCATCTCAATCTTTATTTGCCCGTCTCCCTTACAACTTTCACACCGCCCCCCCTTGGTATTAAAACTAAATCGACCAGGTTTATAACCGCGAATTCTGCCATCTGGCGTATTAGCAAACAGCTCGCGAATCGTATCAAAAGTTTTAGAGTAGGTAGCAGGATTACTGCGGGGAGTTTTACCAATTGGTTTTTGATCAATCAAATAAACCCGTTTCACCTCATCAGGCACGCTGAGTCGAGTCACTGCACCCGGCCTATCACCCAGAGTTCGACCTAAATACTTAGCCAACTGCCAGTAAAGAGTGTCATGCAGCAGCGTTGATTTGCCCGAGCCAGATACACCAGTCAGGCAAGTCAGTTTACGTAAAGGAAAGTTGACATCGACATGCTTTAAATTGTGATGGTGGGCACCCTCGATCCTGATTTGGGGTGATTTGCCAACTAGGCCTGCCTCATCATCTGAGACTAGGTGGCGGTCAAACTGTCGCCACTGACTAGTCATGACAGCCTGTTTTTGAGCCTTGGCAGTAAGTTTTTTCACTACCTTCTTACCACTTAAGTATTTTCCCGTTAAAGATGAGTTATAAGTCATGATCTCGGTGGGAGTGCCCTCCGCCACAATCTGTCCCCCACCCTTACCCGCACCTGGTCCAAAATCAAACACATAATCGGCCTGTTTAATGACATCGGCATCATGCTCGACCACGACGACCGAGTTGCCTTTGTCGCGGAGCATTTTTAAAGTAGCAATCAGGCGTTGATTATCGCGTTGGTGAAGACCAATGGTGGGTTCATCTAGAATATACAAGACGCCAGAAAGACCAGTACCAATTTGAGAAGCCAGGCGAATTCTCTGAGCTTCTCCACCGGCTAAAGTGGCCGCTTCACGATCAAGAGTTAGGTAGTTGAGGCCTACTGAATCTAGGAATTCCAGGCGAGCCATGATTTCTGACAAAATACTGGAAGCAATCACGGCCTCTTTAAGAGAGAGGATTGAGTGATTATGATTGTTGCCTGACTGTAGATTGCTCAGAGACGATGGCTTATTAGAGGTATCGTCGGTTTTCCGATCTGCTTGAGTTGTTGAATCAAGTTTAGGATAACTAGACAGGTCACCTAGAAACCTTATCGCCTGGTTGACGGGCATAGCAGTCACATCAGCAATTGATTTATGGTTAATAAAGACAGACAAAGCAGTTGGATTAAGTCTTGTGCCTAAACAACTCGGACAGGTTCTTTTCTCCATGAATTGACCAATTTCACCCCGCATAAACTCTGAGTCAGTATCGTGGTAGCGTCTTTCTAGATTGGTCACAAAACCCTCAAACTTCTCCTGAATGCTAGTCATAGTGCCGAAGCGATTTTCCCCTGCTACGGTATAAACTTTTGGTGAACCATAAAGCAATAGTTGCTGAGTAGCCTGATCAAAATCTGCCCAGACTGTTTTTCTAAAGTCGTAGCCCCGATCGATAACGACCGTCGTGACTAGTCGTGACCACCAGGTATCAGAGGCCATGGTGCGGGTGAAGGGGATAATTGCTCCTTCAGATAATGTCAAACTCGGTGCCAAAATTTTTTCCTGATCAATTTTTAAGATGGAACCAAGTCCATTGCACTCCGAACAAGCACCGTGAGGTGAGTTGAAAGAAAACAGCCGTGGCTCAAGTTCTTGAAGAGAAATACCACAGGTACTACAGGCAAGCTTTTCGCTAAACAAGATATCCTCCATTTCTTTGGGGTGTTCAGGAAAAGTCAGCGTAGCATCAGTCACATAGGTCAAGTAAACATAACCGTCAGCTAACTTAGTCGCTTCCTCGATACTTCTGGCTAACTCAGCTCTAAGTCGTTTGATTTCGGTATCTGATTTGAGTTGCTGCTTAGTGATAGATAATCTATTGAGAATGACCGCAATGGAGTGGCGGTTGGTTTTGATTAAAGTCAGATCATCCTTGTCTAGATCCACAACCTGCTTATCAATTCTCAGCAACAAATATCCTTGTTTGCGGAGTCGCTCAAATAGTGCCTCAAAAGCACCTTTTTTATCTCTGACAATTGGCGCCAGTATTATCAATCTGACCAAACCATTTTGCTTGGTTCGCTGGCTGATGGTCGCCATTGTCTGGTTAACAATCTGATCCACACTCTGACTGCTGACCTCCTGACCACAGTTTGGACAAGTTGGATGACCAATTCTGGCAAAAAGCAGCCGTAAGTAATCATAAATTTCGGTAATAGTACCTACCGTTGATCTGGGATTATGAGAAGTCGTTTTTTGATCAATAGAAATAGCGGGTGACAAGCCATCAATATGATCCACATCAGGCTTCTTCATCAAGCCGAGAAACTGCCTGGCGTAGGAACTGAGAGACTCTACATAGCGTCTTTGGCCCTCAGCATAGAGTGTGTCAAAAGCCAGCGAGCTCTTTCCACTCCCAGACAACCCGGTCAAAACCACTAACTTGAACTTGGGAATATCTAGGCTAACGTTCTTGAGATTGTGCTCCCTGGCACCCTGGACGCGTATGATTTGCTGATCATCTTGTGTTGCTAGATGAGTTGCCTGATCGACTGGTTGGTTGGGTTGGGATTGGTTTATCAGAATCAGGTAGTATACTGGAAAGTTATCCAAACTTCTAGGCTAACAAGAGCATTTATTCTGACGTCATGCTGAACAGACAAGTGAAGTGAGGTTGTCCTGTCCCGACAAAGTTGGGATCAGGATCTGCTATCTTGTTTCAGCATCTACTAATTGAGTTGAGTGCTGATTGACTGGGAAGATCCTATATCCTCGCCATTGTGGAATCGGTAAGTCCAGGATGACGGCAGCAAGTTTTATGAAAGTATCATAGGTTATAATCAAACGGTCGCAGTCTCTGAAATGACGTGATTGTGTTAAGTACGCCGAAGTGGCGAAATGGTAGACGCGCACGGCTTAGAACCGTGTGGGGTAACCCTTGGAGGTTCGAGTCCTCTCTTCGGCACCAAATACAAAAAATCTCGCCTTCATGCGAGATTCTTTGGTCTCAGAACGTACTTCCCGGTGAGAGAACAACCTTCTGAGGTAAGTGTATTATAGCAAAGTATTATGAGTCTGTCAAATATAATCAAAATGGATCGGAATTGGAAGAAAAATTACTCTAAAGCAGACAGGCCAATTTGAAGGCTAGCCGGAGAAGTTGCGTCTAATAAATTGTAAGTCACAAACTCTAGTACATGGTTCTCTTCTTTCGAGTCCTTGCCCTTTTGTCGATTATCAAATTGGATTTCACTCATGAATTGATTGACTCCCCTCGCCCACTCACCATTGGGACTGTGAGGTGTGTACTTGGTCATAATTTGCTCGGGCGTGACCAGACCGCGATCGATGTAGTTTTTTTTGAGAATTTCGGCTGCTTTATCAAAGTTAGCTTCATAAGACTCAAATTTCCAAGTACCACGACTGTGCACCCCCAAACCCAAGCAGTTAAATGAGTTCTCGGGAATAGCTCGGCACATACCACTTTCCTTCATAGCAATTGCGGGTAAAAGCCGAAAATCAATTTGATGGCGATCAGCAATAGCTACTAAGTCAAAGTGAAAGTCAGGATTAACCTCTAACAGTTTCTTGTTATAGCGCTCAATATATTTTTTGAGTAACA
>JAANMU010002646.1_pt1 | contig 12904 bp, 9 predicted proteins | sample 7279701 | NCBI WGS metagenome assembly JAANMU01 (sample SAMN14094539, study PRJNA606508) | bioreactor metagenome | isolation source: A lab-scale SPAN reactor treating ammonium-rich wastewater day 57 | place: Ireland: Galway | collected 2017-03-13 | reverse complement strand
AAAAGATCGTGACTGTTGTAGCGATCCCGAGTACCCAAATGAGGGCGATGCTGGCGTGAGCCGGCAAGAAACTGCTAACGGCGGCAGTCAGTCCGTATATCGTGTAAAGAAACGGAAAGAGAAACAATGCTCGATCAGTCTGTAATCGCCGGCCAAACAACTCCTGAAACAAAGCAAGGGTCAGTACCAGATGGAGGAGAAGGGTGAGATTCTTTGCGATTGGGACGAATGTGGCATCCAAGGTCCAGCCGATCCACTTGAGGTCCCACCCGAAGTTGAATCCGGCAATTCGCAGACTCGTAACCAGCAGAGCCGCCAGCAGGAAGAAAGTCTTGTCGCGATTGAGGAGCGATACGATCGCGCCAAAGGCTGCAAGTCCCAGCATTCCACCGAAGAGTAGCCCTCCCAGTCTTTCCGACGAGACAAGGTGTTCACTAAGGTCCTGACCGCTCTGAAGGACGACCTGAGGCTTGACGACTGATTCGCCTCGCAGCCGACCCACGATTCGGACATGCCCTTTGGTGACATGAAGGCCCTCGAACGCGATCCCGCTGCGCGTTTCGGTGACGCCCAACCTTTTCGGCACCAGGGCGCCAAGGTCATCACGCGTTGGGACCACTTGCCAGAACTCTGCGTTGCTTCCACGAAGTTGACGCAGTTCAATGGACAGTTCCGTGACTGCTGGGCTCACGTCGGCGTCCAGTGATATCCAGAACTCCCCTTCCGGAGTGAGCCCACGACTGGGCTTTGTACGCGACGTCTCCGGGGAGAATTGGGCGATGGCTGCCTCGACCGAGGCGCCAGCCACTTGCGCTGGGAGATAGCGCAGCGACACCGTGCCATCGAGTTCCTCGAAAATGCTTTGAGAAACCAGAAGTCCGGCAGACGTGAACCCCAGAATAATCGTCGTGGCTGCTGCGAGCATCTTCACCACATGAAGAAGCTCCGGTGCGCCCCTGAACGCGCGCGAGAGGAAAGCACCTCGCCGGCCCAGGCTCCGAGCAATCGTGGTCACCAACATTTCTCCCTTGCCTAGTGGCAAGGATTGGGGGAAGCGGCTGCCTGCTGGCCTGCATGCCGACGAAAGGCGGAATGCGTGGCGTCAGTGGGTTGCGTTGCATAGTTGCAACACAACCCGAGCTTGGACCGGCATTCCACCTCGCCAAGAGTCGATCTTTATCGTTGTTAGATCACCGGCACATCGAATGTCATTGTAGGCGTACGCCTAGTCGGCCTCCCGTTGGTCCGCATCGCTCGGCTATTTGCCCATGCGCCACTGACTGAATCGAAGATTCGAATGTCTTCGTGTATCTGGTTGCACATGAAATCGTAGAAAGGGTGGTTCCCCTCGCGCCAACGTTGCTCTGCAGTCCGAACGTTGAATGCGAGCAGGCGAGCAGGTATCCCAATGGATGAGGGCAACGTGACCATTCGGCCGTCGTTGAACACATCCTCAAACTGAAGATTAACGTAGTCGCGATCGCGCGGTGGGATGCCGGTGACCATGATCCATTCGATCTGCCTCGCCAGACAGTACCGATAGAGCGCTTTGAACAGTGCAAGCTTCACCTGAGCGCCAGATTTCCCGCCAACAACGCCCAAACGCGAGACATGTGCGATGCTGTTCCCTTGGAACCTCGAGGGCAACGCCAATTCCCTCTCAAACTCTGTGGGGCCATGGATGTTGGTATGGATTCGCAGCGTTCCGACCGGCGCTAGCGTCTCTTTCGACTCCGCGAGGAGAACAATGCTGTCTGGGTCGCTGTCCTCAGACTCGGCGTTGCCCAAGGCACGCGCCAAGGACGGAAGCCGCTTGGCGTACGCCACGGTTCTAACGTTCACGGCGCGCACTAGTTGATCATTGGTTCTAACCAGTCGGATAGTGAACGGCAACGACACGTGCCGCGAGCGCTGGTTTTCGGGTCGAATGGAGATCTCATTGAACGACGCCGACACGTTCCGGGCGTTCGTTGTAAGCGTTGTTGGCATTGAAGAACCTTGGCCGTTTGGCCTATAGACAGGTAGTAGCCACCCTCTCTAGGCTGATTCTGCTGGTTGAGACGTGAGCAGTAAAGCTTGATGTTATTCGACAACAGTCCTTATGACCTGAGATTCGCTGTGCGGTCTCATCCCGGCGATCGAGTGCCTCGAAGGGCGACGTCTCCCGACGCAAAGGGTGGCACTCCTGCCCGTGCATGCCCAAGCGCGACTCGCACACCCAGGAGTCTGGAGGTCGGTAGCGTGAGAGAAGAATCGGGGCGCAACGGATATACCCGCTGCTCTGGCAAATAGGCGAAGAACGGTGCTAATTGGACTCCCAAGGAGGTTTGAGGCTGCTAACGTGGAGCGGGAGTTCCTTGCGCAGTATCGCGCATCGGGGCTCCGATTCGTTCGTCTCGCTCTGTTGCTGGGATCGGTCCTCGCACTTGTCTTCTTTGTCCTCGTTCTGTCGATCAAGGACGACGAGGTACCTACGAATCCACGCCAAGCTTTCAGGCTGGTGCTGTTCGCCGGGATGGGTTGTATGGCCATGGTGGCCACGTGGCGGCCAGAAAGGATTTTGCAGAAGTACGATCTCGTCGTCGGCATTGCCGTCTTCGCGGCCTGCTTGGCAATCGGTGCAATGAGCCTCATGCCAGCCGATCTTGAAGAACCAAGATCGGGTAGATGGACTGTCGCCATGAGCCTCGTCTGCTGGCTAGCCTACGGGTTCACACGATTACCAGTCGGGATTGTTGCCGTCGCATGTGCGACCGGATCAGCGGCAATCCTGGCCAGTGCCGCGATCTATGGTGATGAATACGTGCGGGCGCTATTTGTCTACCTGCTCATGGCCAACCTCATCGGCTGGATAATGTCCGTCGAGATCGAGCGCCGCGAGCGCGCGCTCTTCTGGAGTTCGAGAGAACTGGCCGAGGCCACCCGGTCGCTCGAGGAGATGGCGCGCAACGCCGCCGATGCGGACGCTGCGAAGACGCGGGTGCTGGCAGCGGTCAGCCACGATTTGCGCCAGCCATTGGCCAGTCTTGCGCTGTATGCGCAGTTGTTGCGTTCTCGCAACGAAGTGCTGGAGCCCGCAGGCCTGACCGGAACGGTCGAGCGGCTCGATGCCTGTGTTTCCGCGTTGAGCGGAAACCTCGACAGGCTCTCGGAGTTGGGCGGCTTGCGCGACCGCGCGGCGCCGGTGCCGGTGGCGGTTACCGACCTGCGAAGCGTGCTCGAACGCCTCGACAACGTCTTTGCGCCCGAGGCGGTGCGGCGCGGCGTGCGGCTCGTCGTCCGGTGCCCGCGCGGCGGTCGCCGCTTCGCGCTCAGCAACGACAACCGGCTCTGGGACATTCTGTCGAATCTCACGGGCAATGCGCTGAAGTTCGCGTCGCGTGATCGGGCCGCATGGGTGCTGGTGCGCGTCCGGCGTTCGGGCGCCAGTCTCGTGATCGAGGTGCGCGACAACGGTATCGGGATCGCGCCGGCCGACCAGCGCCGCATCTTCGACGAATACTTCCAGGTGGCCAACCACGCCCGCAACCCCGAGCACGGACACGGTTTGGGTTTGTCGATCGTTCGCGAGGCGGTCTCGCGCCTGCCCGGGCACTCGCTCGAGTTCGAGTCGCGCGTCGGGTGCGGTACGCGCTTCAGGCTGTCGATGCCCGCAAGCGGTGCGCAGCATCCGGTTGCCAGGGTCTCGTCCGAGATCGCAACTTCCGGTGCCGTGCCTGGGTGCGGGCAACCGGATCGCCCGATCGGAGCGGGCGCCATCGCGCAACGCGCCTTCGGGAATGCGCCCGCCGAGGCTGGAGTCATGCGCGGCCGTGTTTCGGCAGCCGGTGAGTGGCGCTGCGAGACTCCCGTGGCCCGCTACCAGGCAGACGCGTCATCCCGTCGCAGCCAGGCAGCGCAGGACGAGCGCGTGGCCGGACAGGAACCGGACGGCGCCGCCCGGTGTGAGGCCCTCGCGGGCGTCTACGTGCTCTTCATCGAAGACGACGCCTCGATGCGCGATGCGCTGGGCCAGATGCTCCAGCAGTGGGGCGTCCTGGTCGATGCGGCGGCAAGCGGCGAGGAGGCGCTGGCACTGGCTGCGCAGGCCGAGCGCTCGTTCGACGCGATCATCACGGATTTCAGGCTGCCCGGCGCGTGGGACGGGCTGCGTCTCATCGACGAGTTGCGTCGGCTCGAGGGGCGGCGCACGCCGGCGATCCTGCTGTCGGGCGAGTTCCGGGTGGACACCCTGGGCGAAAAGGCGCCCAGCGACGTTCAGGTGATGGCCAAGCCGCCCCAGCTCGCCCGACTGCGCGAGCTGCTGGCCGCTTGCGGGGAGAACAGGGCCCAGGCCTGAGACGAACCCTTCGGAGCGCCCTACAGGCGCTCGACGATGGTGGCGATTCCCATGCCGCCGCCCACGCACAGCGTGACCAGGCCGCGCCGCAGCGCACGGCGCTCGAGTTCGTCGATCAGCGTCCCGAGCAGCATCGCGCCGGTGGCGCCCAGCGGGTGGCCCATCGCGATTGCACCGCCGTTCACGTTGATCTTCTCCTCGGGCACGTCGAGCTCGCGCATGAAGCGCATGACGACCGCAGCGAATGCTTCGTTCACTTCGAAGAGGTCGATGTCGTCGATGTCGAGGCCGGCCTTGCGCAGCGCCTTGCGTGTCGCGGGCATCGGGCCGGTGAGCATGATCGTGGGGTCGGTGCCCACCAGTGCGGCGGAGACGATGCGCGCACGCGGAGAGAGGCCGAGCCGCTTGCCGGCCTCTTCGCTGCCGACCAGCACGAGCGCCGCGCCGTCGACGATGCCCGAAGAGTTGCCGGCGTGATGCACGTGCTCGATGCGCTCGACCTGCGGGTACTTGCGCAGCGCGACCGCGTCGTAGCCCATCGCGCCCACTTTCGCGAACGAGGGCTGGAGCTGGCCGAGCTTCTCGACCGAGGTGTCGGCCCTGATCGTCTCGTCGCGCTCGAGGATCGCCAGGCCGAGGTCGTCGCGCACCGGCACCAGCGAGCGCCCGAAGTGCCCGTCGCGCTGCGCGGCAGCGGCCTTGCGGTGCGACGCGACGCCGAACTCGTCGACCATCTCGCGCGAGAAGCCGTCGAGCGTGGCGATCAGGTCTGCGCCGATTCCCTGCGGAACGAAGCTGGTGGCCAGATTGGTCTGCGGGTCGAGCGCCCAGGCGCCGCCGTCCGAACCCATCGGCACCCGCGACATCGACTCGACGCCGCCCGCGACGACCAGCTCTTCCCAGCCCGAACGCACCTTCTGGGCGGCCATGTTGACCGCCTCGAGCCCCGAGGCGCAGAAGCGGTTGATCTGCACGCCCGGGACATCGAGCGCCCACCCGGCGGCAAGCGCCGCGGTCTTCGCGATGACCGCTCCCTGGTCGCCCACCGGAGTCACGCAACCGACGACCACGTCCTCGACCTGCGAGGTGTCGAGATCGTGGCGGCGCTGCATCTCGTGCATCAGCGTGGTGAGCAGCCGCACCGGCTTCACCTCGTACAACGATCCGGATGACTTGCCGCGCCCGCGTGGAGTGCGGATCGCGTCGTAGACGAATGCTTCGGCCATGGAAGGTTCCCGGTCAGGTTCGCGTGCATTCTATTATGCTGCTCGCACCGACCGCATTCACCGTACCGACTGGAGCAGCACCATGATCGAGCGCACGCTGTTTGCCGACGAGCACCGGATGTTTCGCGACGCCGTCCGGCGCTTCATGGAGAACGAAGTCGTCCCGCACCACGAACGATGGGAAGAGCAGGGCTACGTCGATCGCGAAGTCTGGCAGAAGGCCGGCGCGAACGGCCTGCTGTGCGCATCGATGCCCGAGGAGTATGGCGGCGCGGGAGCCGACCGGCTCTATTCGATCGTGGTGATGGAGGAGACGGCGCGCGTCAACGCCACCGGACTGGGCTTCGGCCTGCACTCGGAGATCGTCGCGCCGTACATCCTTCACTACGGTTCGCAGGAGCAGAAAATGCGCTTCCTGCCGAAGATGGCCACCGGCGAGGCGATCGGGGCGATCGCGATGAGCGAGCCGGCAGCCGGTTCCGACCTGCAGGGCGTGAAGACCACCGCGACCCGGCGCGGCGACGTCTACCTGCTCAACGGTTCGAAAACCTTCATCACCAACGGCTGGCACGCCGACGTTGTGATCGTGGTGGCCAAGACCGAGCCGAAGGCCGGTGCCAAGGGCACCAGCCTGCTGCTGGTCGAGAGCGGGATGAAGGGCTTCGAGAAGGGCAAGCGGCTGAAGAAAGTGGGCATGAAGGCGCAGGACACGTCGGAGCTCTTCTTCGACAACGTCGAGGTGCCCGCTTCGAACCTGCTCGGCAACGAGAACGAGGGCTTCGTCTACCTGATGCAGGAGCTACCCTGGGAGCGCCTGCAGATCGCGGTCGGGGCGGTGGAGAACGCGCAGGCCGCGATCGACTGGACCACCGGCTACGTGAAGGAGCGCAGGGTCTTCGGCACCACGGTCTCCACGTTCCAGAACACCCGTTTCAAGCTGGCCGAACTGCAGACCGAGGTGCAGATCGCGCGCGTGTTCGTCGACAAGTGCATCGAGCTGCTGATGGCCGGCAGCCTCGACACGGCCACCGCGTCGATGGCGAAGTACTGGTGCTCCGACCTGCAGTGCAAGGTCATCGACGAGTGTGTGCAGCTGCACGGCGGCTACGGCTACATGTGGGAATACCCCATCGCGCGCGCGTTCGCCGACGCGCGGGTGCAGCGCATCTACGGCGGCACCAACGAGATCATGAAGGAAGTGATCACGCGCGCGATGGGCCTGTCCGCTCAGTCTCCCTTGAAGTAGTCGGACACCACTTTCCAGCGGCCGTCCTGGATCTGCGACAGGCGGGAGACGTTGCTGCCCAGGCGCTTCTTCGGACCGAAGGTCATCTCGGCGCTGCCGAAGATGTCGGTCGGAATGGTCATCGTGTCCATCGCCTTCACGAAGTTGTCGGTGGTCAGGTTCGGCCCGGCCTTCTCCACCGCGCGAACGAAGGTGTCGATCGCGAGATAGCCGTAGACCGAGAACACGCTCGGGTCTTCGTTGAAGCGGGTCTTGTACTTGTTGGCCCAGAAGCGCAGCGGCTGCGACGCATCGTCGAGATACGGGATCTGCACCGTCATCGCCGCATATAGCCCGTCCATCGCCTTGCCGCCGAGCTTGTGGATCAGTTCGGTGTAGGCCGCGCTCGAGCCGAGGAAGGTGGGGTTGAATCCCGTCTTGCGCGATTCGCCGATCACGCCGATGGTCTCGCGGATGACCGTGCCCAGCACGACGAAGTCGCAGCCTGCAGCCTTCATCCGGGCCACCTGCGACGAGAAGTCGGTGGCGCCGCGCTTGTAGGTGGTCTTCTCGGCGAGCTCCATGCCGATCGTCTTCAGGCCGGCCTCGGTGCCGCGCAGCACCTCGAGCCCGAACTCGTCGTCCTGGTAGACGGTGCAGACCTTCTTCGCGCCCTTCTGCTTCACCAGTTGCGGCGTGGCCTGCCGGACCTGGTCGTAGTAGGTGGCCGCGAAGGCGTACTTCAGCCGGTGGAACGGCTCGTACATCTCGCGCGCCGCGGTGATCGGGAAGAAGTTGATCACGTTCTTCTCGAACTGGATCGGCATCGACGCCATGTTCGGGGCGGTGCCCAGGTGGCCGACCATCGCGAAGATCTTGTCCTGGTTGACCAGTTTCTGCGCGCCGAGCACGGCCTTGCGCGGATCGTAGCCGTCGTCCTCGATGAGCAGTTCGAGCCTGCGCCCGTTCACACCGCCCTGTTCGTTGAGTTCCTCGGTGCGCAGCGTCATGCCGCTGCGCAACTGCTTGCCGAAGCCGGCGAGCGGTCCCGACAGGTCGAGCAGCGACCCGACCACGATCCTGTCCTTGGTGACGCCCTGGGTCTGGGCGACTGCGAGCGGCCCGCTCAGCGCGAGGGCCAGTGCGACGACGATGCGCTTCATCTGCGATCTCTCCTTCCTATCCACCAGACATGGCTTCGGGCCTTGCGTCCCTCAGCCTCCCTTGTACATCGATTCGATCAGGTCGGCGTACTTCTTCTCCACGAACTTGCGCTTGAGTTTCATCGTTGGAGTCAGCTCCTCGTCTTCCGCGGTCAGCTGCGTCTCGATCAGCCGGAACGCCTTGACCTGCTCGACCCGGGCGAACTCGCGGTTGACCCGGTCGACTTCCGCCTGGATCAGCGCCTGGACCTCGCGGGCGCGCGTGAGGCTCGCGTAGTTCGAGAACGGCACGTCGTGGTCCTGCGCGTACTTCTCGACGTTCTCCTGGTCGATCATCACCAGCGCGGTCAGGAACGGCCGCCTGTCGCCCACGACCACTGCGTCGGTGATGTACGGCGAGAACTTCAGCTCGTTCTCGATCTCGCTCGGCGTGATGTTCTTGCCGCCGGCCGTGATGATGATGTCCTTCATCCGGTCGGTGATGCGGAAGAAACCCTCGTCATCGACCGTGCCCACGTCGCCTGTGTGCAGCCAGCCGTCGGCGTCGATTGCTTCGGCGGTCTTCTCTGGCTGGTTCAGGTAGCCCATGAAGACGTTGGGGCCGCGGATCAGCAGTTCGCCGGTGGCCGGGTCGAGCCTTACCTCGTTGTAGGCGGCCGCGGGGCCGATCGAGCCCGGCTTGATATGGGTGGCGGGCATGCCGGTGGACGCACCGCCCGACTCGGTCTGGCCCCATACCTCGAGCATCGGAACGCCCAGCGAAAGGTACCAGCGCACCAGCTCGGGGGAGATCGGAGCCGCGCCGGTGACGAGGTAGCGGGCGCGATGGATGCCGATCATCTTGCGCACGTTGTCCAGCGCCAGCACGCGCGCGATGCGAAAGGCAGCCTTCAGCGTGGCCGGCACCGGCTTGCCTTCCAGGATCCGCTGGGCCACGCGACGGCCCACGCCGATCCCCCAGCGGTAGGCGAGCTGCTGCAGCCGCGTCGCCTCGGAGATCGCGATCGACACCGCCGAATAGAACTTCTCCCAGACCCGCGGAACCGCGATGAACACGGTGGGCGCGATCTCGCGCACGTTCTCCGGCACCGTATCGGGGTTCTCGACGAAGTTGAGCCGGGCGCCGGTGTAGAGCGCGAAATACTCGCCCCCGAGCCGCTCGGCGACGTGACACAGCGGCAGGAAGCACATGCGCTCGTCCTGGTCGGTCTGCGAGATCACCAGGTTGTAGCCGCGCGTGGTGTAGACCACGTTGGCGTGGCTGAGCATCGCGCCCTTGGGCCGGCCGGTAGTGCCCGAGGTGTAGATGAGGATCGCGAGGTCGCCGGGCCGGGCCGTGGCGCAGCGTGCGTCGTATTCGCCGGGGTGCGCCGCATCGTGTTCGGCGCCCCTGCGGCGCAGCGCTTCCAGGCTCGTCACCATCGGATCTTCGAAGTGGCGCAGCCCGTCCATGTCGAAGACCACGATGTGACGCAGCAGCGGCAGCCGGTCGCGCACCTCGAGCACCTTGTCGAGCTGCTCGTCGTCCTCGACGAAGACGACCGTCGTGCGCGAGTCTTCGCACAGGTAGTGCACCTGGCTCGCCGCGTCGGTCGGGTAGATGCCGTTGGCCACGCCGCCGGCGCACAGCACGCCGAGGTCGGCGAGGACCCACTCGACCACCGTGTTCGACAGGATCGACGCGCACTCGCCCGGGCGAAAGCCCAGCGCGGCGAGTCCCATCGCGGTTTCGCGTACCGCCCGCCCGGTCTCGTTCCACGACCAGCTGCGCCAGATGCCGAGTTCCTTCTCGCGCATGAACACCGCTTCGCCGCGCCGGGCGACCGCGTTGCGGAACATCTCGGGGATCGTTTCGCCGGGCACGACGATGCCGGGTTCGGGGCGGATGTGCTCGAGGTTCCAGAGGACGCTCATCGCGTTCACCGCCAGGTCTTCTTGCGCTTCCAGCGCCGCTCGCCGCGTGCGCCGGTGTCGCGGATGCCCAGGTAGAACTCGCGGATGTCCTCCTTCTCGCGCAGCACCGCGCAACTGTCTTCCATCACGATGCGGCCGTTCTCCAGCACGTAGCCATAGTCGGCCGCGTTGAGCGCCATGTTCGCGTTCTGCTCGACCAGCAGCATCGTGGTGCCGCGTTCGCGGTTGATCCGCACCACGATCTCGAAGATCTCCTTGGTGAGCCTCGGAGACAGGCCGAGGCTCGGCTCGTCGAGCAGGATCATCCGCGGCGCGGCCATGATCGCGCGCGAGATCGCCAGCATCTGCTGCTGGCCGCCCGAGAGCAGGCCGGCGTCCTGGGCGGCGCGCTCGCGCAGGATCGGGAAGTAGTCGTACACCGCCGCGAGGTCGCGTTCGACGCCGTCGCGGTCCTGGCGCGTGTAGGCGCCCATCATCAGGTTGTCGCGCACCGACAGCAGCGGGAACACCTCGCGGCCTTCCGGAACGTGCGACAGGCCGCGCCGGACGATCAAGGCCGGGTCGCGCGCGGTGATGTCCTCTCCGTGGAACGAGATCGAACCCTTGCGCGGGTCGAGGATCCCGGAGATGGTCTTCAGGATCGTGGTCTTGCCAGCGCCGTTGGAGCCCAGCACGGTGGCGATCTCGCCTTCGCGCACCTTCAGGCTCACGCCGCGGATCGCCTTGATCGGGCCGTAGGCGCTTTCGACGTTGAGCAGCTCGAGGATGGTCCGGCTCACGGCGCGGGCCTCCGCAACGAAGTCGCGTCGTCGGCGGTGCCCAGGTACGCCTCGATCACGCCGGGGTGGCCCTGCACCTGCGCCGGCGTGCCCAGCGCGAGCACCTCGCCCTGGTTCATCGCCAGCACGCGATCGGACACCTTCGAGACCAGCGACATGTCGTGCTCGACCATCAGCACGGTGATGCCGAGGTCGTCGCGGATGTCCTGGATCCAGAACGACATGTCGACCGTTTCCTCGACGTTCAGGCCCGAGGACGGCTCGTCGAGCAGCAGCAGTTTCGGTTCGGTAGCGAGCGCGCGCGCGAGCTCGACCACCTTGCGCACGCCGTAGGGCAGGCCGGCGACCATCGTGTCGCGGTAGTGCTGCAGGTCGAGGAAGTCGATCACCTCCTCGACCTTGCGGCGCGTCTCGCGCTCGGCAGCGCGCACGCGTGGCGTGAACACGAGTTCGCGCCAGAATCCGCTGCGGCGATGGATGTGGCGCCCGATCAGCAGGTTCTGGAGCACGGTTGCGTGCTCGAACAGCTCGATGTTCTGGAAAGTGCGCGCGATGCCCAGCGCCGCGATCCGGTGCGGCGCCACCCCGGTCAGGCGCCGGCCCTCGAAGTCGATCGAGCCGGAGGTGGCCGTGTAGATGCGGCTGATCAGGTTGAACACCGTGGTCTTGCCGGCGCCGTTCGGCCCGATCAGCGTGAACACCTCGCCGCGTTGCACGTCGAAGCTGACGTCGTTCACCGCCAGCACGCCACCGAAGCGCACGGACAGGTTGCGGGCGCGCAGCAGCGGTTCGCTCATCGGAGGCGATCCGATTTCTGGAATGTCTTCTGGCGCCGGAACAGTCCGCGGCGATAGAAGGGGAACAGCTGGAACCAGGTGCGGATCTTGAGCCAGCGCCCGTACAGGCCCAGCGGTTCGAACAGCACGAACACGATCAGCACCACGCCGTAGACTGCGCCTTGCAGCCCGGGCGCCTGCCCGATCGCCGACGGAAGGAAATCCTTGCCGAGCGCGATGAGTTGCGGCATCGAGATCAGGAACACGGCACCCAGGTACGCGCCGTGGATCGAGCCCAGGCCTCCGATCACCACCATCAGCAGCAGGTCGATCGACTGGATGATGCCGAACTGGTCGGGCGACAGGAAGCGGATCTGGTGCGCATAGAGCGCGCCGCCGATGCCGGCCAGCGCGGCCGAGATCATGAACGACATCGTCTTGTAGCGGGCCAGGTGGATGCCCATGCCTTGTGCGGAGATCTCGGAATCCCGGATCGCGACGAACGCGCGGCCGGTGGGCGAGCGCAACAGGTTCAGTACCGCGAGCGTGCAGAGCACCGCGCAGGCGAGGCACACGTAGTAGAACGACTCGCCGGTGTCGGCCTTCCAGCCGAATACGTCCACCCCGGGCACCACCTTGCCAGCGTTGCCGCCGGTGACGCTCTCCCAGCGCGCGAGCCCCTCCTCGACGATGAAACCGAAAGCGAGCGTCGCGATGCCGAGATAGATGCCCTTGACCCGCAAGGCGGGCAGGCCGACCACTGCGCCCACCAGCGCCGACAGGCCGGCGGCGGCCGCGAGCGAGAGCGGGAACGGCCAGCCCATCGCGGCGAGCACCGTGTGCGTGTACGCCCCCACGCCGAGGAAGGCGGCGTGGCCGAGCGAGAACAGGCCGGTGAACCCGGCCAGCAGCATCAGGCCGACGCCGACGATGCCGTAGATCAGGATGAAGGTGAGTTGCGCCAGCCAGTATTCGGGCAGGCTCCACGGGGCGGCCACCAGTGCGAGCCCGAGCGCCGAATACCAGAAGCGGTGGCCGCCGTGCCGGGCCAGGTCGATGTCCTGGTCGTAGCTGGTCTTGAAGACGAAGCGCATCGCTCAGACCTTCTTGCGCAGGCGCTCGCCGAACAGCCCGTTCGGCTTGACCATCAGCATGACCAGTACCACCACGTAGGCAGCGACATCCTTGAAGCCTTCCGGCAGGAAGAAGCCGGACAGCGACTCGACCGCCCCGATGATCAGGCCGCCGACGATCGCGCCGGGCAGGCTGCCGAAGCCGCCGACGACCGCCGCCGGAAACGCCTTCAACCCGATGAACCCCATGTTGGCATGGATGAAGGTGATCGGCGCGAGCAGCAGTCCGGCAACCGCGGCGACCGCCGCGGCCAGCCCCCAGACCAGCCCGTTCAGGCGCTTGACCGGAATGCCCATGTACCAGGCGGCCAGCTGGTTCTGCGAGGCGGCCTGCATCGCGATGCCGACC
>JAANMU010002641.1_pt1 | contig 12922 bp, 18 predicted proteins | sample 7279701 | NCBI WGS metagenome assembly JAANMU01 (sample SAMN14094539, study PRJNA606508) | bioreactor metagenome | isolation source: A lab-scale SPAN reactor treating ammonium-rich wastewater day 57 | place: Ireland: Galway | collected 2017-03-13 | reverse complement strand
GTTGGCGCTGAAGTGTCGTCGCTTGGGCATGGCTTTTCTCCTAAAAGTACACCTTAATTATGCCCGTTTTCGTGTCTAAATTTCCTTATCCACTTAAGTATTCTATCCACCAACAACTCAACAGCTTTCACTGTTTACACCTCCGATATAGAGACTGAGTCAAGTGCTTAGCATGACCAACTTGAATTTATCCATTGATATTGCAAATGACTATTCAAGCCCAGCGCAGCGAATCCGTGTGATGACGGAGGAGTGGGTCAGCCGTTCGGGGTTTTGTCCCAATTGCAGGAAGGCGTTGAGTCAATTTGGGGATAACAAAACCGTCGCCAACGGGTGCGTAAGAGAACGCGCCCTACGCCACGTTACGGGATTATTTTCTTGAAATTCATAAGGAGAGGGGCTGTTGCTCTTGCAAGTCAGATAACAATGCCAATTTCTTTTTTCTGACGTATAACATCCACGCTGGGAGCACGGCACAGGTGGTCTATGCCGCTGGATAAACGCGAGATGTCCTATTTGTGGGATATGCAGAACGCCGCAAAAGAGACAGACAGAAGAAGAATAAGTGCAAGCAACGAGAAGACACTGGGCTGGGTAGTCCAGTGTCTTTTTATCTATCCCTCCACCACCTCATACTCGTGCGTGATTTCGATAGCGTCCTTGAGCGTGGCGTAGACCGAGCAATATTTCCCCTCGCTGATCTCGATCGCTTTGCGGAGTTTTTCCGGGTCAATGTCCCTGCCGATGGCTCGGTAATGGATGTGGATCTTGCGGAAGCGCCAGGGCGGATCGTCGTCCTGAACGCTTTCGGCGGTGACTTTGAGTTCGCGCAAGTCCTGTCGCTGCTTTTGAAGGATTTCGACCACGTCGTAGGACGAACACCCGATCAACGCCATTGCCATCAAGTCCGAGGGCTTGACCCCCTTCGGCTTTTTCATCACGATCCGGTGATCGTCGTTATCGCTGAGGATGAATTGCTCCTCTGGGGTCCAATCGAGGTGGACGGTATCGGTCGCCATGATGGATGGGTGTCCTTGTGGTTTCGCGTGAATGGGGTTTCTGTGTCGCTGCGGCGGAAAAGGAATCGGGGAGGAAACTATTCGGGTCGTTGAGTCAGGTATCGGTCCAGGTTGAGGCGTTTGAAGAGGCGTTCGCGCACGTCGTGAGGCAGGTCGGGTTTTTCGTGGGGAGTCTGCACGAGGTCAATCGTCCGCTTTGTGGTGTTCAAAACGACGCGGCAGTTGTCGCATCCCGCGAGATGCCTTTCGAGTTCCTCGCAAAGTTCGGGACCGAGTTCGCCGTCAATGTAGGCGGAGAGCGACCCCAGCAACTCGTCGCAATTCTTGTGGATATGTTCGTTCATCTCTTACTCCTCATGGGCGACGCGCTCGGTGTAATAAGTGGAGAGCGCTTCGCGTAAAAACATTCTGGCTCGCAGTAAACGGGTCTTGACGTTCGTCTCGGTCAGGTGCAGCGCCTCGGCTGTTTCTCTGATGGATAAGCCTTCGACGTCGCGCAGTAAAAAGACAATGCGGAGGGATTCGGGCAACGTGCGGATCGCGTCATCGAGGACTTTTTTACCCTCGCCCGAAAGCAATTCGTCCTCTGGAAGAGCGCTCCAGTCCACGAATTGGGTTGGTCGCAGATCTTCATCCTCGTCCCCGCCCTCGACATCCTCCAGATTAACCTCCGGCTTCTTTTTGCGGATCATCATCAGCGCTTCGTTCGCGGCGATGCGGTAAAGCCACGTCGCCAGGCTGGAACGACCCTCGAAGTTTTGGATGTGCGTGAGCGCGTTGAGGAACGTGTTCTGGAGGACGTCCTCCGCGTCCTGCGGGTTGCCGAGCATCCGCAAGCCGAGGCGATAGATCGAACTGGAATACGCGTCCACGAGGCGAGCGAATTCGGCGCGGTCCCCGGCGAGGATGGCTTCCAGCGAAATGTCGGTCGGCATTGTCTTATTCATTGGATGCGGTTCCTAAAGAAAAGTTGCAGGTTTGCAAAGTATACAACTCATTTTGTGAAACCTGCAACTTTTCCGACCCCTCCGCATCCAAAGGATGGCATCAAAAATAACAAGGAGTATTCACCAAACATGGAAATGATCATTGACTTCCCCGGCGGCTCCCGCGTGGACGCCCACTTTCACGGCTTCACCGTTCCCACCGACCAGCCGCCTGCCGCCAGCGCGCCGACTCCGTTCTCGGTCTTTCTCTCTTCGATCGGCACGTGCGCGGGGATCTACGTGCTGGGCTTCTGCCGGCAGCGCGGCATCCCGACGGATGGAATCCGCATCGTGCAGCGCGTGAACAGCAATCCGTTCTCCGGCATGGTGGAAAAGATCGGTCTGGAGATTCAAGTCCCGACCGACTTTCCCGACAAGTATCGCGATTCGCTCATCCGCTCGGCGGAATTGTGCGCGGTGAAGAAACATCTCGAAACACCGCCCACGTTCGAAATCACGACCACGAAAGTGGAAACGGCGTAAGCAGGGAAACGACCCATGGAAAAAGTTCTCAACGACCAGATCGTCAAACAGATCAACGAAGCCTTTGCGGAGATACAGGAACCTGTGCAGGTGCTTTTCTTCGGCTCGAAGGACGGCTGCGAGTATTGCGACGAGACCCGGCAACTTCTCGAAGAGGTGACCGCGCTCGACGACAAACTCGAATTGAGCGTGTACGATGTAAATGAAAATGCGGATGTCGCCGGTCGGTTCAACGTCGCGTACGCGCCGGGCATCGTCATCGCCGCGAAGGATAATGCCGAGGTGAAGAATCTTGGAATTCAGTTCTCGGGGATTCCGTCCGGTCACGAATTCAGCACGCTCATCAACGATATTTTGATCGTCTCGAAACGCGACTCCGGGTTGAGCGAAAAGACGCGCGAGTACCTGCGGAATCTCGAGCAGCCGTTGCATTTGCAGGTGTTCGTCACGCCGACCTGCCCGTATTGTCCGCGCGCGGTTCTGCTCGCCCACCAGATGGCGATGGAAAACCCGCAGATGATCCGCGCCGAGGGCGTGGAGGCGACCGAATTTCCCGAACTGGCGAATCGGTTCAACGTGCAAGGCGTCCCGCAGACCGTGATCAACTCCGGCGCGGGGATGGTGGTCGGCGCGGTCCCCGAACAGAACCTGCTCGCGGAGATCATGCGCGCGATGCAGAACTAATTTTGAGTACACGGATTGCACGGAAAGCACGGAGATTCTTGAATTGACGAAAAAACCGTGCTTTTCGAGTTCGGGCAGGTCAAGGCGTCGTCATGACAAAATCGAAGAAGAAATATCGCCGCAAACAAAAGAAGACCTTTCCCATCATACCCGTGGCGGTCGGGCTGTTCCTGATCGGCTTCGCTGTGCTGGCATTGGTCTCACCCAAAACGGAGGGCAATGCGGCATCCCTTAATTCCGTTGTGCCTGTGGAGGTCAATTTCGCCGCGCCGGAACTTTCCCTGCAAAACCTCAACGGGGAGCGTGAATCGCTTGCGGATCATCGCGGCAGCGTGGCGCTGGTCAACAACTGGGCGACGTGGTGTCCGCCATGCAAGGCGGAGATGCCCACGCTGGCGGCGTATTACGACGAGCATCGCGACGAAGGTTTTACGATCATCGCCATCGAAGCGGGCGACCCTGCGGATGTCGTTTCGCAGTTCGCTCAGAGTTACGGGCTGACCTTTCCCGTCTGGCTCGACCCGGGCGGCGAATCCTTGAAAGCCTTTCGCAATGGGACGCTTCCCAACTCGTACGTGATTGATCGCACGGGGATCGTCCGCTATGCGTGGACGGGCGAGATCAGCCGAGCCATGCTCGATAAATATGTCACGCCGCTGATCGCGGAGAATAACTGAATATCAAATAAACGTCCCGAAGGTTTCCTGCTTCATTTTATGTGGCAGTCTTCAACCCTTCGGGACGTTGGAAACTTTTGTTAGAGGTGTGCAATGACAGAAATAAAACTCACCCGAAGTTGCGCGTCACGGGTGAGTTTTGTTGGCTCTTTGGGGTTTAGTGGGGTAAAAGCCCTGCTGGACACGGATGACGCGGATTTCACGGAAAAGCGCGGATATTTCTTTGATCTTTCCGTGAAAATCCGTCAATCCGTGGAATCCGTGTATCCCAACCCCGCTTAATCCCGAAGAACCGTTTTGTTTTGGCGATTGTGGACGTTGATTCTCAAGTCACGCGCCGGTTGGCGTTGGACGCCTTTGGAGGCTCCAACGGCGTTGCATGGTTCCGCGTTACGATTTTTTCTCCAGCCAGAGAAGCGCCAGTCCCCCGCCGAGCATGGCGCAAAGGAAAATGGCGTTCGCCCAGAGCGGAGGGAGCGGCAGGGCGATAAAAGCCAGGCAGCCCGCAACGAACGCCGCCACGTGCATGGCGGTCACCGCCTGGCCGGGAGACATATCCAACGCGACCAGCCGGTGATAAATGTGATCCTGCCCGGCTTTGTAGATCGGGATTTTCCGCTTCAGCCTCGAGTACACGACGAGCGTGGTGTCGAAGATGGGGATGCTGAGAAGCAATATTGGGACGAACCAGGATGAAGGTTGGGGAAGACCGGGCGGGGTATAGGCAAGAGCCAGCGCCGCAAGGACAAATCCCAGGTACTGCGCGCCCACATCTCCCAGAAAAGTTTTGGCGGGCGCGGAGTTGAAGTAGAACATCCCCACGCAGGAGCCGAGCAATACCGCGCTCAGGTAGGTCAGGTCCGGCTGGTTTGCATCCAGCGTGACCAGCACGAAAAAAGCCGAGGCGGTGGCGGCAAGTCCGACCGCCAAACCATCCATGCTGTCCACCAGGTTGAAGGCGTTGGTCATCCCGATCAACCAGAGGAACGTGATCGCGATATTGAGGAAGGGGTACGGGAGCATCCTGACGTACACGCCCTGCCAGATCAGGATGCCGACCGCGAGACCTTGCCCCAGTAATTTCCAACCTGCCGATAAGCCCCTTGCGTCGTCCCACACGCCGAACAGGAAGATCGGGATGGATGCCAGCAGGATCGGGCGGATGTCGTCCGCAAACAGCCTCCCGCCTCCGAGCGTGACGAGGATTATCGCGAGCGCAATGGCGATCCCTCCCGCCTTTGGGACGGGCCTGGCATGGATCTTATGCGGCGCGCTGTTGGGCATGTCCACGAGGTCGAAGCGAAGGGCTGTCTTTATGCTGAGAGGGGTGAGAAGCAGGGTGACAATCGTCGCCCCAAATAACGGGATGAAGTATTGCAGGATCATAAAATGCCCCGGGAGTATTCATTCATGAAGGCGGGTATCCTCGCTGGAAGGAGATCGTTTTCGACGCGCCTCCCGATAAACGCCGGAGGTGAAGAAACGCAAGGCGCTCCGCGTATGCAGGAAGAGAAAATACGCGCTCCTGCGGCTGGATCGCTGCGCGTCGTGCCGCACCCGGACCTGCGCGTCCACGAGGAGCCTCATCCCCCTCAGGCGGGCGCGCGTGCAAAAATCCACGTCCTCGAAATAGAGATGATACTTTTCGTCCATGCCCCCCAGGGATTGATATACGCTCGAGGGCATCAGCCAGAACATGGCGGCGATCCAGTCCGGGTGGACCAATCCATGAGGGTCCGGGGATGGCAGTTCAAAGTGGTATCCCGGAATTCTGCGCCTGACAAGTTCCAGGGGGGTCGGAAGCGGGCGAAACGAATCCTGGATGGTTCCGTTTGCATCCACCACGGCGGGAGCGATGAGGTCCGCCCGGTGCGCATGCAGGCTGGCTGTCAGTTTCTCGAATACGGGCTTTTCGAAGATCAGGTCGGGGTTGAGGATCGCAAAATACTTTCCCTGCGAAACCTCGAAAGCCCGGTTGTGGTTGCAGGCAAAGCCCTGCTGTCGTTCGTTCCGCAGGATTCTCATGGACGCCCAGGGCGCGGGATCGAATTCAGGCAGGTCGTTTCCCAGGTTATCGGTCAGGATGACCTGAAGTTGCGCGGGATCACTTTCGTACCTTTGCAGGCTGGCAAGCAGGCTGTCAACCTTTTCGGCATCACCGTGGCTGACGATGGAGAGGGTGATGAGCGGTTGGGTTGTCATTGCGTCCTGTTCCGCTGAATGAATTCCCGATAGGGTTCGAACAGTCCCGTGGATATGACCCTGAGCAGGTCGGAGGATTTTATCTCTCTGTTTTTCTGGATGGATTTTCGTTTCTCGATCACATTTGGCAATCCTCTCACCGCATCACGGATCGCCCGCAAGATGACCTTCCCCTGTCCGCGCATCGAAAGATGGACGACAAAGAATGACAAGGTCGCAATGTGAACGGGCAGGAAGAACCAGATCAACGGAGAAGGCATGTTCTTGAAGAAGGTCCAGATCATGTTGCGATAACCGTAATAGACGGAAAAATCGCTCCGCTTGCCCGTGCTTGCAGAGCCGACGTGATGGACGACCGCTTGCGGAACGTACAGGCATTTCTTCCCCGCCAGGCGAAGACGGAAACCCAGATCCACATCTTCGAAATAGGAGAAGTAATCTTCGTCGAAGCCGCCCAGTTGAAGAAAATCCTCGCGGCGGTAGAGCGCGGCGGCAGGGCAGGCGCTGAATACCTCTTCCATGTGCAAGCCGTGTTCTTGAACGTATCTATTATAAAACCGCCGCCACGCCAGCCCCGTGATGTGATACGAGTCCCCGGCGCCATCCAGCAGGTCGGGCGCATTCGCCTGAATCTGGCGCGAGGAGAAGAAGTTGAATTGCGGGTTGCGCTGCGCGGCATCCAAAAGCGCGGCGAGCCAGTCGGGCTGGGGGAAGGCATCCACGTTGAGCAGGGCAAGCCATTTTCCCGCTGCAAATTTCGCGCCGATATTGTTCCCCGCGGCGAAACCCACATTTGTAGTTTGCTGTTTAATGACGATGTTCAAAGCGGGGTGGTTCGTCCGCACATCTTTTAAATAATCCGTATTGGCAGAGCCGTTCTCCACCAACACGATGTCGAAATCCTGAAATGTCTGGGTTTGCAGGGCGCTCAGACAGGCGGAGAGGTGTTCCGGGTTGTTCCAAACCAGCAGGATGACTGATACAGTCGGCGCGGGCATGATGGGATTGTATCAGCCTACTCTTTGACCAGCCAGTGCCTGCGGGAGGAGGCGATGGGTCCCATGCGGCGGAAGAGACCATCGAAGATGCCCATCATCACCGCCAAAACCTTACGCAGTTTCTGATCTTCGTACAGGAGCATTTTTAGAAAAGCATACGCGCCGACCATAAAATCATACAACGCCCAGTGGGGGAATTTCAAGGTGTATGATGCATACATGACCATGCGGTTGCGGTTGATGTAATACCAGCGCAGCGGCGAATGAAAGGTCGGGCGCAGGGTGAGAGAGCCGATCCGCTTCCGCTGTTGGTCACCAAGGCGGTGATAGAGAACGGCATTGCACGCCACGGCGATCCTATATCCGTTCGCCTGCGCTCTCAGGCAGTATTCGGTATCCACATAATCAATGAAAAAATCTTCGCGGAATCCGCCAAGTTCCCGGTAGGCGGCGAGGTTGTTCAATGAGCCAGAGGTGATGACAAGCGAAATATCTTCCAATGTGCCGGTTTGGCAGGAAACCCGTTGCATGGAGAACGCGCCCCGCTTTTTCAGGTATGTGATCCGTTCCCCTGTAACCGCATCCCGGATCTGCGGGGCGAGGATGGCGATCCGTTCGGGGGCAGGCTGAGCCCGGTAAGCGGCAAGCAACTGCGCGGTCATATCCGAAGCGGGGAGACTGTCCTGGTCGAAGACGACGAGATGGTCGAATCCCTGATCCAGCGCCCATTGGAATCCCTGGTTCAACGCGGCGGCAACGCCAAGATTGGATTGATTGAATTGCGTTTGCAGGGACGGATTCGCCCACGCCTCTTTCTCCAACGTTTGGCAGGTCTCCGCGCCCGAGCCGTTATCCACAACCAGGAGGGGGGAGAGTTGCGCGAGCAGGGTGTGCAGGTTGGAGATGAACGCAGGGTCGGGCTGGAAGAGGACAACCAGTCCGGGTGTTTTTTCCATGACGGGTATCAAGGCAGTTTCCCAATGCGGGTTTGCGAAGCCCGCCGCGGCGCGAACAAGTCTTTTTCCATGATGCTGTAAAGATCGCGCCAGGCGGCTTTTCGCGCAGACTGCACCTTTTTTCTCGCGCGCAAAACTGCAGGTAGTCCGCGAAGCGCGTCCCATTTGGCTTTCAGGACAATTGTCCGTTTTTCTTTGATGAGGAAAGAAAAGGTAAGGTGGATATTAATCAACATATGGAAGGGCAGGAAACACCAGAACAGAAAAGCGGGCATATCCTTGAAAAATGTCCAAACCATGTTGCGGTGGACGTGATAATAGGCAAAGTCGCTGGTTTTCCCTGTGCTGGCAGAACCGACGTGATACACAACCGCCTGCGGGACATACAAACAACATCCGTTCATAAGGCGTAATCGAAAGCTAATGTCAACGTCTTCAAAATACGAAAAAAAAGTTTCATCGAAACCGCCCACTGCCAGAAAATCATCCTTGCGGTAGAGGGCTGCGGCAGCGCAGGCGCCGAAAACTTCTTCGGAATGAAGTCCGTAGGTGCTGGCGGGACGGTTATAGTGTTGCCGCCACGCCAGTCCGCTGGCATGGTAAACGTCGCCTGCGCCGTCGAGCAGGTCGGGCGCATTTGCTTGGATTTGGCGCGAGGAGAAGAAGTTGAATTGAGGGTTGTCTTCTGCGGCGGCAATCAAATTTTCAAGCCAGTCCGGCTCCGGGTAGGCATCCGCGTTGAGCAAGGCAAGCCATTTCCCACGAGCGAGACGCGCGCCGATATTGTTGGCGGCGGCAAAACCGAGATTTTTATCGAGTGCTACGACCTTGATCCTCAGATCGGAATATTTCCCTTGAACGCCATCGGCGGAGCCGTCCGTCGAGCCGTTATCCACGAGGATAATCTCGAAGTCCTGGATGATTTGGGCGCGAAGGCTGTTCAAACAGCGAGGAAGATGTTTGACGCTGTTCCAGGCAACAATCACGATTGAAATTTCGGGGTGACTTGTATTCACAAGATAATTATGGAACGTGTCGCCAGCCCGGCGGGGTTTTTATTTAATGGTGGAAGGCAGATCCGAATTTTCGGAAATGCCAGTCGAATGCAAGAAATCCGGCAGGGGAGAATTCGTAATGAGCAAATCGGCAAGAAGCTTAACAAGTCCCCGGCATAAAGTCGTCCGAGATCGTCTTGAGAGAAAGCCCGATATGTACACACGATAGGCGGCAAATGAGTCGAGGTAAACACACAGTTGTGTTATTTTCCTTTCAGGACGAATTCACGAATCAATTCAACTACAACCTCCGCATCGTCCATGCTTAGGTGAGGTCCCATAGGCAAACTTAATTGGGTGGCAGCGATCGTTTCCGCTATGGGAAAGGCACCCTTTTGTATACCCAGATCAGCATACGCGCCGGAAAGGTGCGGAGGCACGGGGTAGTGAATAAGAGTATCCACGCCCCTGCTTTTTAGATGTTTTTGGAGATCGTCCCGCTGCGGGTGTCGGATGGTGAAGATGTGCCAGATGGGGGACGCCCAGGCCGGGACGTGAGGCAGGATCAAGCCCGGGAGATCCGCCAAAGACTCCAAATAAATGCCTGCGACGACGCTCCGGCGTTTATTCCATTCATCGAGATGGTTCAATTTGACGCGAAGGAAAGCAGCCTGTAATTCGTCAAGGCGGGAATTGTATCCTTTTACATCATTGTAATATTTCACCCTGGAGCCATAATTGCGCAATATCCGAACCGTTTCCGCCAGTTTATCATCGTCTGTTACGATTGCCCCCGCGTCGCCCAACGCACCCAGGTTTTTCCCCGGATAAAAACTAAAGCCTGCCGAATGACCGAGAATGCCGCTCATCCTTCCCTTGTACCGCGCGCCCTGCGCCTGGGCGGCGTCCTCTATGACTTTGAGATCGTATTTATCGGCAAGTTCCATAAGCGGATCCACGTCCGCTGCCATGCCGTAAAGATGAACGGGCAATATCGCGCGCGTCCGGGATGTTATGGCGGCTTCGACACGTTCAGGATCAAGGTTATATGTGCGAAGGTCCGGTTCCACAGGAACAGGTTTGGCGCCCGCATAGGATACAGCCAGCCAGGTGGCAATATAGGTGTTCGAAGGCACGATTACCTCATCGCCGTCGCCAATCCCATAGGCGCGCAGGATGAGATGCAAGGCTTCCAGTCCATTCCCAACGCCGATACAATGACGAGCGCCGCAGTATGCGGCAAGTTCCCGTTCGAAAGCATCAACCTCCTCACCCAAAATATACCACCCCGAATTCATTACCCGCCGGTACGCCTCATCCAGTTCATCTTTAAGTTCCTGGTATGGGGATTTCATGTCGAGAAACGGGATTGTCATTGTCCAGCACCCCTTACTATTGACTTGAATTCGTCATATGAACGATAGTATCCATCCGCATTGTATAATTCCGAGGCAAGGACCAGACATACAGAACCAGACGAGAAGTTTTCCAATTCACGCCACACAAGAGAGGGAATATATAAGCCATAAAATGAACGATTTAGATGGTAGCGGGCTTTTTCAAAACCATCATCCACGACCACATCAAAACTGCCGGAAGCTGCAATTATAAATTGCTGACATGTTTTCAAAGCATGTCCAGCCCGCGTTTCACCCCCGGGAACATCATATAGATAAAAGATTCGCTTGATCTCAAATGGGATGTGAACCTCTCCTTCAATAAAAGTAAGATTGCCCCTCGAATCCATTATCTTTGGAAGCTCGTACAAACGAACATTGGAAATTCCCGTTGGTTGAATTAACATGTAGTAATCTCTCGCAAAGTTTATTAACGGCTTTCATTCATCGAACAAGGATGGCGCCTAGTAAATTGCATCAATAACCGCCTCGGGGCGATGGTTGACCTCATCAAAAATGCGCCAAATGTATTCGCCAATTATGCCAAGCATAAAAACCCCCATACCTTGCAAGAAGGAAATAAGGGCAACTATGGTAGCAAACCCCCTTACATCTGCCCTGCCCATCAAGGCATTAATAACGATCCAGGCGGCGTAGAGAAAACTCAGACTTGACACTGACAGCCCTATCAGGGATATGAAACGAATGGGCAAATAGGAAAACCCAAATAACGCATCAATGGCTGCTGTAACCTTTTTCCAGAATCCCCAGCGGGAACGCCCGTGGATTCTTTTCCTTCTTTCATACGGCAAAAAAACCGGCTGAAAACCTAGCCAATAAGCAAGCAATGGCGTATACGTGTTTTTACTGCTTTTCTGCAGGTAGGGCAGAATTTCCTTATCCATCAGCGCCATATCGTATCCACCGCGAGGATAATTGGGAATAACAAAACGCTGGAGGAGGCGGTAATAAACGTAGGAAAACATCCTCGACGCAAGAGGGTCGCCGCGATTTGTTCTTGAGGCGACAACATACTTGTTTCCCAACCGCCATTGTTCCACCATAGAGATGATTAATTCAGGCGGATCCTGAAGGTCAGCAGCCAAAATCAAGAAACAATCCCCGGTAACGAAGCGGAACCCGGTTTTAGATGCATGTACCGCCCCAAAATTCCTGGTAAGCTTAACAATCAACGTGTCGGGGCGCTGTTGTTTAATTTTGATCAATTCCCGTATTGAATTATCGCCGGAACCATCATCAACGAATATTAATTCCAGTTCCATTTTCATTTCTTCCAATTTCTTCTCGATCACCAATAAATCGGAAAACAAAAATGGCAACGATTCTTCGTTGTAATATACGGGTACCACAACTGACACCTTAGGCATATACAATTCTCCATGTTCCAGTTTCGTCTTTTTTGACCATTTTCGCCCAGATATATCAAACTCCCAACTTTCGTCCCAGATCCCACCGGTCAAGCGATATCTCATACTGGTTTTGGGCAACAACCCTGGCTCCAAATCCTTCCTTTTGTTCAATGAGCCCAAAATTCAGCATAAGCCCATTCTTCTCATCTGATGTTCCAAAATCGAAATATCTCTTCGCAACATAATAATCATTCAACAAGTAATCAAAGATCAGGTCGGTGGCTCGCAGGTCGCGCCCCAGATCGCTGGCGGCAATATACTGAACATGCGCCACAAATTCGCTTTCATAGATCACCACCCCCCCCACCATGGATTGATCGTGATAACAAGCGAACAGTTTAATGTTTTCAGGAAACCTTGATCTTAGTGAGGTGATCTCAGACAAACTATGAACTGGTTTCGTTCCATGAGTTTTCAGTAGTCTGTCCGCGAGAATCTGCCAAAAAGCTTCGAAATCACGGGTTTGACAAACACTTAATCCAACCTGCCTGGCTTTCCTGATCCCCCTGCTCCTGCGTTCCTGAAATGGCAAACGTCCCCCTTTAATATTTATGACAGTCAGCGCCCCACATCGAATCCACCTGGCATCGCAAAGAAACAAGGCGTATCTGTCCTCTTCAGAGGGGTAGCGATGGTAAATGTGCGGTATTGTTTTGTAAATTATTTTCTTCACCCCGCGATTTTTGAAAAAACTCAATGTTTCTTCGAATACCTGAAGCATGACAGGCATTTTCATTGTATCATCAGTGATAAAACCGCCAAAGGTCAAGCCCGCATGGCTGAGCAGAATATTATCATCAAGATTCGCAGGCAGGACTGCTATTAATTTGTTATCTGTATTCCATACCATGAGGGAATAATCCCGAAAGCGATCCCTGTGATAATCCATATAGTCCCGCAGGAACAGGAATGTTCCGTTTTTGCTCCTGTTAATGAACTCATCCCACCCATTCTTCTGGTTTTCTTTATAGATTTCAACCCGTAACATAATCAAGAATCCAACACTGCGCAGCCAAAGCCGGTCAACCCATGCCGGTTGCCGTTATAGAACATATAGCGTTTTCCCTTTACATCAACCACACATGGATAACAAAT
>JAANMU010002639.1_pt1 | contig 12937 bp, 8 predicted proteins | sample 7279701 | NCBI WGS metagenome assembly JAANMU01 (sample SAMN14094539, study PRJNA606508) | bioreactor metagenome | isolation source: A lab-scale SPAN reactor treating ammonium-rich wastewater day 57 | place: Ireland: Galway | collected 2017-03-13 | reverse complement strand
GATGGCGCGGTAGTGCGCCCAGAGGGCGGGATAGGGTCCGCTGGTGAAGACGGGGTCCAGGCCGACGGCGAAGACATTATGCCGATTGTAGTAGAAGCAATAAGGGAAGATGTCCCAGTCGTCGGTGAGGACGAGGCTGTCCGCGGGAGCATTCGACTTCAGGAACGCCATTGCGCGACGGACGGCGGCGACGTTCGCGCCCGGCTGGGCCTCGCGCGTGGCGTGCAACAGGTTGTTGTATCCGTAGAACAACGTTCCAGCCGCCAGGAGGATCGCGACGGCGACGCGTGGCGTGCGTCCGAGCTTCATAAGGGGCGTGAGGAGGGGCGGCGTTCCGCGCGAGGCCCGATCGAGCAGGTAGGCCGCGTGAATGACACAAAACACAGGCCAGTATTCGATGAACCGACGTGACTTGCAGGTCAGGGCGAAGAACGCGAGGTTTGTGAGCAGCAGAGTCATCTCCACGCGCGTGATGCGGCCGCGCCGCAGAAGGCGCGCTGACGTGCACGCGGCCCAAACAGCCATCAGCGGCCAGGCCATTTGGAGAAAGAAGGGCGCGTTGTAGGGTCGCCATTCGATGCCGGACTCACTCGGCGCACCGAGGCCCGTCTCAAAGAGCTGGGTGTACAGAAAGCGAAAGTTCGCGGGAAAGTACGGGTGAATCACGAGGCCGAGCAGCAGGCCGATCGAGGCCGCAGTGGGTGCCGCCAGCACGGTGCGCCACGGCCGTCCCATGGCGAATTCGGCGCCCGCCGCGGCGACCGGAATCAGCAGGAACACGACCGCGCCGCCGTAGACGTGAACAAACACGAATCCGAGGAGGGCGAGCCATTTATATCTGCGTCTTAATACCAGCAGCAGGGCGGCCATCATCAGCGGCAGGCCGACGAGCGGCGCGCGGATGAATGAGTGGCGCAGCCAGAAATGCCACGGCAGGCATGCCAGCGCCAACACCCAGAACCAGCGGTGACGCACGCGCAGCCGTCGCAGGATGTGCGCGAGCATCGCAGCGCTGGCGCCCATGGCGAGCATGGCGGCGATCTTGCCGCCGAGAAACGCCTCGCCGGTGATGCGGTCGGACCAATGCACCAGCGGCGCGAGCAGGACGTGAAATCCGTGATGGTGGCTCACGAACCCATCACGAAAGATGGTCCAATGGAGCCACGGAAAGGTCTTGATGAATCCCGCGTCGGGCAGCATCCGCGCCATGGCGAGGTGGTAATAGGAATCATTGCCGGCCACGTAGGGGGTGGCCGACTGGATGACCCACATGGCCGTCGCGCCGAAAAATGCCGCCGCGAGCATCTCGATCCAACCGGGGATGCGTCTTGAGCGGATCGCAGGCTGTGGTGATTGGGAGTGCTTTGCGGTCATGGCGTGCATCATAGTAGACCGTCAGGGCCCGCGTCGCGTCAGGAGGCGGGCGCGCTCCCCGCGCCGAGCGCCAACCAGACCAACGTCTTGGCGTTGAAGACCAGGTGCATGCAGATGGCCAGCAGCAGCGAGCCGGTCCGCGCGTAGGCGTAGCCCATCGCGACACCAAGCAACGCAAGCGGCGCGAACGTCTGATAGAGCGGCAAATGAAACGCGCCGAAAACCACGCCGGCCAGCACGATCCCAATCCACGCACTCCCTGTGGCTTGTGCGATCAAGGGCTGGAACATGCCGCGAAAGAGGCACTCCTCCATCGTGGCCGCGAGGATCAGCGCGTTGAAAAAGACAACCGCGCGCAGCCACGGCGACGTGTCGGGCTGCATCAACAAGGCGATGGTTGTGTGTTCCTCGATGACATGGCTCGGCCAGAACCGCGTGATGAGATAGAGGCTTGCGTAGAACAGTCCGAAGCACCAGGGCCAGATGCCGAGAAAGTTGATCAGGCCCCATCGCAGGTCGCGGGGCAGGCAGCGCAGGTCGATGCCCCAGCCGACCAGGCCGGCCGGGATTCGGCGCGCCGCGATGAGGAGAAAAGTGACGAGCGTCGCCGTCTGGCCCAGCATGGCGGCAAGGGCAACGCGAAGGGTCGGCAGCGCGGTCGCGCCCGCGGGCTGACTTGCTGCTGCTGCGGCGGACTCCTCGCCGGGCATCACCAGTCCGAGGAGTGAATTCGCAAGCGACGGCAGCACGAGCATGGCGATGAACGCGGCGGATACATCAAAGGCGTCGAGCGTGCCGGGAGTGCCGATCGGCCCGGGCGGCGGGGGCACGCGCAGCGCCTCGCGGATTCGCCGACGTGCAGCAAAACGAGCGATCACGGCGAGGCTGAAGATCGAGCAGCCGATGAGCAGCGCGGCGTCGGCGAGTTCGAGCAGTCGCGGCAGAGGCGGCATGGCGGATATGATTCCCGCGACGAATTGAGTTAAACGACGTCGCCCGGCGCGACGCGTTCACGGGCGAGCGACATGAGCGGCACTATATTGGAAGCCATTGTCGAGACCAAGCGGGGGGAAGTCGCCGCCGCGCGCCGCGCCGAATCGCTCGAAGCGATGCGTGCGCGCTGCGAGGCCGCGCCGCCGCCGAGGGATTTCCATTCAGCTGTCACGGCCGGGCCGACGATTCGGCTGATCGCAGAGATCAAGAAGGCGTCGCCGTCGGCGGGCTTGCTGCGTGCAGATTTTCAGCCGACGGATCTGGCGCGCGAGTACGAATCGGCCGGCGCGTCGGCGTTGAGCGTGCTCACAGATCGGACGTACTTCCAGGGGAGCCTTGCCGATCTGACGGCGGCGCGGTCGGCCTGCGCGCTGCCTGTGCTGCGAAAAGACTTCACGATCGACGCGTACCAGGTGTATGAGGCGCGCGCGGCCGGGGCGGATGCAATTCTGCTCATCACGGAGATTCTTACCTCGGCGCAGATCGACGAATTCAGCGGATTGGCGGCGTCGCTGGGCATGGCGTCGGTGATCGAGACGCACACCGCGGCGCAGGCGTCGGCCGTGTTGCCGTTGATCTCGCCGGCGCGGCGGACGGTGCTGGGGGTGAACAATCGCGATCTTCACGCGCAGCGCACGGACGTGCGCATCGCGCAGCGCATCGCCGCGACGTTGCCGCCGGGCACGTCCTTCGTCGCCGAGAGCGGGTTGAAGTCGCGCGAGGACGTGCAGGCCACGGCGGCGGCCGGGGCGTGCGCGGTGCTGATCGGCGAAACATTTCTCCGCGCGTGCGACCCGGCAGCGAAGGTGCGCGAGTTGATGGGGTGGTAGGGGCCGGTCGCGAACGCAATCGAAATCGTGATGTTGGCATGACGCCAGAATCGTGTCACTTTTGAGGCACCAACCCGTCGCTTACGCGTTCCGCCGCCAGGCGGCAGGCGATTTCGTTGGGGTGCTGGTCCGTCGGGTGGACCCAATATGCTTCCGCCGAGCGACCGTGCGCGGCGGCGTCAGTGCGAAAGGCCGGCAGCAGATCGATGTTTTCGCATCCGGCGGCGCGGCAGGCGTCGGTGATGCGGGCGTGCAAGTCGACGAAGGGGTAGCGGTCATCCAGCGACCAGAAGATCGGGAAGATCGCGACGAAGAATCGTAAGCGGTCTTCCTTCGCCACCTGCGCCATGCCCGCGATCACCTCGCGACACTGCTGCCAATTGGGCGAATCAAACCCGCGGCGCGTCGTGTCGAAGAACTCGCGCTGCAAGCGGTCGGCCGCCGTTCGCCGCTCGATCATCTCCGCGATGCGCGACACGCGCGCCAGCGGCGACAATTCAAATCCCCGCTTCGTCGCTTCGTTCTGGCGGATCGTCTCGGCGGAGTCGGTCGCGTCATTGAGACAAAATCCGAGAATCACAGCGTCGGGCTTGTAGGCTGTGAGCTTGAGCAGGTACAGCGCCGCGGCGTCCTTCGTGTCGTACGCCTGCACGCCGGCGTTGATGACCTCGACGCGGCGCTCGGGCATGCGCGCCGCCAGCAATCGCTCCAACTGCCGCGGCCACGTGTCGGCCTCCTTCACGCCTTCGCCAAAGGTGAACGAGTCGCCCAGGCAGACGACGCGATAGACGTTCGCAGCCTTTTCAATCGGCGGCAGCGGGCCGCGCAGGCCGAGCGAGTTGATTTCGTATTCGATGTGGCCATCGGGGCCGAAGTAGCCACGCGCATCACCCGCGGGATCGTATCGACTCATGAATTTCGCGCCGGGCTGGTAGATCAGCGGCCCATCGGGCAGACGCGTGAACGGCACGCCCTTTGGTTCGAATCGCGGCGGGTCGTATCCGCGCGGGCCGAGCGGGATGAACCGCAGCGCGACATCGGCGATGATCAGGAACGCGACGAGGGTAGCGGCGGTCAGGGCGAGCTTGCGGCCGAGTGATTGAGCGGGACGGGCAGTCGGTGCGTGCGTGGGTTGATTCACGGGCGAGACGCTCGTGCCACCCATTCTGTGGTCTTCGGGCGAGACGCCCGTGCCGCCGCGGACGGAATCATCAGGTGTGCCTTCGGTCATGACGGTTATAATATCGGTGTCGCGCCATTGCTTCAGGAGACGCATCGATGATCAATTACATGCGAATGGGCAAGGTGCCCGTCAAGCCGCATACGACGTTCTACGAGGACGGCAAGCTGCTCATGGAGCACTGCCATACGCGTGAGGGCTTCGAGGGGCCGTTTTCGATCCTTTATTACCGCACGCCGCCGACGGACGAGAACGCAGTGGAAAAGCTGGCGATTCCCGGCTTCTGCCCGTTTGAGCAGCTCGCCGAGCAGCCGCTGCACCGGCGACACATTCGCACGCAGGACTTGAAGCTCTCCGGCGATTTTCTGGACGCCCGCCGCGTGCTGCTGTTCAACAGCGACGTGCACATGAGCATGGTGAAGCCAACGGCGACCAGCCCGCGGCTGTTTTCCAACGGCGACGGCGATGAGATGTATTTTGTCTATAAGGGGTCGGGGCGGTTCGAGACGCTTTTCGGCGTGCTGTCGTTCCATGAGGGGGACTACGTGCACATCCCGCGCTCGACGCCGTATCGCATTCAATGGGACGGCGCGAATCCGGAGTTCTTCGTGTTCGAAGGCCGCGGGCACATTGATATTCCCAAGGAGTATCGCAACCGCGCCGGGCAGATCACGATGTATGCGCCGTTTTCGGCGCGGGATTTTCGCGCGCCCGAATCGCTGCTGGCGTATGACGCGGAGCGCCACGGGTCCGCGCCGTTCAAGATGGTCGTGAAGCGCGACGATGTGCTGACCGTGCACCTCTTCAAGCACTTTCCAATCGACGTGGTCGGCTGGGATGGCGCGGTGTATCCGTTCGCGTTCAACATCCGCGATTACCAGCCGAAGACGTCGACGATTCACCTGCCGCCGACGATTCACATCACGTTTGCGGGCAACGAGTTCGTCATTTGCTCCTTCGTGCCGCGCAAAGTGGACTACTTCGATCGCGACGGGGCGAAGGCGATCCCGTGCCCGTACGGCCACGCCAGCGTGCACATGGACGAGATTCTGTTTTACGTCGCGGGGAACTTCACCAGCCGCCGCGGGATCGACAGCGGGTCGATCAGCCTGCACCCGGCGGGGATTCCCCACGGACCGCACCCGGGGACGTATGAGAAATCCGTCGGGCACGATCGCACGAGCGAGCTGGCGGTGATGTGCGACACGTACAAGACGCTGAAGTTGACAAAGGCCGCGCGCGAGATCGAGGACAAGGACTACCACCTGACGTGGGTCAGCAAGGAAAGCGGCGAGGCCGACGCACCGGGGGCGCGCTAATTCGCCTGGATCTTTACCTGCCCGTTGTGCGTCGTGACGTTGAGCGGCTGGCCGCCGTTGCCGAGCACTCCGGCGAGGCGCGTGCGCGAGGCGTGCGAAACCTTCCACCCCGCGGCGATATCCACGGAGACGCTGCCGTTGTGGGTCTGGCAGGCGAGGTTGGCGCTGGTCTGATCGCCGACGCGGACGACGACTGGCCCGTTGTGAGCGCCGATTTCGCCGCCGATCGCCGCGCAGCGCGAGAGGTCGGCCGTGACCTGTCCGTTGTGCGTCGTCGCGTGGATGCTCGGGCCTTGGTAGACGGCGTTGATCGCGCCGTTGTGCGACTCGGCATAGAGGGAGGGACCGACCGATTCGGTGTCGATCCGCCCGTTGTGGCAGGTGACGCGCAGATCGGATTTCAGCCCGCGCACCGTGGTCGCGCCGTTGTGCGACTCGACGTTCAGCGCGAGGTTCTCCGGCCCGTTGATCTCGTAGCTGACCTGGGCGTTCCAGTTTGACTTGCGGATCCCCTTCCAGCGGTGATTGATCACGCGCCCGTCGGCGCCATCGGCCTCGTTGAACACTTCGAGATTGGCTAGGGCTTCTTCGGCGTCGGCCTGGGTCAGGCCGCCAGCCTTCCTGGTGATCTTCACCTGGATGGTGCTCGCGCCGCCCGCGCCGGCGGTGTAATTGACCGAGCCGTTGTGGGTCTTGACCGCGAGCTTCTTAAGCCCGGCCGCGTCGATCTGCATGTCTTCAGTTTCCTCCACCCAGACGACGGAGCCCATGTTGCAACCGAGCGGAGCAAGCAGGCAGAACGCAATGGCCGTTGAAAAAAGCGCCGCCCGGCGGAGGGAGTGGCTGCGGATCGAAGCGAGTGCTGAATTCATGGCGTCATTCCTTGCGCAAAGGGCCTGTGGATCGCCGAGTGGCGAATCTATCGGGTCGTATTGGACCACCTCTGACGGATATTTCAACGGAATGGCGCCCGTGGGCTTGCGGAAATCGTGATCAACGGGCGATCAATCTGACCGGCCATTTCGATGTATTGATTCGAGGCGTTCGCCGCGCGAACATACGCTGGTTCGCGTGTCGCCGCTGCAACCTGCCCACCGGGAGGGCTTTATGCGCCCCGTCCTGATCGTGCTCATTCTCGCCGCCGCCGGTTTGATCGGATTCCTCGTCTGGCAACAAAGTCGCGTGCCGCCGCTTGTCGTGTCGGGCTTCGTCGAGGCCGACGAGATTCGCGTCGGCTCGCGGGTGGGGGGCCGTGTGGCAGAGGTGAAAGCGGCCGAGGGGCAGTCGGTCGCGCCGGGCGAGGTGCTTTACACCATTGATCCGTTTGATCTTCGCGAGCGGCTGGCCGAGGCGCATTCGGCCCTGGCGGCGGCGCAGGCGGAGCACGATCGACTCAAGAAAGGATTCCGCGCGGAGGAAATCGAGATTGCCCGCGCCAAGCGCGATCAGATCGCGGCGGAACTGGCGAAGCTGTCGGCCGGGCCTCGCAAGCAGGACATCGAGGCGGCGCGTCAGGAATTAAACGTCGCGCGCGCGTCGTTCGAATTCGCGGAGAAGGAGCACGCGAGGCTGGCGCGCCTGGTCGAGCAGCAGCAGGTGGCGGCGCCGCGCGAATACGACGAAGCGGTGAGACTGTTGAAGACGGCGCAGGGCGAGCTGTCGGCCGCGGAGCAAAGACTGTCTCTGCTGGAGGAGGGAACGCGCAAGGAGGACTTGGTGGCGGCGCGAGCGGCGCTGCTGGAGGCGGCGGAGAATCTGAAGTTGCTGGAGAGCGGCAGCCGAGCGGAAGACATCGCGCGGGCGGCGGCGCAGGCCGATGCTGCGGCGGCGCACGTCCACGCGATTGACAAGCAACTTGCGGAGCTGGTGGTGTCGTCACCGTGTCAGTGCGTGGTGGAGGCGTTCGACTTGCAGCCGGGCGAGCTGGTATCGCCCAATCAGCCGAGCATCTCGCTGCTGGACTTGTCGCGGCTGTGGGTGCGGGCGTATGTGCCGGAGGGGCGCCTGGGAGAGATCGCGCTGGGCGATCGCGTGCCGGTGCGGGTGGCGTCAACGGGCGGCGGCGACGTGATGGGCCGAGTCGTGTTCATTTCGCGCGAGGGCGAGTTCACGCCGCGCAACGTACAGACGCCCGAAGAGCGCAGCAAGCAGGTTTTTCGCATCAAGGTGGCGATTGAACAGGGTGGCGAGCGCCTGCGCGTGGGCATGTCGGCCGATGTCCTGCTCGCGGAGAAAGCGCGACCATGAGCGATCCGGTGATTCGCACCGAGGGTCTCTCGCGCTGCTTTGGCGCGTTCTACGCCGTGCGCGAATTGAGCCTGACGGTGAATCGGGCCGATGTGTTCGGGCTGCTGGGGCCGAACGGCGCAGGGAAGTCCACGCTGATCCGCATGTTGTGCGGCGTCCTGCGGCCCAGCGGCGGCAGTGGGACGGTGCTCGGGATCGACATCGGCCGCAATCCGGAGGATGTGAAGCCGCGCATCGGCTACATGTCGCAGAAGTTCAGCCTGTATGCCGACCTCTCCGTGAAGGAAAACCTCGAATTCTACGGCGGTATTTATGGCTTGACGGGCGATCGCATGCGCGAGCGCGAGCAGGCGGTGATTGACCTGGCGGGGCTGGGGCCGTACATGCACCGGCTCGCGGGGCAGTTGTCGGGCGGGTGGAAGCAGCGGCTGGGGCTGGCGTGCGCGATGATCCACGAGCCGGAGCTGCTGTTTCTCGACGAGCCGACCGCGGGGATCGACCCGGTCGCACGGCGCGAGTTGTGGGACTTGTTGTTTGAGTTGTCGCATCGCGGCGTGACGATGTTCGTAACGACGCATTACATGGACGAAGCGGAACGCTGCACGCGCGTCGGGTATGTCCTCGCGTCGAGGCTGATCGCGCTGGGGCGGCCTGCGGAACTGAAAGCGCTGCCCGACGTGACGCCGCCGGGCACGACGCGATACCTCGTGCAATGCCGGCGGCCAACCGAGGCGCTGGCGGCGGCGCGCAGGCTGGCGCCGGTGCGCGATGCGACGATGTTTGGCGACATGCTGCATGTCCTGGCGGAGTCGACGATCGCGCCGAGTGACTTGTTGAAGCAGCTCGCCCCCGACGAATCCGACGCGACGATCGTGCCGACCGGCGCCACGCTGGAGGACGTGTTTGTCACGCTTAGCCGCGCGCGGGAGTCGCGGGGAACGGTTGACGCGGCATGAAAGGCTTTCGCGCTATCCTGTCCAAGGAGTTCGCGCACATCCGGCGCGACCGCTCGACGATCTTCTTCACGTTCATCGTGCCTGCCTTGCAACTGACGATCTTCGGGTACGCGATTGAGACAACCATTGAGAATATCCCGCTCGCGGTGCACGACCTCGACGGTTCACAGGACAGTCGCCGGCTCGTGGAGGCGCTGGAGACCTCGCGCACGTTTCGCGTGGCCCAGCGCGTGACGAGCAGCGAGGCATGGCGGCATGCGCTGGCCGGCGGCAGCGCCAAGGCGGTGGTCATCATCCCGGCGGACTATTCCGCCCGGCTGTTGCGCGCCGAGCAGGCGCAGGTTCAATTCCTGATCGACGGCAGCGATTCGCAGGTCGCGACGACAGCCATGAACGCGGCGAATCTGATCGTGGGGCAGCTTGCGCTGGGGCGGGCGCGGCTCGTCGGCGAATCACTACAAGTCGGCCCGGCGCGCGATGAGAAGGGGCGCGTCGCCCTGCCGATCGAGGCCCGCCCGCGGATGCTGTTCAACCCCGATCTGGAAAGCTCGCATTTTTTCGTGCCGGGTCTGATCGCCATTATCCTGCAACTCGTGCTGGTGTTTTTGACAAGTTTCTCCATCGTGAAGGAGCGCGAGCATGGCACGCTCGAACAGTTGTTCGTGACGCCGGTCGGCCGCCTCGGGCTGCTCTTCGGCAAGCTCGTGCCCTACGCGCTCATGGCGTTTGGCGAGCTGCTCATCGTGCTGGTGCTGATGACGACGCTCTTCGGCGTGCCGATCCACGGAAGCCTGTGGCTGCTGCTCGTGTTGTCGAGCCTGTTCATCGTGACGGCGCTCGCCCTGGGGCTGATGATCTCCACGATCGCGCGGACGCAGTTGCAGGCGATGCAACTGTCGTTTCTCGTGATGCTGCCGTCGGTGCTGCTTTCGGGGTTCATGTTCCCGCGACAGGAGATGCCGCTGCCGCTGTACCTCGCCGGGTTTGTGCTGCCGGTCACGTATTTCATTGAGATTCTGCGCGGTGTCATCATTCGCGCGGCGTTCGCGTCGGACCTGCTTCCCTCCATCACCGGGCTGTCGGCCTGCTGCGTGGTCATCTTCGCGATCAGCGTCGCGCGGTTCCGCAAGCAATTGGATTGACAAACAACCGTAGGGTGCGTCTCCGCCACGGCGGATCCTCGACTCGACGCACCTTTCCCAGCCGTGGGCCAGGTTCAATGGACTTCCTCCCACTATGCTTTCGTGCCATCCTGTCTCTGTGATACAATCCTCCGCGGCCGTGGCGGGCGGCCGATTGGACTGATCTCTCGAACCCAGGAGCGTACCATGTTGATTCGGCGATTATTCATTGCATTTCTAGCGGTGGGTGTCTGGTTGCCCGCGGTCGCATCGGCCGAGCCGCTGCCGCGCGATCCGAACAACACCTACGGGAAGCTCGACAACGGCGTGAGTTACATCGTTCGCAGGAACCAGAACCCGCCCGGGCGCGTCACGCTTTACCTGCATATCAAGACCGGCGCGCTAAATGAGACCGACAAGCAGAACGGCCTCGCGCACTTCCTGGAGCATCTCGCCTTCAACGGCTCGAAGCATTACCCGCCCGGGACGCTCGTGCCTCACCTGAACAAGCTCGGCATGCAGTTCGGCGCCGACACCAACGCGCACACCAATCAGCATGAGACGGTCTACAAGCTCAACATGCCGGACAACAAGCCCGAGACGGTCGCCGATGCCCTGACGATCTTCGCCGATTACGCCGGCGGGTTGCTGCTCGATGCCGACGAGATCGACAAAGAGCGCAAGGTCATTCTGGAAGAGTCGCGCGCCCGCAAGAGCGCCCAGGAGCGGCTGCAGAAACAATGGCGTCGCCTCGTATTTCCCGACATGAAAGTTTCGCGGCACGATGTCATCGGCGACGAGGCGCAGATCGCCGCCTTTCCCCGGTCCGAGTTCGTCGATTACTGGAACACCTGGTACCGCCCCGAGAATCTGACGCTCATCGTTGTGGGCGACATCGAACCGGCCGACATTGAGAAGGCCGCAAAGAAGCATCTCGGTGATCTGGCTCCGCGCGGTCCGGCGCGAAAGCCGGGCACAACGGGCATCGAACCGGGCAGGAATCCGCCCGACAAGCCCCGCGCGTTCGTCTTGAGCGATCCGGAGCAGGTCATGGCCCAGGTGCAGATGCTGGGCATCCGCCCCGGCCGCAAGCCGATAACGACGTTCGCCGATTATCGCTTCAACGAAATCGAGAACATGGGAACGTGGATCGTCAGTCGGCGTCTGCGCGAGATGGTCAACGCGGGGACGGCGAAGTTCCGCGGGGCCGGCGTCAGCGTGGGAAGCATGGAGCACGATGCGATCACGCCGCGCGCGCTCGCCATGGGCGAGCCGGCCGACTGGAACGCGATGCTGGAGCAGGTCATCGTTGAGATTCAGCGGGCCTGCGAGCACGGGTTCACCGAGGGGGAGCTTGAGTTGGCGCAGAAGGAATTGCTGGCCAGCGCGAAGCGGGCCGTCCAGACGGAGAAGACCTTGAGCGCCTCGGCACTGGTCAACCGATTCAGCAGCGCGGTGGGCCAGGATGAGCCGATCCTCTCGGCCGCGCAGCACCTGGAGTTGCTGGAGCGGATTCTGAAGGATGTGTCGGCCGATGAAGTACACGCCGTCTTCTCGGAGAACTATAAGACAAAGAACTACACGTACAGCCTGATGATGCCGGAGCCGAAAGAGGGCGAGGCGCTGCCGAGCGAGAAGGTTGTGCTGGCGGCGGCGGCCGAGGCGTGGTCCCGCAAGGTGGCGCCGCCCACGAAGTCGGCGGGTAATGAGCAGTTACTGGCGAAGCTGCCGGCCGGCGGAGACGTGGCGGAGAAGCGCGTCGACGCCGAACTGGAGATCACCACCGCCAAGCTGTCCAATGGCGTGATCGTCCATCACCGGTTCATGGATTACAAGAAGGACTCGGTGCTGGTAAGCCTGACGATGCCTGGCGGCTCGATTGAAGAGACCGCGGAGAACCGCGGCGCGAGCGACGTGGCGAGCATCATCCTGAACCGGCCGGCAACGAGTCGCCTGTCGTCCACGCAGATCGCCGACATTCTGACGGGCAAGAACGTCAGCGTGCGCGGCGGGGTCGGGTCGGACACGCTGACGATTTCGATCACCGGCTCGCCGGCGGATCTGGAGACGGGCTTCCAGTTGGCGTATGCGCTGCTTACCGACGCGAAGCTGGAGCAGGCGGCGTTCGACAACTGGTACATGTCGCGCCTGCGGCAGATCGAGCAGATGGAAAAGACGCCGCAGGGACACATGATGAAATCCATGGCCCGCACGGTGTACGGGGGCGACGTGCGATTCACGCCGCTGACCGCCGAGCAGGTCGAAAAGATGAAGCCGGACACCGGTCTGAAATGGTTCCAGCGCATTGTGGCGACGCGCCCGATGGAAGTGGCGGTCGTGGGCGAGATTCAGGCCGATGCGGCGCTGGCGCTCTGCGCGAAGTATCTCGGCGCGCTGCCGCAGCGGTCCGCGGGCTTCGACTGCCTCGACACGCTCCGCAAGATCGAGCGAGGCAGCGGCCCGTACAAGGCCGACGCGGTGTTTGAGAGCGTGACGCCCAAGGCGACGGCGCTGGGCGGCTTCCTCGGTTGCGACGATGCGAACGTGGCCGACCGGCGCAAGCTTCAACTGGTGTCGCGGATTCTCTCCGACCGAATGGTGAAGCGCATCCGCGAGGAGGAGCAACTGGTCTACAGCATCGGGTGCAGCAGCCAGGCGGCGCAGGTCATTCCCGACACGGGCATGATCATCGCCATGGCCCCGACCGATCCGCAGAACGGCGCGAAGCTCGCCGACACGGTCATTGAGATGATGCGCGCCTTCGCGAAGGATGGCCCGACGCCCGAGGAGCTGGCGACCGCGAAGAAGCAGACCGCCACGCGACTGGAAACGACCATGAAGGAGCCGTCATGGTGGCACAACCAGCTCGGCGACATGGTCTATCGCAAGCACGAGCTGGCGGAGCTGCGCGATCTGC
>JAANMU010002628.1_pt1 | contig 12976 bp, 7 predicted proteins | sample 7279701 | NCBI WGS metagenome assembly JAANMU01 (sample SAMN14094539, study PRJNA606508) | bioreactor metagenome | isolation source: A lab-scale SPAN reactor treating ammonium-rich wastewater day 57 | place: Ireland: Galway | collected 2017-03-13 | reverse complement strand
GCACGGCCAGCAGTGTGCGCGGTAATCGAAGCGAAAACGCGATTTGATAGGCAAGGGGATTCGCATCCGGCGATTGCCAGGCGCGCCACGCTTCGACCGGGCCGACGGAGGTCTGGGTTCCGATGCCGGGTGCGAGGAGCAGCACCGCGCCGAGAACGGCCGCACCGCAGAGAAGCGTCAACCCATATCGCGCGGGGGTGACGGAGTTCATGCGGGCGCTCCGTCGGATTGGCGCGGTCCGGCAACGACGAGCCAGTCGCCCACGGCGTGGGGCGCGGCGGCGCGGTCCAGCCGCACGTCGTAGACCGATTCGAGGGTGTCGGGCCGCATGACATCAGCGGGCGCGCCGCAGGCGACCGGTCGGCCGTCGTGGAGAAGCAGGACGTGCGACGCAGCACGCCAGGCGAAGTTGAGATCGTGCGTGACGACGACGACGGCGAGACCCCGTCGGCGCGTCAGCTCGTGCAGGATGTCGAGAAGCTGGAGCTGATGGTTCAGGTCGAGCGCGGCGGCCGGCTCATCGAGCAGGAGCAGGTCGGGTTGCTGGGCGAGCGCGGCGGCGACGTGGACGCGCTGGGCCTCTCCGCCGGAGAGCGTGTCGATGGGCCGATCGGCGAAGGCAAGCGTTTGTGTCAGATTCATGACATCCCGGACGACGGCGTGATCGGCGGGCCGGTCAAAGAGTCCAAACGTGCGATGGGGAAACCGGCCCATCAGCACGACGTCCCGCGCCATCAGGCCCAGGTCGCGCGGCAGGTGCTGCGGAAGGAGCGCGATGCGCCGGGCGCGCCCTCGCGCGGGCATGCTGCAAAGGTCTTCGGATTCGACACGCACGATGCCGCCGGTCGGCCGGGCGAGGCCGCCCATGAGGCGCAGCAGGGTGGACTTGCCTGCGCCGTTAGGTCCGATGACGGCCCAGAGGTCGCCGCGCGCGACGGAGAGCGTGACAGGCTTGAGGAAGTCCGGCCGGCGCGGAAAGCCGAAGGTGACCCGATCGAGCGTCAGAATGGGTGCGGCGTCAGTCAAGTTTCGCCTCCGGGTGCAGCAGGCGCGCGACGGCGGCGACGGTGTCGACAACTCGGTGCGACGGTATGAGGGCGTGCGGCAGGTCGAGCAGGTAAATGCGACCGGATGCGACGGCGGGCATTTGGACGAGTGGCTTCCAGGTGTTCATTACCTTCTCGCGCAGGGCGTCGGTGAACGTTGCCTCCGGCATGCACTCGATGATCACGTCGGGCCGGGCCGCGAGGACGGCCTCGGGGCTGACCTGCGGGTAATCGAGCGAGGCATCGGCGAAGACATTGATACCGCCGGCGCGGCGGATGATCTCATCGACAAAGGTTTGCTGCCCGGCGGTCATGACGGCCGCGAGCGTGTCGGGATTGCGCGAGAGCGTGATGAAGACGCGCGGGCGCGGCAGCCCGGCGACGGCGGCATCGATCCGGGCAAGTCGCTCACGCATGGCGGAGGCGAGCCGGCCGGCCTGATCGGTCGCGTCGAGCAACTCACCCAGGTCGGCGAGTGTCTGAAAAATGTCATCAAAGGTGTTGGTTTGGTCGCGATAGATGCGGATCCTGTTGCGGGCACAAAGGTCCTGCACGGCGCGGTTGTCGCCGCGGAGAATGATCAGATCGGGCTGGAGTCGCAGCACGAGTTCGAGGTTGATGTCGAACAGTCCGCCGATTCGCGGCAGCTCTCTCACGCGCGGCGGGTCAATGCAGAAGGAGCTGACCGCGATAAGGCGGTCGGCTGCGTCGAGGGCGCCGATCATTTCCGTGGCGTCGGGCGAGATGGAAATGATGCGTCGATAGCGCGGGCCATCGGTCGCGGGATGCGTGGTGCGGGCGGGCGCGGCAGTCGATTTCGCTGTGGGGCCGATGGCTGGCGGAGAGCGGTCGCAGGCGGACATGGCTGCCAGCGCGATGATCCCGGCGAGCTGCAGCGCCGCCGCTGATCGAACGCAGTCGCGGACACTTCGGCGCTTCACGCGGGGGAATCCTCCGGGTGCTGATTGTCCGTTGCCGCGGCATGTGCGTCAAAACAAAGACGGCCGGCGCGTCGACTGATCAAGGAGAACCGCACCAAGTTTCGTAAGTTGCACAAGAATCAGAAAGTGTGGGACCGGCTCATAGCTGGTCTGACACAGGCTATTAGCCTGTGCCACACAATAGAAAGGATTGCTCGGTTCCGCTTAGATGCATCATACGGCTTGGCCGGACTGCGCTGGTGGGGCGTGTTCGATTGGCGGGCCAGGGGGCGTCGCGTACAATCACGGCATGGCTGTTGTTCGCGTGCTGGTCTTGCGAGCGCCGGGGACAAATTGCGAGGAGGAGACCGCGCACGCATGGCGGCTGGCCGGCGGCGAGCCGGCGGTTTGTCACGTCAATCGTCTAATTGAGCGGCCGGGCCTGCTGGGGGAATACCAGGTGCTGACGATCCCTGGCGGATTCTCGTACGGCGACGACATCGCCAGCGGGCGCATCTTCGCGAATCAATTGCGACAGCATGTGAGCGATGAGCTGCACCGGCTGGTTGACCGCGGGGGGCTGGTCCTGGGAATCTGCAATGGGTTCCAGGTGCTCGTGAGCCTCGGATTGATCCCGGGGCGAGACTCGAAAGCGCCGTTCACGCTGACGCTTGGAGCGAGCGGGAGATATGAGGATCGCTGGGTGCGCTGCCGGGTCGAGACCGATGCCTGCCCGATGCTGGAGCGTGGCGAGACGATGTACCTTCCGATGGCCAATGCCGAGGGGCGCGTGTGGACGACCTGGAACGATTCGCAGCGCGCGCAGCCCGCCTTCCTGCGGCATGTGGCGATTCGATATATCGCGGCGGAAACGGTTGCCGGCGCACCGGTCGAATCAAGCAGCTTCGGCATGGGGCCGGCCAACCCCAATGGCAGTATTGAAAACGCGGCCGGACTGATCGACACGACGGGTCGCGTACTCGGGCTGATGCCGCATCCGGAGCGGTATGTGGACAAGTCGCAATCGCCCGACTGGATCGCCGCTGGCAATACTGAAAGCGACGGTCTGCGAATCTTCCGGCGGGGCGTGGCGGCGTTTCGATAGCTCGATCCTTATCGCTCTGCATGCAACGCGTTCGGCTCGGGGTCGCCGAGCGGTCCCCGGCATCAAGCGCGGAAGCAGTGTGCGACGATATCCGCATAGCGCGGCGGCCAGGCGACATGGCGGCACGCCCGCTTGGTGTTTGGCGAGCTTGTTGACAATCGGCCCGCCGCGTTACAATTCGCCCGTACGGACATTTGTTCAGCAAGGATGCTTGACATGTGGAACAGCTCACGGATGCGGCTGGCCGTTCTCGCGACGGTCGTCTTTTCTTTCTTCCTTGGCGCGTGCAGCGGCTTGCCCGCGCCCTTCGCGCGCAAGGACAGGACCCCGCGCAGCGACAAGGATGCGTCCTTCGATCCGCCGAACCAGTATCCTGAGTGGGCCTACAACCAGCCGAATTACGTGAAACCGGCGGCCGAGCTGACGCCGGAGGTGAAGGCGCGGCCGAACGACCCGCTGCATTACTTCACACGCGAGAAAGTTGTCATGATTCGGCGTCCGGCGGGCTACACGCCGGAGGAAGTACCGCAGGTTGCGTTGTATTGGACCGATAACAACGGCTTCCATTGGCACAAGGCGGGGTATTTCGGGCGCGAGCAGACGTTCTTCCCCTTTGAAGTGGAGGAAGACGGCGATTACGGCATTCGGTTCATCGGACCGGGCCAGGAGCCTGCCAAGGAGACGCCTGCGTTTCCCGAGCGCGTTTATCACGTCGATACGTCGCCGCCGGAGGTGGAAGTCTTTATTGAACCGGAGCAGACCTGGTACACGCCGGGTCAGACGATCACGATTTCGTGGACGGCGAAGGACTACCACCTGATTGAGAATCCTGTCACGATCAGCATGGCGATGGATTTCACGGCGGACGATCACAAGCCGATTGAAGTGCAGCGTGATCTGGCGGATGCCGGATCGATCAGTTACGAGATTCCGTCCAAGGCAGTGGATCACGAGATTCGATTCCGCGTGGAGGCGATGGACCGCGCGGCGAATCTGGGCCTCGCGTATTCGTACGCGTTGCAAGTCGTGTCGGACCTGGGCGAGCCGAAGGCCGAGGAGCCGGCCGGCACAGAGATGACGCAGGGCGGCGATGGGTCCGGCGAGTTTGCGCTGCCCGAGGATGCGTCTTCTCGCGCGACGCCGCGGGATGGTCGCGAGCCGCTCGGTGACTTGGCGCCGCAGACGCCCGAATCACTGGCGAAAGTGCATCGCGGCCCCATGACCACCGAGATTCGCAACGACGTGCTGGACGATTCGGCGACCGGCGGCATGGCGGACGCGCGCAGCGCCAAGGCGACTCGTCGCGAGCCGTCGAGTGCGGTGATCGCCAACCAGTCGATTGAAATCGACGCGGCCCCTGCCGCGGCCCAGCGCACCGCCCCGCCGGCCGATCAGGTTGCGGCGAATGACAGAAATACGTCACCGTTGCCGGCGCGGATCGCGCCGCCGGCGAGCGAGGACGACCCGCTGGCGGTGGATCTGACGCTGAACGATCTGCGGCGATCGGCCATGCTGGCGGCCGGCGACCCGACGCACGGGAACGGCTTGCTGATCCCGATGCCGGCGACGGTCGCGCAGCAGAAGCAGGCCGACTCGCGCTGGAGCATCGCCCATCCCTGGCGGCTGCTGGGCAACGTCGCGGACAGCACCACGAAGGTCGTATGGTCGCTGCCGCGCCCGCGGTTTACCGGTGATATTGCGAAGTTCATTGAATCGTACGTTGCGTCGGACGACCCGCGTCTGCGGCCGGTGGCCGAACCCGTGAACGAGCAGCCGAGCGTGGCGGGGATTCAGGACTCCGGCGATCCCAGCGAGACGGTAATCGTGCCTCGGTAGCGGCGCTCGAGCATGGCCGCCTAAGGCCGCGACCATGCCACCCGTTGGCGCTGCTATCTGACCCGATGAATTAAAAACTGATTCAACCCGAAGGCCGTCGCGAGCGATTGTGGCGGCCATTTTTTTGCGCGAGCTACGACCTGCAAGAGATGCAGAGCGCGCCCAGCCTTCTTATCGGTCGCTGCCGGCGGATCTGCGGCCGAAAACTCGAAACACGTCCCATTTCTAGATGAAGGCCCTGCCTTATCGGGTCGAAAAGGAGGAGCCGCGCGGGCTCCACATGCTTCGCGCGGGCCGGTTTGATTGCGCAGGCGGGCGGCGCGGCCGTCGCGGCGCGACAGACCCAGACACGGTTGGAGCATTGTTCGATGAGCAAGGATGCACGTCGAGAATCGTTGATCACTCGCCAATCTCATACCGGCGTAAGTGCAATCGAAGCGACATCGCCGGCCACTCGGTCGAACCCGGCGGACGGCGGGAGCGCGTCTCCGGTGGAGGCATCGCGTCCGGTTCCATCGAACATGGAGAATACCATGAAGCTGAAGTTCACGTGGGTGGTGTGCCTGTTGGCGGCGATGGTGCTGGCGACGGCGGGATGCCGAGAGCACATGCCGCATTCAGGCACGTGGCCGGCGACGGGTGACGAGATCAAGACGCATCCGAAGCCGCCGGAGGGCGGTTACTACTCGGATTGGGACCCCTACGCGGGCACCATCGAATTGATCCCGGCCGAGGACGTGAACCCGGTGAAGACGCAGCACGTGTTGATCGCCACGGTGCGCGATAAGGACGGCAAGCCGCTGCCGAACCGCCGAGTGGAATGGATCATCTCGGATGGCAGCGTCGGCGACATCGTAGAGGTGGACGAGAGCGGATGGCGCGCCAGCCGCGGCATGAAGGTGAACAACAAGTTCGCCATTTCGCACACGAATAATTTTAATCACGTGCTCACGCGCGGCAACGACGATCCGTCGGACGACATCACGCTGGAGCCGGGTCAGACCTGGTGCGTGATCACGTCGCCGATCGAGGGCGACACGCACATCACGGCGTACGCCCCGGGCATTTTCAACTGGGACAAGCACAAGGTCTTCGCGGTCAAGCACTGGTACGACGTGGCGTGGGAGTGGCCGCCGCCGGCGCAGAACCCGACGGGCACGCCTCACGACCTTGAGACGCGGGTCTATCGCATCAGTGACGGCACGCCGCTGGCGAACTACATCGTGAATTACAAACTCTTGGACGGGCCTCCCGGCTCGTTCCAGCCGAGCGGCAACGAGACGGTGACGACGAAGACCGACGGCGCCGGCATCGCCCGGGCTGTGCTGACGCAGGTTCAGCCGCTGGAGGGTCTGAACAACATCCAGATCGATATCATCCGCCCCGCTGATGAGAAGTGTTGCAATCCGGGGCGGCACATCGCAACGGGCGGCACGACCAAGCAGTGGATCGCGCCGAAGATCACGATCGACAAGGACGCGCCGGAGTTCGCCAACCTCGGCGAGCAGTTTGTATACAACGTCGTCGTGACGAATCCATCGACGGCCGACGCGCTGGACGTGTCGGTGTCGGACCCGCTGCCGCTGGGCGTTGAGTACGTCTCGGCGAACCCTCCGGCAGAGATTCGCGGCAACGTGCTGGTGTGGAACTTCGACAAGCTCTCGGCGCGACGCAAGCGTTCGCTGACCGTGAACGTGCGGGCGATCCACACGGGACGGTACACGAACTGCGCCGAGGTGACGGCTTCGCAGGGTCTGTCGGCGCGGGATTGCGCCGATACGGAGATCATTGCGCCGCAACTCGCGCTGGAACTTCAGTGCATCGGCGAAGCAATCACCTGCGACGTGTTGCCGTACTCGGTGCGCGTGAGCAATCCGGGCGATGCGCCGGCGACGAATGTCGTGGTGAACGCCCAGTTGCCGCCGGGGCTGCTGACCGAGACGGGTCGCTCGACGATGACGTTCGACGCGGGCACGTTGGAGGCAGGCCAGTCGAAGCGGGCACACTTCAACGTGAAGGCGGCGACGCGCGGCAGCTACCCCGTGCGAGCGATTGCCACGGGCGAGGGCAACCTCCGCGCCGAGGCGGCATGCACGACCGTGATACGCCAACCCGAATTGATGGTGACCAAGACCGGTCCGGAGAAGCGCTACCTGGGCCGACCGGCGACGTTTGAGATCACGGTGATGAACCGCGGCGATGCACCGGCGCGTGACGTGATGCTGACCGACGTGCTGCCGCCGGGCATGGTGCTGACGCAGGCGTCGGACGGTCCGCGGCACAACGGCAGCGAGCTGGTCTGGCGACTGGGCACGTTGAACCCCGATGCATCGAAGACGGTGACCGTGACGGTGCAATGCAACGAGAGCGGCGTGTTCCGAAACGACACGGTCGCGCGGGCCTATTGCACCGAGGCGAAGGCATCGGCGACGACGGACGTGGAGGGCATCGCGGCGGTCCTGCTGGAAGTCATCGACAAGGACGACCCGATCGAGGTCGGCCAGAACGAGACGTATGAGATTGTCGTGACGAACCAGGGTTCGGCCGACGCAACGAATGTCGTCATCAACTGCTACCTGCCGACGCAGCAGGAGTTCGTGGCGGCGCACGGCCCGACCGAGGCGACGAACACGGGCCCGCAGGTCAGCTTTGCTCCCGCGGCGTCGTTGCCGCCGGGCGGCAAACTGGTCTATCGCGTGACCGTCAAGGGCAAGGGAACGGGCGACGTTCGCTTCCGCACGACGATGACGAGCGACCAGACGACGTCACCGGTTGAGGAAACCGAGAGCACGCACATTTATTGAAACGCCAAAACGCAGAAATCAGAAGACGCAGACACGCAAGGACGGCGTTAGGGCGATTTGACGAGAGGATGCAGGGATCATTTAGCCGGCGAGCTTGCTCGCCGCGAAAAAGCGCGATGAATCGCCGGGACGCCGATCGGTGGGAAGCGGCGACGAGTCTGCAAGGAGTTTGAGCATGAAGCGGCAACGGATAGCCGAGCTGATTCTGGGGCTGATGGGCGGAACGATGATCGTGTCGGCGGCCTATGTAATCGCCTCGGGCGGCATCAAGGTTCCGAGCACGGGTGGCTTCTTCCGAACGCCGGAGCGCCCCGCTTCGGACGCAACGGACACCTGGAACGGTGAGGCGATGACGGAGTCGCTGACGACCCCCGAAACCATGGCCGCGAAGCCATCGCGCGATCAGGTTCTGGCGTCATCGGTTCAGCCTGCCGTTGCACAGAAGCGTTCGAGAATCATTCCCGCCGGGTTTCGGAACGATGCCGACCCGGATGAGGAAATGGAGCCGATGCCGGAATCGGCGCCGGCCAACGATCATACGAGCAACCCTCCGCGTGTGGATCGGCGCTACAACGGGACGCCGCACAACCCGCGAACTGAGATCGAGAAACGCCGCGCCGCCAAGGCGCGTGTCGCCGAGCGCGAAGACGGGCACATGCAGCCGCGCCGATCCGCGGACGACGAGATGATGACCATTCGATCATCGTCGTCGACGCCGGAGGCACACCTGCGCAGCAGCGGCTCGTCACAGGACGAGCGCCCGCGAACAACGCTGGCCCACTCCGCGCCGAAGCCGACGCATGTTGAAAGCCCCGCGCCCAAACCATCGCGCATGCCGTCGAAGTCGGCCGGCGTGAAGGAGACCTACGGCACGACGAAGCAGTTCTTCCCGCCGGGCAACAGCGCTGCGGCAGCCGTGATACTGGAGCGCGTGACGCCGGCGGAAGTGCGACTTGGCAACGGCATGACGTATGAATTGAAGGTGACGAACACGACCGGCTGCGGGCTGACCGACGTGATGCTCTACGAGCACCCGCCCGAGGGCATGGAAGTCCGCTCGACCGAACCAAAGGCGGACAAGATTGAGGATGGCTTCTCGTGGGCGATCGGCACGCTGGCCGCACGCGAGACGAAGACGCTCGTAGTCACGGGCACGGCGAAGCAGGTCGGCGATCTGCGGGGCTGCGCGACGGTGACGTTTAACACATCCATCTGTTCAGCGACGCGCGTTGTGGAGCCGTCGTTGCAACTGGTCAAGACCGCGCCGGACACGGTCATGCTGTGCGATACGATCCCCGTCAAGCTGCGCGTGAGCAACACGGGCAGCGGCGCGGCGAAGAACGTGCGCATCACCGATACGCTGCCCGACGGATGGATGACGATCGACGGCCAGCGCAGCTTGACCTACGCGGTCGGCGATCTGGCGGCGGGCGAATCGCGCGAGTACGCGGCGACGCTCAAGTCGTCATCGATCGGCGACTTCACGAATCAGGCGACGGCGACGGAGGACGGCGGCCTGAACGCCGAGGCGTCCACTAAGACGGTTGTCGTCAAGCCCGAACTGGAAATCACGAAGACCGGCCCCGGCACGCGGTACATCGGCCGGCCGGCGAAGTACGAGATTACCGTGGCCAACCGCGGGAACGCGACGGCGGCGGACACGGTGCTGACCGACGAGGTGCCCGGCGGCACGCAGTTTGTCGAGTCGACCGACGGCGGCATGCTGAAGGGCGAGCGCGTGGTCTGGCGGCTAGGCGATCTGAACCCCGGCGAGAGCAAGAGCGTGACGGTGACGCTGAAGCCGACGGAAAAGGGCACGTACACGAACACGGTCGAGGCGAAGAGTTACTGTGCCGAGGCGGTAGCGTCGGCGACGACCAAGGCCGAGGGTGTGCCGGCGATGCTGCTGGAGGTCGTTGACCTGGAAGACCCGATCGAGGTCGGCGCCGAGACGACGTTCGAGATTTACGCAACGAACCAGGGCACGGCCGAGGGCACGAACGTGGTGATCAACGTGACGCTGCCGCCGGAGCTGGAGTTCATCAGCGCGAGCGGCCCGGTCAATCACACGGTCGGCGGTCAGGAGATTCGCTTCGCCCCGCTGCCGCGACTGGCGGAGAAGGGCCAGGCGGTGTATCGCGTGAAGGTGCGCGGGCTGGACAGCGGCGATGTGCGCTTCCGCTGCAACATGACCAGTGACCAGTTGCAGACGCCGGTTGAAGAGAGCGAGAGCACACACATATACCGATGACGTGCGATTGAACTCGCACCGGCAATTACAGAGCGTTGATTCGACACCAAAGCCCCGGGCAATTGCCTGGGGCTTTTCCTTTGATAATCGCGCACCGGGTGATGCGGAATTTAATGAGTATCGCCGCGCGCGTCACGGCGTCACAACGATCTTGCCGAACACATCGCCGCTTTCCATCTGTGCGTGAGCCTGCGCCAGCTCGGCGAGCGGCCACACCTTGCTGATCACCGGCCGCACGAGATCGCGGTGCGCCAGGTTCCACGCGCCGGCGATTTGCTCTTGGTCGGAGTAAAACTCCACGATGCCGCGAATCGTCACTTCTCGAAAGAGCAGCTTCGCCGCTTCGATCCGGCCCATCTGGCCGCCGACCATACCGAGGACGATCCAGCGGCCGCGCAGGGCGATGCACTCCATCGTCGACTCGGCCGTTTCGCCCCAGACGGGGTCAAAGACGACGTCGACACCTCGCCCGCCGGTCAATTCGCGCACGGTCTTAACAGCGTCCTGCGATTTGTAGTTGATTGCGTGATCGGCCTTGAGCAGCTCGCGCGCCTTGGCGCACTTCTCATCGCTGCCGGCCGTGGTGATGACCGTCGCGCCGGCGGCCTTGGCGACTTGGATCGCGGCCGTGCCCGCGCCGCTGCCGCCCGCGTGAACGAGGACGGTCTCGCCGGGCTTGAGGGCTGCCTGCAAGATGAGGCCGTACCACGCAGTGAGATAGACGCAGCCGAACGCGGCGGATTCTTCCCACGAGTAGCGGGCGGGTTTGGGGGCGAGGCAGTGCGCGGGGACGCAAACACATTCCGCAAAGCCGCCGGGCCGCGCGATGCCGAGGATGTCGAGTCGGCCGCGCGCCGCGGGACCGGTGACGCGGGCGTTGACGACGCATTGCTCGCCGATGCGTTTGGGATCGACGCCGGGGCCGACCGCTGCCACTTCGCCGGCGAAGTCAAACCCGCCGATGTGCGGCAGTGTGAAACCGGGCATGGAAGTCGCGCCGCTGCGGAGAAACACGTCGAGCCGGTTCAACGCGGCAGCGCGAACCTTGAGCAGGACCTCGCCGGCCTGCGGCACGGGGTCGGGCACGTCTTCGTATCGGATGACATCGGGTTTGCCGGTCTGATGATAGCGGGCAGCTTTCATGTGAGGCAGTTCTCCAATTTCGGGTGCATTCTGCGACATTGGGGCAGACCCGACAAGCGGGGCAGCACGCGAAAGAAGAATAGCGAATGGCGAATAGCGAAAAGGACCACACGCCAAAGAGCCGATGACGCAAGCCATCGACGAATCAAAGAAGGCTTTCGATTGCTCGCGCAATCGGCCCCCTGGTGACAAATGATTTCGCTATTCGCTATTCGCTATTCGATCTTCGCTATTCGATCTTCACCGCGTCGGCCCACGACGACGAGCAGCAGCCCCACGAGAAACGCCGCGAGGAAGGTTGCGGCGCGGGCGTTGAACACGATCTCGCCGGCCGGCGGGGCATCCACCAACCCAAACCAGGCCACGATTCGCGCGCCTTCAGGCCGCGCGGCGAGCAGCGCCAATCCATTGTTGGCGATGTGAATGAGCATGGCGGGAAAGATGCTGCCGGAATACAGGCACACCAGCGAGAGGATAAAGCCCAGCACGGCTGTCAGCGGAATCTTCTCGGCGTAGATGTGAAACAGTCCGAACGCGAGGCCGACCACCAGCGCGACGACGACCGGTCGGGCGCGATCCTTCAGTCCGCCCAGGAGGAATCCACGGAAGAGAATCTCCTCGCAGATCGCCGGCGCCAGCGCGAAGGCAAGCAGGATGAGGGCGAGCGATCCGTCGAGCATCAGTTCGGCCTGCTTGCGGAACATCTCGCCGCCGGGGCGCAAACCGGGGACAGCCCATCCCTGAATCTGTTGGAACAGTTGGCCGACGGGGACGATGGACGCGGCAATCAGCAGCGCGCCGAGGGCCGGAAGCATCGCTGGCGCGCGGAGTGAGAACGTCTCGCGAAAATCAAGCTTTGCATACCAGGCAAGCAACAGGACCGGCACCGCGAGGATCAGGATTTGACCCGTTGCGACGGCGCGACGCAGTGCTTCGGGCGATGCGTCGACCGTGATCGAGGCGGACTGCCAGTAGAAGTAGACGGGAAACGCGAGGGCAACGGTCAACAATGCCATCGCGGGACCGGGCCGTAGTCGTGGCACAATGAACCGCCGGCGCAGCAGCGTCTTGTATCCCGCGACATCGGAGAAGAGCACGGCCTCGTGCCCGTAGAGTTTCGCGGCAGCGGCGACGGCGGCGGCAGCGTAGAAACTCGTGGACAGCAGGCAGATCGTGGCGGCCGAGCCGTTTGCCTGGCCGAGAAAGAGGTCACGAATCAGCACGACGACGTTCGCCACGGGCACGACCAGCAGCGCGCCTTCGAGCTTGAGCGTCGGCATGTAGCTGACGACCATCGCGGGAATAATCGCGGCCATCATGACGGGCATCATGTAATTCTGGGCTTCCTTGAATGTGCGCGCGAAGCTGCACGTCGCCAGCATGACGGCGCTGAACAGCACGGCGAAGGGAATCATCGCAAGCATGACAAGCGGGGCCGCGAGGATGAGAAAGCTGGTTTGCTTCTTTGCGTCGGCTTCGAGTTGCTCGCGCAGGGCGAAGTACTCGGCCTGGCGCGGCGCGGCGTTCGAAGCACTCTCGCGCGGCGTGATTCCGTGCGCATCGATATTGGGTCCGCCGCCTTCGCGGACCGAAGCGGTTGTAGAGACGGACCTGGTGGCCGGCGTCGCGCGACGTGACTTGATGTCGAGCAGTTGTTCCAGCCCGGCGAAGTGAATCACGGCCGACATGGACGCGAGGTTGAGCGCCGTGCTGACCATGGCGATGGTGACGATGACGCCGAACTTGCCGGCGACGATCTGCCCGACGGGCACGGGCGAGGCGGCGAGGGTTTCGAGGGTGCCGCGTTCGCGTTCGCCCGCGGTGAGGTCGATCGCGGGATACATCGCGCCGGTGACGGACATGATGACGAG
>JAANMU010002627.1_pt1 | contig 12979 bp, 16 predicted proteins | sample 7279701 | NCBI WGS metagenome assembly JAANMU01 (sample SAMN14094539, study PRJNA606508) | bioreactor metagenome | isolation source: A lab-scale SPAN reactor treating ammonium-rich wastewater day 57 | place: Ireland: Galway | collected 2017-03-13 | reverse complement strand
GCGGAGATGGGTCTTGCAGAACGGGAGCGGTTCAAGGCGCTTCTTCTCAGCCTCTCGCGTACGATGGGCAAATCCGGGACGGGCGGCTAGAATCTAGCGACCGCAACGCTGAACAGGCTGCCTGATGAGCGATCTGACCGTCTCCTACCCGGTTCCTTATACGTGCCAGTTCGCCAGCCCGGCGCTGGTGCGCGCCTTCCTGCGCGGCGAGCGCCCGCTGGAGAGCGACCCGAATTGGGCCGCCTACGGGGCAGACTCGCCGGAGGAGTACGCTCACTGGGCGCTGCGTGCCTGCGGCGTGGTGTGCGTCAAGATGGCGGTCGAGGGGCTGACGGGCCGCCCGCATGGCACCGTCATCGACTGGGTGCGGGCCGGGCTGGTCGCTGATGGTTATCTGGCCGAGCAGCGCGCCGAGCGCCCGGTCGAGAAGGGCTGGAAGCACACCGCGCTGGCGCAGCTTGCCGCCGACCGGGGCCTGTGGGCGGCGCTGGCCGTCGACCTGACGCTCGACGACCTGGCCGGGCACATCCGGGCCGACCGGGTGATCATCGCCTCGGTGTCCTCGGAGCTGGGGGAGGGCCTGCCGCTGACGCGCCGCACGGGCCACCTGGTGCTCGTGACCGGCGTCGCGCTCGGCGAGGACGGCGTCCAGGCGGTGATCGCGCACAACCCATCCGGGCGGACGGCGGAGCATCAGGCCCACGCGCGCATCCCGGCGGCGCGCTTCGCGCAGGGTTTCTCCGGACGCGGGATCGTCATCGGGCCACCGCAAACAGCAGGTACAGCCCTGCCACCACCACCAGGATCGTGATGCAGCCTATCGTAAAGAGCCTGACGGCGATCCTGAGTGCGGCTCTCAACATGTACCAACCCGCCACCAGCAGCATTCCGACAATGACGACGGTGGTAAGCTGCCCGGCGGTGACGCCGAGCAGGCTGGCTAGCGGCTCCAGGAATTCCATACCATCCCCGCTTTGACCACGGTCCGCACCAGGTTGCCGCCGAAGCGATACCCCAGGTGCCGGTAATCCGGCGTATCCAGGATGAGAAGGTCGGCCTGTTTGCCCGGCTCCAGGCTGCCCACCTGCCCGCCGCGCCCGATGGCGAAGGCCGCGTTGAGCGTGGCTGCGGCCAGCGCCTGCGCGGGGGTGAGGCGCATATAGCGACAGGCGAGCGCGATGGCAAACTGCATCGACTCGCACCAGGCCGTGCCGGGGTTGCAGTCGGTGGCGATTGCCAGCGCGCCGCCCGCCTCCAGGATGGCGCCCGCCGGGGTGTACTCATGGTGGGCCAGGCCGAAGGGCGTGCCCGGCAGCCCGACAGCGACCGTCTCGCCCTGGCCCAGCGCGCGGATGTCCTCCTCCGGCGTCATGACCAGGTGGTCGGCTGAGGTTGCCCCCAGCTCGACGGCCAGCCGCGTCCCGCCCAGCCCGGCGAACTCGTCGGCGTGCACCTTAAGCGGCATGCCGTGCGCGCGCCCGGCTTCGAGCACGCGGCGCGTCTGCGGAACGTCGAACACGCCTTCTTCACAGAACACGTCGATGAAAGGCATTGGCCTGCCGCGCTCGCGGGCATAGGCGGCGACGGCGGGCGTCATCTCGTCAACAACCAGGTTAACGTAAGCGTCCGTGCGATCTTCGTACTCCGGCGGGACGGCGTGCGCGCCCAGGAAGGTCGCCACGACGTCCGCCGGGTGCTCCTCGTCGAGCCGGTAGATCGCCTCCAGCGACTTGATCTCACTCTCGGTGTCCAGCCCGTAGCCGGTCTTGACCTCGACGGTCGTCGTGCCCAGACTGAGCATCCGGTCGAGGCGGGGGCGCGTCTCCGCGACGAGCTGCTCGACGCTCGCCTCGCGCACGTGGCGCACCGTGCTGTTGATGCCGCCTCCGGAAGCCATGATCTCCATGTAGGTCGCCCCGGCGATGCGCATCTCGAACTCGGCGGCGCGGTCGCCTGCCCAGACGAGGTGCGTGTGCGGATCGACGAAGCCGGGCACGACCGCGCCGCCCGCAGCGTCGAGCGTCTTGTCAGGGTCGTACGCCGCACGCAGTGTCGCCGCCGGGCCGGTGGCGACGATCAGGCCGTCCCGCACGGCCACCGCGCCATCCTCAATGATGCCCAGCGTACCGAGCGCCTGCCCGCGCTGTGGGCCACCATGTGGGCCGTCCTCCTGCGCGGGCACGGTGCACACCTGGCTGGCGTTGTGAACAAGCAGGTCGATGCTCTCGGTCATCGTGTGTCCTGGTCTACGTGAAGTCCGGTCAAGGTAGGGGCAGTGTAACACAGCGGGTGAGCACGGGCAACGGATTCTAAGGGTACAGGGCCCACTGCATCCCGGCCCACCGCGGAACCACATAATTGGGGGTTGTTCTGTATATGCCCGCTCCCTCGAACCCAGTACAATGGGCCCAATCATGGTGAACGTTCTGGAAGGGGATCGCCGGAAGCCCCTGGCCGCCGGGTGCGACGGGCACATTCCCAAGCCGATAGAGGTGGATGATCTGCCCGGCCAGGTTTCGACGCATTAAGGACAGCCAGCGGCATCCAACGCTGCGGTGTGGGCACGTGTCACGGCGGCAGGGATATTGGCGAAAGGTCGGGCGTCTTTATGGCAACAAGAAAGCGCAAAACAGGCAGCGAAGGCAAAGCAGCCCCACTTCCCGGCAACGGGCCGCTGCCTGAGCGAGCGGTAGCGCCGCCTGGCCCAGACGCCAAGAAGCCCAGCATGGCCCGGCCCGGCTTCAAGCCGGTTGATCCCGCGCAGGCGCACGTCCTGGTGGTCGAGGACAACGTACCGAACTTTGTGATGGTAGCGCGGATGCTGGCCTACATGGGCGTGCAGCGCTGCGAGTGGAAGACGTCAGGCTGGCAGGTGGTCGAGTTCGCTGACACCCTCCCGCACATCGACCTGATCCTGATGGACATCCGCCTGCCATACGAAGATGGCTTCCAGGTGTTGCAGAAGGTGCGAGGCAACTCTCGCCTCAAAGAAACGCTGGTCGTGGCCGTCGCGGCTGAGGCCAGCGCCGAGCAGATGAAGCGCGCCAGGGAGGCGGGCTTCGATGGCTTCCTGGGTAAGCCGCTCGACCCGGACCGCCTCCCTGAGCAGATCAAACGTGTGCTGAGCGGCGAGCCAGTCTGGGAGATGCACTGATCGCCGGGAAGTCATCCCCTTCCTGTCTGAACGAGGCTGGCGCGCGCCCTGATGGGGGAGGGGAGTAGATACTGTGCCGGAGCCAGGCAGCAGCACAGTATCTACTGGCAGCTTGTTGGCAGCGCCTAGCTGACAAGCTTGGCGTTCAACTCAATGGGCACGGCCTTGAGCGCTGCCGAAACCGGACAGCCAACTTTGGCTGCTTCCGCCTCGCGCTGGAAGGTGTCCTGATCGATGCCCGGCACGGCGGCCTCGGTGTTGAGCACGATGCGCGTGATGCGGAAGCCCTCGTCCGTGCGCTCAACCGACACGTGGGCGGAGGTCTGCACGAGCTCTGGCGGGAAGCCCGCCCGCTCCAGATTGCCGGAGAACGCCATCGAGAAGCAACCCGCATGCGCGGCGGCGATCAGCTCCTCCGGATTCGTGCCTGCACCCTCCTCAAAGCGCGACGAAAACGTGTAGCCGCCCTCATACGCGCCGCTGGCCATCTTCATTGTGCCCTGGCCGTCCTTCAGCCCACCCTGCCATTCTGCGTCTGCTTTGCGAACCGGCATGATACTATCTCTCCTTTGGAAATGGTTGAAAGTGCTGAGTTCTGAGTGCTGAGCCAACTCGCCCGGCAGCCAGAACGGGTGCTCCCCCTGATTATAGACAGTCGGCGCGGCAGATTTCACCCGTGCGGGGTTCCCAACTGCACGGTGAGAAGGTAACCCATCACCTTTTGCGATTCCGGGGCGGATGCAGTATCTTTACGCCTCGTGACGGGAGTTTGGTAAAGGCAAACTCCGCATAGACTGAATTGGCCCTGAACAACCTACCCTTCGAGAGACGATGATCGACGAGGAAAGAACAGCTGACAGCCTGCTCGCGGCGGACGCGCTGGCGAGCGTGGCGGACAACCAGGCAGCCATCGCGCCTGCCCGCGCCGAAACGGGTAAACGCTCGCTGCTCGACTACCTGGGGCTGGGCGTGCGCGGCTTCATGATGGGCGCGTCGGACGTGGTGCCGGGCGTCTCTGGCGGCACGATGGCCCTCATCCTGGGCATCTACGAGGAGTTGGTCGAGTCGATACGCGCGGTCGGCCAGCGCGACTTCCTGGGGGCAGTGGTGCGGCTGCGCTGGCGCGACGCGCTGGCCGCGCTCAACTGGCCGTTCCTGGCCGCCGTCGGCGCGGGCATCGCGCTGGCTGTGCTCACGCTGGCGCGCGGGCTGGAGTGGCTGCTCCAGAGCCACCCGGTGCTGCTGTGGAGTTTCTTCTTCGGGCTGGTGCTGGCCTCCGGCGCGGTGGTTAGCCGGCGCGTCGAACGCTGGTCGCTGCCGCTGGGGCTGGTGACGCTGGCGGCTGCCGCCGGGGCGTACCTGATCGTCGGGCTGGTTCCCGCCCGCACGCCTGATCAGCCCTGGTTCCTGTTCCTGAGCGGGGCGCTGGCGATCTGCGCGATGATCCTGCCGGGCATCTCCGGCGCGTTCATCCTGGTGCTGCTCGGCAAGTACGAGTTCGCGCTGGCCGCGCTCAACCGGGGCGACGTGGTGAGCATCGGCCTGATCGGGCTGGGCGCGGGGGTCGGGCTGGTGACGTTTGCCCAGCTCCTCGGCTGGCTGCTCAAGCGGCATCACAACCTGACCATCGCCGCGCTGACCGGCCTGATGCTCGGCAGCCTGCGCAAGCTGTGGCCCTGGAAAGTGGATGCCGCCTGGATATACAATGTCGAGGGCGAAGCAGTGCCCGTCGTGCAGAACAACATCCTGCCTGAGCTGTCTATCGCGGGGGCGCTCAACCCCGAAGTCATCTATGCGGCGCTGCTGGCGCTGGTCGGCTTTGGCCTGGTGCTGACGCTGACCTGGGTCGCCAAGCGGATTGCATAACCCGGCGTTTGCCGACTGGAGATAGCGTGGCCCATGCCTCACACCTGGGAGGTAGCCATCATCCACTTCCTGACGAGCCTGTTCCAGACGATCAACTGGGCGGGCGTCGTCAGCATTATGGCGCTGGAGAGCGCGAACATCCCGATTCCCTCCGAGGTGACCATGCCGCTGGCTGGCTGGCTGCTCGTCGAGGAGCGGGGAGGGACGCTGCTCCAGGCAGCCCTGCGGGGCGGCCTGTGGGGTGGGCTGGGCTGCACGGTCGGCAGCGTGCTCAGCTACGCGCTGGGCTTCTACGGTGGCCGCCCGCTCGTTGAACGCTACGGGAAGTACATCATGGTGCACACGTCAGACCTGGAGCGGGCCGACCGCTGGTTCAGGCGCTGGGGCGATTGGACAGCATTCGTCTCGCGCCTGCTGCCCATCGTGCGCACCTTCATCTCCTTCCCGGCGGGCGTCACGCGCATCCGTCTGTGGAGCTTCACCGCGCTGACGTTCGTTGGGTCGTTTGTGTGGTGCGCGGCGCTGGCGGCAGGCGGCTGGGTGTTTGGCTCGCGCTGGGAAGCGCTGCGCGCCATCATGCGCCCCTTCGACATCCCGATCGCGATCATTATCCTTGCCGGGCTGGCTTACTACATCTACCGGCACGTGACGCACGGGCTGCACCCCCGCGCGGCGGATGACGCCACGGCGGAGTAAGGCCACACCAGGCAAGCAACTCATAAAGCGCCGCCAAGGCGGCGCTTGGTTCGTCTGAGGGGGGATTGCGTGTCACTCGGCAAGCGGCTGTTCGCCTGGATGTACCACTACCTGTTGAGCAACCGGGGCCACCCTGACCCGGACGACCCGCTCACGCGGGATGTGCGGATACCTCTGCTCACCCAGGCGACAGGCGACGTGCTGGAGATCGGGGCAGGCGACGGGGGAAACCTGACGCTCTACCCGCCGGAGATTCGCCTGACGCTGTTGGAGCCGAACCCCTATCTGCGCGGCTATCTTGAGCAGGCCTGTGCGGCTCACCGGCGCGGCTGCGCGGTCGTCGATGGGGTGGGGGAGGCGCTGCCGTTCCCTGACGCCAGCTTCGATACGGTCGTTACCACGCACGTACTGTGCTCGGTGCACGACCAGGCGCGGGTGCTTGGCGAGGTGCGGCGGGTGCTGCGCCCCGGCGGGCGCTTCCTTTTCATGGAGCACGTCGCTGCCCATCCCGGCACGCGCACCTACCGCCTCCAGCGGACGATCAACCCGCTGTGGAAAACGGTGGGCGACGGCTGCCACCTGACGCGAGACACAGGCGCGACCATCCGCGCGGCGGGCTTTGACCGCGTGGAGATATCCGCCTTTGAGGGCAGTCTGCCCTCGGTCGTCAGCCCGCACGTCAGCGGGGTAGCCTGGGCGGACTCCCGGCCCGCCGCTCAGACGACGTAATCCTGGCCTTTTGCGGTGCGCCCGTGCATCTCGAAGGGAACCGGGTCCCCGCAGCTAAAGCGCCCCACGTCCTCCTGCTTGTCGTCGAGGATCATCTCGCCCAGCTTCGCCCCGTAGGCGCTCAGCTTGCCCGCCAGGTCGGCCTCGTCCATCCCGATCGGCTCCTCGAAGTCGATGTTGAAGCGGCGGAAGTCGAGCGCGGCGGCGGGGTCGCCCGTCTGCGCGGCGATGGAGTCGACGAAGAAGTGTTTGACCAGCCGCATCTGCTGAAGGTTGGCATCTTGCACGAAGGTATCGACCGTCGGGAAAGCCCACTCCGGGCCGAAGAACTTGCCGGGGCTGCGCCTGAAGTTGTTGAGGCGCTTGGCCCACACCTGCTGGAGCGGGTCTTTGCCCGTGCCGATGCTGATCAGGGTGGTGTTGTCGAGCCGCCAGCCCTGGGCCTGGAGGCAGAAGGCGACTTCGTAAGCAGCCATATAGCACGGGTTGCTGTACGACCCGACCCCGCCGTCTACCCAGTAGCGCGGCTCCGGAATCCACTCCTCGCCGGGGCCGGCAGGCATGGCGGGCGTGGCGTAGACGTGCGGGAAGACCGGGAAGACGGTGGGTACGATGGAGCTCGCCATCACCGCGTCGCGCAAGAGCCAGTCCGCATAGCGCGGCTTGTAGAGCTTGATGAAGCGCGTGCGGTTGGCGTAGATGTCGGTGGCGGTGAGCACCATGTGGAAATCAGGGCGCAGGGCGTGGAGCCGCCCCAGCGTGACGTCACCTATCGCCCCGGTGAGCGCTTCGATGAACGGCTGGCTGCCGTACTGGTAACGCACCAGGTACTTGATCAGAGGGAGGTTGCGCCACGTCTTGCGGAAGATGCTCGGCCCCAGCGCGAGGTACAAATCGTGGATGGTTGCCGCGTCTAGGCCGCGCGCGATCCCGGCGGCGATGATCGCCCCGGTGGATGTGCCCGCCGTCAGCCGCACGAAGCTGTTCACCGGCTGGCCGAGCGCCTCCTCCAGGCGCATCAGCGCGCGGGCGACCATCACGCCCTTGATGCCGCCGCCGTCAATCGCCAGCGCGACATTCTCGCGCAGGGGCTTCTTCAAATCAGGCATGGCGCTTGCTCCTTTGCCACTGTTCCCGGTCTGCGCTGCCACCTGGGCAAGGAGACTCCCGCAGGGCACAGAAAAAGCAGGCAGCGAGGCTTGGGGCGCTCGCTGCTTGGCCTGCGGGAGCGGACAACAGGACGATCAGGCGATCTTGATCTCGCCCCGCTTCAGGGCTTCCAGTTCGCCTTCCAGGCGCTTGCGCTCCTCGTCCACCGCCGTCTTGACTTCACCTACCACCTTGTCGACGCGCGTCCGGGCCTCCGACCGCAGCTCCTGGCCCGACATGGGGGCGAGGAGCAGGGCAACCATCGCGCCGACGGCTGCGCCCGCCAACAGGCCGATCAGAAAACTGAAGAACTTTTGCATGGGTATCCCTTTCTGCGTCTTCTTCCAACGGCCAATCGATATGCTACGTTTCATTATAGCATACTTCGCCAACATGCAGCGTTTGAACGGCGCTCCAGACCTCCGGTACAATAGGCGTCGATGTGTTCCCGACGCAGGATTGGTGTATGACAGCCGCAACCATCCACCTGACCCTGGACGACGTGCGGCGCGCGCTGGCGCTGCCCGGCTTCGACCATGAGAGCGCCTGGCGGCGGATGGCCCCCCGCCCGCGCGCGTTCCGCCGCTCAAGCACGCTGCCCGGCGAGGCGCGATTTGCCGGGGTGCTGCTGCTGTTGTATCCGCTGGGCGGGACGCTGACTTTCGTGCTGACGCGGCGCACTGACTCGGTTGCCAACCACAAGGGGCAGATCTCGCTGCCCGGCGGCGCGCTCGAACCTGGCGACGCTTCCCCCGGCGATACGGCGCTGCGCGAGACGTGCGAGGAGCTTACCGTCTGCCTCGATGACATTGACCTGCTGGGCGGGCTGACGCCCCTGTACGTCATCGTTAGCGACTTCATCGTTCACCCGTTTGTGGGGTATCTGCCCCGGCGGCCCCTGTTCCATCCCAACCCGGTCGAGGTGGCCGAGGTGATCGAGATGCCACTCGCCGGTCTGCTTGACGATGGCCTCAAGGTCGAGGAGCGGTGGACGATCAGCGGCATGCCGTTTGACGTGCCCTTCTACCGGCTGGGCGAGCATGTCATCTGGGGCGCGACAGCCATCCTGCTCAGCGAGATGGAGGGCCGCCTGCGGGCGGCGCGCGGCCTGAACCCTGCCTGACCCCTGCTTGCAAACCCCTGCCAGGCTTTTCTTGCACAGCTCTGATGCTGCTCTAAGCTGATTCCTACACAAGTTGTCTACAATCTCACACAGTTGGGATGGTAGAGTGGTCTACGCGGTTTACTGGGACCCACCGCCAATTCTCAGCCCAAAAGCAATTGATCAGCGTAAACCGGAGACAACGGAGAAAGAGTAATGGCCCTGATGAAGCTTGCCCCAATGTACAAGATGCAGTCCCCACGCAATGCGATGAGCCGGATGCTCGACAACGCCTGGATCGCGCGCGGCGCGGAGAATGGCGGATCGCGGGTGGCCCCGCTGCCGCTCGACGCCTATACGACCGACAACGAGATCGTGATTATGGCGACCGTGGCGGGCCTCAGCCCGGATGACGTCGAGATCATGGTCGAGGGTGACTCCCTGACTATCCAGGGCGAGATTCCGACCCGCCTGGAAAACGTCAACTACCTTTTCGCCGAGCGGTTCCACGGCTCATTCAAGCGGACGCTCCAGCTCAACGTCGAAGTGGACGTGGAGAAGATCGAGGCGACCTTTGACAACGGCGTGCTGACGCTGGTGCTGCCCAAGGTCGAAGCGGCTCGCCCCAAGGTCATCAAGGTGCAGGCCAAGTAGCGCTTGGCGCGCTGAACAGCACAGCCCAGGGACGACAGGCGACCGCCGTCGTCCCTTTTTCTCTGCGCTGCTGCCAGCAAGGCCCGGATCGGGGCGCGCGAAGGTCGATCGGCGGGTGATCGTCGGAAAAAAACGGGTTGACGGCGCGCTGATCGCACGGTATATTGGCACTAGCGCAACACGCAAGTACCCTGAGCCAGGCCGTTAGCTGGCTTGTGTTGTATATACATCCAAAAGGAGGTTCGCCCGTGTTCCGCGACCTGCAAAACACGTCGAAGACACGCCCAACCCCAACGCCGAAACTAAGGCTGACCCCCACCAACGACCCCTCACAGACTATCCTGGGCGCCAACACACGCATCGTAGGCAGCCTGAAGAGCGAGGGACACGTTCACCTTGAAGACACTTTTGAAGGAAATATCGCCGCCGGTGGGCGTGTGAGCCTGGGGGGAGAGGCAACGCTCGACGGCAACCTGATCTGCGAGCGGGCAATTGTCGCCGGGCTGGTCAAGGGCGACGTCACCGCCCGGACGATCTCCGTGTTGGGGACGGGCCGGGTGCTCGGCAACCTGCGTATGGAGAAGCTGCTAACCGAGGAAGGCGCATTCATTCAGGGGACGATCACGCTGGAGGAGTCGCTCCTCGCCGCCCGGCCTGCCGAGACGAAGCAGGCCACACCTGTCAGCGTCGCCGAAGCCAGCCCCGCCGCGCTGGAGCGACGCGCATAGCGCAGCCCCACCAACCTGCCGACGACACAAGGCGCACATAGATGCGCCTTTTTTGTTGTTAACCACAGAGGGCGCAGAGATCACAGAGGCCTGGTCTTGGAGAGCTTCTCTGTGCCCTCGGTGTTCTCTGTGGTTTCCTTCAGCCGCGCACCCCGTAACCAGGGCCGTGTTCGAAGAAAGCGTAGTTGGGCTGGATATCTTCCCACAGCGCGGCGGGCACGTCCGCTTCCGGCCAGATGGCGTTGTAGGGGCAGGCCGGAACGCACGCCCCGCAGTCGATGCAGCGGGCAGGGTCGATGTAGTAGGTAGGCCACTCCTCGATGGGCTGGCCGGGCATGATGCAATCCACCGGGCAGACGGCTACGCAGCCGCCGTGCCGCATGCACAGCCCGGTGATCACGTAGGTCATGGCTCGCCGCCTTCCGCCAGCGTGAAGCGCCACGTGCAGAACGCCTCGCCCACCGGATCGGGTGGGCAGCTCAGGCACTCTGTCCGGATGCGCGGGTCGATGGTGCGGGCAAACTGGCCGTACTCGACCAGCCCGACCGGCTTGCAGGGGAAATCAGGCAGGCCCTTGCGGCGGCGGGCGGCCTGCACGCGGCACTCGACCATGCGGAACTCCAACGCGCCGTCTTCGGCCCAGACCGCTGCCTGCGTGTTGACGCGCGCGTAGAGCCGGTAGCCGAGCGCCTTCTCCAGCGCCTCAAGCCCCCCGCCGGGCGGGATGCCGAAGGCGCGCATGATGCGCCCCGCCTCGGCCACCGAGAAGCGCTCCCAGGCGCGGATGTCCATCTCGATGGCCGTCTCCATCCCGAAGCGTTCTTCCAGCGCCAGGAACCACGCACCGTCGTGCGCGAGCCAGTTTTTGGCGTACACGTCAAGCAGCTTAAGCAGCTCCTCGCGCGGCAGGTCGTCCAGGTTGATCATACGCTTTCTCCTGGGCAGCGATACCGATACGCCTATTTTACGCAAAAGAGCCGCAACACAACACAGGCCGCGGCTCCCTTGTTCATGTGCCTGCTCAGGGTGGAGGCTACGGCCCGAACTCAACCGACGGCGGGTAGCGGGTCGTCTCCGTCGAGGCGAGCATGAACCAGGTACGCCCCGGCTTGAAGGCGATCACCTCGCCTGAGGCGTCGAAGAACTGGATCAGCCGCTCCGGGTCGCTGCGCCGCCAGGTGGCCGGGTAGCGCAGACCGTCCCGCAGCAGCGCCGCCTCACCCTCGCCAACCAGGTGCGCGCCCACCCCGACCACCTCGACGAAGTCCTCGGCCTCGTAGTGCTCGGCCCACAGGACGACGACATTCTCGAAGGCAAGCTGCTCGCCCGTCAGCAGGTCGACGTCCGGCGTCGATTCGTACCGCTCCGGAATCTCCATCTGCGTCCAGGCCAGCCAGAGGCCGGTGGCCGCGTCGTAGCGCCAGGTCTGCTCCGGCCCGTACTCCGGGAAATCGACGTTCAGTTCGGCGGTGGGCTGGCCCCCTTCCGGCGGCGCTGGGTCGAAGCGCAGGCCGCGCAGGTCAGGGGTCTGGGTGAGACCGCGCCGCCCGGCTTCCTCCCACACCTCGGCGGGGATGGCGAACAGCGAGTGGTAGTAGCTGGTGCCGGGGCGCGGCAAGTCCGGGATGCGCACCTGCCAGGGCTCGCTCTCGCGGAAGACGCGCTCCCACCAGGGGGAGTTCATCAGCACGCGGTACATATCCTTGCCCGCGCCGGAGATCACGAGCAGCGCGTCGTACATCGGAACAAGGTGCTCGGCGTCGACCAGGCGCGCGCTGCGCACTGAGCCGACGCGCTCCGGCGTCTGGCTGTATACGATGGCCGCGATGCGCGTCTGCCGCCAGCCCTCGGTCTGGTACATCCAGACGTGGTCGGCAAAGGACAGGCCGCTCTGCGGACGCACGTCCTCCGACTCGTTGCTGACCTTGATTATGATCGGGCGGCGGTCGAGCACGGACGGATCATCTACCGGCAGCCCGGTCAGCGGGTTGACGCCGGGCGGGAAGTCCTCCGGCCCCACCGGGCTACCGCTCGCGGCTTCTGGCGTTGCGGCAGGGGTCGGGTTGGGCGCGACGTAGAGAGTCACGGTCGGCTGGGGGGCAGGGGGCGCGGTCGCCTCATCCTGGGCGGAGGGCGGTTCGCTCGCGCCCGGCTGGCAGGCCATCAGCGCGAGCATCACCAGGGCCGCCGCGATCACGGCAAGGGCATGGATGCGCTTCATCAGGTCACCCATCTGCGCCCATTAGGGCGCGAAAGCCACATCTGGCGGGCGGATGTTGGACGAGGCGACGTTGAACCAGGTCGTGCCCGGCTTGAAGGGGATGACGCTGCCATCGGCGGCGAAGAACTGGAGCAGGCTGTTGCTGGCATCGCGCCGCCAGGTCACGTCGAACCGCACGCCGTCGCGCAGCAGCACGGCGTTGCCCTCACCGGTCAGCACGACGCCGACCGCGAACAGGCGGTTCGGCTCGTCCTCGATGAAGTCCGCCTCGAAGTGCGGCGCGTACAGAACCACGACGTTGTCAAAGGCAAGCTGGGCATCGGGCAGCAGCGTATCGCTGTCGGGCACGTCGTTGGAGGCGCTCAACCAGCGACCGGTGACGGCGTCATACGTCCAGGTGTGCTTGGGGCCAGCGCCGGGGTAGTCAACCACAGCTTCGGTTGTTGGCCTGCCGCCCGGCGGCACGGCGAAGTCGAAAGCCATGCCCTCAAGCGGCTGGCGCTCGTCGAGGCCCTGTTCCTCGGCCCAGCGCCAGATTTCCTCCGGCACGGCGAACAGCGTGTGCCAGGAGGCGACGCCAGAGCGTGGGATGTTGGGGATACGCACCAGGTACGGCGCGCCAAACCCGAAGTCGGCGTTGATGGTACGGCCCGTCCAGGGGGCGGCGCGCAGCAGCTCGT
>JAANMU010002623.1_pt1 | contig 13011 bp, 9 predicted proteins | sample 7279701 | NCBI WGS metagenome assembly JAANMU01 (sample SAMN14094539, study PRJNA606508) | bioreactor metagenome | isolation source: A lab-scale SPAN reactor treating ammonium-rich wastewater day 57 | place: Ireland: Galway | collected 2017-03-13 | reverse complement strand
TTATTTCAGTAAAATCATTTGTTTGGAAATTATCTGCTCATTACTGCTAACAGTATAAATATATACTCCGCTTACCACACTAATATTTTTATCATTAGTCCCGTTCCAGGTAATTTTATATTCTCCTTTATGCTGAGTTTCATTGAGCAGGTCTTTTACGAGCTGTCCGTTAATATCATAAATACACACTTTAACATTTGAAGTGTTTGGTATCAGATATGTAATTGTTGTAGAAGGATTAAACGGATTTGGGTAGTTCTGCAGAACACTAAATGTTTCAATTACCTGCTTTAGATTTTCAAAATCTTTTATATCTGTGGCTTCTCCAAATTCTAATCGTTGAATATCATTAACTGAAAATGATATGGTACTGCCATCTGATAAATTAATGTTCATATTTATATTTTGACAGAAAACCGGCGGACTGAAAAGCAGAGTGAAAAGTAGAAACTTTTTCATAAGCAATCTCCAAGTGTTGGGTTATTAAGTGACTATGCTATAATAAAAAAACAGAAACACGCTCAAATTAAAATATGCCTTTTGTCTGTCTATTCAAACAACATTTTTATTTTATGAGATTGTGTTATTGGTGAGCAAATGTAAGCAGATAACAAATAAGAAATATTAAGACAATAATTATGATAAACTCTTTGCTTATTCTCCGGAATAACTTAATGAGTTTGATATAAAAATAAGGAGTGAATCGCCAGATAAAAAAATCTCTGTCCGAAAAAATTACCAAGCGAAGTTAATGATTACAAAAACACCGACCTGCCGGCAGGTATGTTTTGACTATTAATGCTCTGTCCGCAGTAAATAATTTATGGCTTTTTCAATAATTGGTTTCATCACTTTATATCCATCAACATTTGGATGAACACCGTCTTTAGAATACTCTTTCTTTAATCCATTATTTTCATCTGCCATTTCAGAAAAATAATCAACATATACGAATTGATTATTTTGCGAATAAGTCTTTATTCTTTTATTAAGTTCAATAATCTTTTCTGATGGATTAATTCCCTGCTTCCACGGATAATCAAATACTGGAAGAACAGAGCAAAGAATAACTTTAATATTATTTGTCTTTGCAATCTCAGCCATTGAAAAAATATTGTCTTCTATCATTTCCAGTGTTGATGGACCGGTGTTTCCTGCAATGTCATTTGTACCTGCAAGTATCACTACAATTTTTGGTTTAAGATTTACAACATCTTGTCTGAATCTTATAAGCATTTGCGGTGTTGTTTGTCCGCTTATACCCCTATTAATAAATTGGTTTTCTGTAAAGAAATCCGGATCAACTGTTTTCCATCCTTCGGTGATGGAATTTCCCATGAAAACAACTCTGTCTTCATTTTCCAAAGGCGGATCAAGAATCAAATTTTCTTGTTTGTATCTATTAAGATTAGCCCAATCGTCTGTTTGAGTAAAAGATATTTGATTCATAATAATTACAGATAATATTATCAACAGCTTCATAATACTTATTCCTGCACTAAAGTTCTTTTACGAGTCCCGAATATTTTCTTTCTATTTTAAATCCAAAACGGTAAAAATATTCCGGACGGAAAAAACCGGTTGTAACAAATTTATAATTTTCTGATTTCACTCTGTTAAACAGCTCTTTCATAATTCCTTCGCTTATTCCGTTTCTTCTGTAGCGATTAGAAACTACAATCTTTTCCATGTGAACAGTTGTTTCGTCGCTTCGATAATAAAAAGCTCCGCCTATAATAAATCCTCTGTCTGATACAGCAACAAGAAATTCATGTTCGGGTCTGAAGTTAACATTTAAATTTTCTTCAAGATAAAGCTGATATAGTTTTGAGATTTCTTTTGGACTGACCGGATTTCTAATTGTAAAAGCATTTCCATCATTGTCACGAAGCTGAACAACCAGATTTGGATATCCTGCAACTTCTGATCTAATCTTAATAAGTGCAGCCGAATCAGTTGGTTTAAGGTGCGGATATCCAAGCCGGGTAATAAAATATGTTTCTTTCTCATCCAACTCAAACTCAAAGTTCAGTGATGTGATGAGCTTTAATGATTCTTCTTTTGAAATTTTTCTGTGTCTTTGTTTTCTTACAAGTTCGCGCAATACATTTTTAAACCTTTGAGATGAAGAATAAAAAACAGTTTCTAAAAAAAATCTTGCTCTTACAGCTGGATAATTTTCTTCAAGATCAAATAAGTGATAAGTATCATAAAGCTCGTATATCATTTCTGCCTGAGCAGATAAAGACGCATCTTTGTTGAGCTCAAACCATCTATGAAATCTTTTAACTGCAAAGTATAGCTGTTTAGGAAGATAACCGTGCTCTTTAATATTATTCATCAATAATTGAATCCGGTAAGTTATATTATCCTTAATAGCCAAATCAGATTTTTCAACTTCTTTCCTGAATTTATTTATCAGATTAATACCTTCATCAATACCAAGTGCTTCGATAATGCCTGAAAAAACAGCGTTCCAAACAGAAGGCTTTTTTATCAGCGGATATTTTTCCTCTGCTGGTTTAACAAATTTTTCATAAAAGTTCATTACAAAAGAAAGAACTGATTCTGATTTTCTTCTCTGGGAAAAAGAAGTTATTATACATTTAGTCTGATAATCATGCTGTGAAACAACAACAGTATCAGTATTAATTTCAGCAAGCTCAGTCTTCATTTCAGAAAGTTTCCAAAATTTTACATAAGCTGCAGAAGCATTCCATACAAAAAATTTCCAAAGATTTCTTAGCTTTTCATTTGTTACCGCATCATTTCTTTTTGATTCGCGCCGCATAAACCTCTCAATTGATTCATCACCAACAAACTCTTCGGTCCACAAATTAAAATCTTCCCAAAGACCGCCGTACTTAGCAGCGATCTTTTTTTCTAAAATATCAGTACCGGCAATAACCTTCCATTTGCCCTCTTCTTCAATAACTTCAGAGCTATCTGTATGGTTTAAGTGAATTGCAATATCAAATCCGCCGAGGAAACGTGTCTGAATAGTCAAACGAAATACAGATCTTCTTTTAGTTTCAGAAAACTTACTAATCCATATTCCCGATGGTAAAATATTGTTAAGTGATATCAGCACACCGTTTGAAATAAGAAAAACTGCTTCTCTTATAATCTGTCTTTCAGAAAGTGCCTTGGTTAAAATATTTTTATCACTATCAGAAATTGCCTCATCAAATATTAATACATCAGACCATCTGTATTCTTCACCGGTTTCAGGATCTATTGAAACACGAGGCACTTCTCCCAGCCAGATAGTAAACAGTCGTCTTAACTCCAGCCGTGATTTTCGTGCAAGCTGCCGCAGATCATTTATTGAACCGTATAATTCAAACTGTAAAATGAATCTTCTTATTCCTTCATAGCTTGCAGGATGGTTAGCTCCATAACTTACCAGAAGATCAAATAAACCAGGTATCGGCGTTTTGTCGAGAAGTGTTTTAGGGTCAGCTGCTGAAATTAGTTCTTCTAAAACAGTTTCTATTTCCTTTAAATTTTCATCTCCCCTGCTGATGTTATCAATTGCATTTATTATTTCACTATTTAAAAAGTCATTATCTGAACAAACATAAAGCTTTAGTAATTTTTTAAAGTTTTCTCTTCTAAGTGTCTGCAGGGCAGCAAGAAAAATCCTTCTTCTTGTTTCAGTCTTTTGAATGATACTAGGTCTGAAAACAATCTCGACAGTTAATTTATAATGTGTGGAATTTACATCGCTAAGTATCGCAGAAAAATATTCTATAGACTTTCCAACCTCCTGGTCGTCGTTTGATTGAAGCATAACTGTAGCAATATGAAGTCCCGGGATAGAAACCTCTTTTGCTTCAAGCATTTCACTAAGTTTTGCTCTTTCGGTATCGTTAACCTTTACTTCCGAAATACGATCAACAAACTCAAGCTCTTTTTGTGATTCTGATTTTCTGAACCAGCGAAATATACCTGAGCCTGTAAAATCAACCACCCCAGTATTACCCAGCCAATAAAAAGGATTTGTAAAGATATCCTGAAGATCTAATTGCTTTGTTCTAATTAGATATGAATAGTTACCTATTTGAAATATTTTTTTCTCATCATCAACCACTTTAATACTAAGCAAAGCACTAAGTTTTGGAATAGATAATAAATCTGAGCTGAGGGAAATGTCACGGCTAAGCGCACCCTTCTCTCTTAAAAACCAGTTAGGAACTTTGATTTCATATTTGTCAAATCCCAGAGCCAGATGATCTTTTTCATACATCAATTGAATAGTGTCTGCAAAATTCTTTTCAATTACTCTTCTTTTATATGTTGCCTTCGGCGTAAGCTCGCCATGTATATCATCAAATGGTCTGCTGATAATTTTAAAATCAACTATCCTTTCAAATGGTGCGAGAAAATTATTTACCGATACTATAACATTTGAAAAATATTCCTGCCTTTGATGTTCGTCCATATTAATTAAAGGCGAGTTTGCAGATTTAAGATCAGGATAGATAAGCACAGTATTAAAAGGACGATGATCACCGACAAGAAAAACCTGTTTAACAAATTCAAAATCCCTAAAAAGATTTTCAATCTTCTGAGGGGCAATAGTTTCGCCTTTAATGTTCTTATATATTTCTTTCTTGCGGTCTATAATCTCAATAAATCCATCGTTATCCATTCTCATTATATCTCCGGTTGCAAACCATCCGTCAGCTTCAAATGTTTGTTCCTTTTTCTGATCGAAATAATTTATCATAACATAAGGTCCGCGTATTAGAATTTCGCCGTCTTCACCAAGTTTAATTTCAATTCCCGGAAGTGCTTTGCCAAGTGAATTTTCTCTGTATCGAAACGGCGGCGTCATTGTAATTCCACCGGTTGCCTCCGTCATTCCAAAACCGCTCATTAACTCGATACCATAACGCTGAAAGAATCTGAAAACATCGGGCGGTAAAAATCCTGCCGCTGAAAGTCCCCACTTTAAATTTCCACCGGTTGCATCAGTAACAACTGAATTGATTTTATCATCATCATCTGCTTCCACATCAACCCGTGCTGTAATATATTCATAAAGCTGTATCCATTTTTTTGGTATTGAAATAAAAATGCTCGGTTTTACAAAACGCATATTATCAATCATTGTTTCCACAGATGGGTTTTCCATAAAACAATATTCTGAACCCCAAAAGATTGCACCTGTCATTTCGAGCCATCTTCCAAATGTGTGATACAGTGGAAGAAAAGCAAGATAACGATCTTTATCACTTATAACGGGAATTGCCATTGCGCGGCAGAATCTTTTATAAACAATATTGGCGTGCGAAAACATAATTCCTTTTGGCTCACCAGTGGTGCCGGATGTGTACATTATTGTTGCAAGCGAATCAGGTTTTAGGCTGGTATAAATTCTTTTTTCCTGATGAAGTGAAAGTGCCTTGAACTCATCAAAACTGATCACCCAGTCCTCTGCGGCGTTGCCTTTAATCAGAACAACGGTTTTAAGATTTGGTATTTCATTTTTTACTGCTCTTATTTTTGCAAGCTGTTTTTCATCATCTGCAAAAAGTACAGGCGATTTAGTTTGATTAAGAATAAATTGAATGTGTTCAGAAACTGAGTTTGCAGGAATCATAACATTTACAATTCCGCTTGTTAAGCATGCAAGATCAAGCAATGCCATATCAAGGCTGTTTTCAAGAAGAAAAGCCGTAAATTTTTGTTCGCCTTCGATTTCAATTAATAATTTCTGAATAGATAAACTATATGCGGAAACAAGCTCTGATGTTTTCTGCCACGAGTAATCTATTGTCTGCCTGCCTTTTATTATTCTGAAAAGATTTTTCTTCTTATACTGATCAACTCTTTGATTAAACATCACATCAAAAGTATAACTGCTTTTATCTATCAGCGATTTAATAAGATAATCCCATCTTCTTTCATCGTAAATTTTTTGAAGAAAGGAAGAATAGCGAAAATAATTCAGGTAACTGTGTATGACTGCTGTAATTTTATCATCTAAACCAACGGAATCAGAAGCAAGATAATTGCCAAACTTAAAAAACAGATCCTTATCCATATTATTCATAAAGTCATCTGAGATTCCGCCATCGGTTAACCCCTTTAGAATGCTTTGCCATACTTCCGAAAACTCGGGCAGATTAAGATTGTTATTCTCAATAGCATTATTCAATTCGATCATCAGATTATTTAGTAGATCATCGATCTCGTGCTGCTCAAGCGAAGCTTTGCCAGCGAGCAGTTTTTCGTTCAATTCTTTCAGTGATAATAAAGACAGGCTCATTGTACTAAATTCTTTTATAAGAGAATGAAATTTTTTCCTAAGGAATATAATAAAAAGCAGAACAGAAAAATTAATTCTTTTTATCTTGAGGGATATGAGATAGCATTTTCATTTAAACACATAACGGCGTTGTGGTTAAGCTGCTGCCCAGAGCAAGAGTGCAGCTTAGAATACAAATACTGAGTGCGAATACGCTGTCGGGTTGATTGGCTGGCTGGTTATATGCCTTTAACCAAACAACTTATTAAAAAAGCCTTTCTTTGCTTCTCCATTTGTCGTAATAACCTTTAATCCAATTTCACCTAGCATATTTGTCAATTCATCTTCAAAGTCTCTGGTCGCATCAGTCGCATTACTTTTTGCATGTGCTACTTCGTGTAATAAAACAGCTTTAAATCTTTTTGTATTACTTAAGACACTACGCTTTATAAATAATTTGATCATCTTGTCGCAATCTTTCTGAGGGACGAAAAGAAAAGTCATCTCTTTGCATTGTTTCTGAAATAAGAATTTTATTAATATTTGAAGGTCTGCCTCCTACTAAATCAAGTACTCTATCAAGTAAATCGTAATTTTGTTTTTGCTGTTTGATAAGATTCAGAATTTGAACATTTTATTTGTAGTTCGTTCAGAACTGAATTTATTGAATCGGATAATTTTCCAATTCTTTTTGTCTTTGCGGTTTCCTTTTTCAAAGCATTTATTTCTTCAAATTGCTTATCATAATATCTTTTGGTAGCATTTACAAAAGAGTTGCAATAAAATTCGTTTATGTCAAAAGTTTCAGGTTTATTAATTACTGCAATCTGATAATTTTGTGGGACACCGGCTGGATACATTGTTTTGAACTGCTCAAGTGCTGATTGAATTACATTAGAATATTGAGAATTGTTTTTCGCAGATTTTAAGGTGGGAAGCAAGGTTAAGAGAAAATCGTATCTACCCTTAATTGTTTCCACATTTTTTGAAGTTGCTAAAATATAGAGACTCTCCATAGTTTGGATTATTGCTCTCTGAGTATCCATAACAAAAAAAAGTATCCAAAATATTACTCCTCTGATATTATTTTGTAAGCACCTAACTAATACTTATAAGGAATCCCCCTCAATCATCTGTTGGGTAATTCCTCTTATTTCCTTTCTCAATATCCATAACTGACCTAAATAATTCAAGCAGAAAGTTTTGTTTAATTGCTAAACAACAATAAAATCTAATTTTGTCCGCTGCTATTAGGAAAAGAACTAGCAGATATTATTAAGGCGTCAGAAGTCCGTTAGATATGTAGATAATTTCTTGTCAATCCTATCTGCTCCGGTCATTGAACATAAAAAGAATTGATCTAAAAATTAAATGACATCAAATCATTTACAGCCTGCCTGACTGACTATCGTTATCCAGCAGGACTATGCAGATTAAATATTAACAACTAAAAGTTAAGTCTTCGGTAAGCTGTTGGCACTCATAAATTAAGACAATAAGAATGTGAGTAATTAAAAAAATCTTCGGTACTATAGGAAAATTTAATTCTGTTTTTTATGTTAGCCGCCAGTATTCCGTTTGGCAGGGGAATAATTAATAAATTATTCTAAATAAAACAGGAGTCATTATGCAAAAGTCTTTTCTGAATTTTCTATTTCTTTCACTGCTCGCTTTTCTTCTTTCAGCTTCTTCAATCAATGCGCAAAACACAGATGATGATAAATACTGCTGGGGTCTTAACTTTATGTGGGGCAGGGATTTTACCATAGGCAAGCAAAAAATCGATGAGCTTAACTACGATCTATCAACTCCTGAATCTGAATATATAACAGGCTTTGGTATAGATTATTACCTTAATAAAAAATCCAGTCTTTACCTTCTTGGCAGTGTTGGTATCGGCAGTGATAAAACCGAGAACACAAGCGGTACTCAGGAGTTCAGCTCATCAGAATTTGGGGCAAAGCTTGGATATAATTATTACCCGTTGGGAATGGATAAACGAGTTTATTATTCTCTTGGCGGATGGGCAAGCTATGTATCCTACAGCGAAACCCAAACTAACACACCAACTTCCGGCACAGAAACAAAAGATGAATACTCTGCATCAAGATTAGGCGTTGGTCTTAATGCCTCCGCTTATGTAAGACCCTGGGAAGATCTTCAGTGGGAGTTTTATGCCGGGTATAATTTGGGAGCCTTCATCACGCCTAAAAGTACAATCACTCAAACACAAAACGGAACGTCTAATGAAATAAAAGGGCCAAGCAGTTTTCATCTGCAGGATTGCGGCGGATATGTTGGTACAAGATTTAGATTTTAATTGATGTGTTTTCTACTGTCTAATTCTTAAGCTGTCACGATTCTGAATATCATAATCATATAAAAAGAAGTCACGGGAATTCCGTGACTTCTTAATTAATAAACATTCCTGTTTTATTGACAACTAGCTTTTTATTCCCGCAACTTCTTCAAGCATTGCAGTAGTTACAGATTTTGGTCTTTCAATTGGATAACCAAGTCCACGATCCCAGATAATATTTGCAACAACACCAAATGCTCTTCCAACAGCAAAAAGAACTGTGTAGAAATCATATTCTTTTAGTCCGTAGTACCATTGTATAACACCCGATTGCGCATCAACATTTGGCCAGGGGTTTTTTGCTTTGCCTTGTTCCAACAAAATCGGCGGAACAACTTTGAAGAGAAGATCGACATATTTAAACAAAGGATCATTTGGCAAATGCTTTAAGCAAAATTCTCTTTGAGCCATATAACGAGGATCTGTTTTTCTTAAAACTGCGTGTCCAAAACCCGGAATTACTTGTCCGCTTTGCAAAGTATCCCAAACAAATTTTTTCATCTCTTCTTCGGTTGGAACTTTGCCGCCCATTTTATCATAAACACCATGCAGCCAGTTTAACACTTCCTGATTTGCAAGTCCGTGTAATGGACCTGCTAGTCCATTTGTCATTGCAGAAATTGAGTAGTAAAGATCTGATAAAGCACTTGCAACCAGGTGACCGGTGTGGGCACTTACATTTCCGCTTTCGTGATCGCTATGTAGAATAAAATACATTCTTGCAACATCATCATAAGGTTTTGCGATGCCCATCATGTGGGCAAAGTTTCCGCCAAGATCAAGTGTAGGATCAGAAGGAATAATATCTCCATTTTTATATTTCAATCTATATATGAAAGCAGCAACCGCAGGAAGTTTTGCAAGAAGATTTAGTCCATCTTCGTAAGTTGGCGCCCAGTAATCATTCTTTTTTAGTTTACCCGAATTATACTCTTTGACAAATTCAGATTCACGCTGCATTGCAAGAATAGCAGTTGAGAACATTACCATTGGATGAGAATCAGCAGGCATCACTCTTAGAATATCAAACACATACTTAGGTACAGAAGATCTTTTCTTAAACTCTGCTGCAACTTCTTCAACATCTTCTTTAGAAGGAATATCACCTGTTAATAAGAAAAAGAAAAATCCTTCAACATAAGGCATTTCTCCACCAGGAACTTTTGGAAGTTTTTCCAACACTTCGGGAATTGTAAACCCACGGAAACGAATTCCTTCAAACGGATCGAGATAGGAAATATCTGTTACAAGGCATTTGATATCTCTTGCACCGCCAATTGCCTGTTCAATTGTTATTTCCTGTAATTTATTGTTACCGAATTCTTTAAGAAGTCGGACTGTGCGCGGGCGCCAGGCTTCTATTTTATCCTGGACTTGTTTTTTTAGACGAGACATGCTCTCCTCCTGAAAAAAAATTTGATGAAAGAAAATCTTTATTTCCTATTTAGCAAGGAAATTGAATTTGTTTTTTTTAATATACAAAGAAAAATCAATTATTGCCTTACGCAATTAAAGGATTTTTAATTCTTTCCCTACTTCTGCAATCTGAAGTTTTATGCTCTTATTTTTTTTCAGTATTGATGACCCAACCCAATCAATTGCTTCATCATCGCCATGTGTTAATATTACATTATCAGGTTTAAGTTTATCAACAATCCTTAGTAAATCCTCTCTCCGGGCATGCGCCGAGAATTTGAAATTCTTTATCCCACATTTAACCTCTGTTGCTTCATCAAAATCAGTTAACCAGATTTTATCGCCTTGTTCTGAGTTTGCTATTGTATAACCCGGGCTTTCGGGATCCATATATCCGACAATAAAGACAGCTGAATCTTTTTGTTTTAAAAACCTTTTAGCAAAATTGTACGATGCTGTGTTCTTTACCATCATTCCGCTTGATGCAAGAACAATGCAGGGATTTAAAAAGAAATCATCGGGATTTGTAACTTCATAATAATCTTTTTGTGGAATTGAATTTAGCTCGAACTCCTTATCAATTCTATCAACAACATATTTGTTATAATCGTAAACACGATTAACTCTTGTTCCAATTCCACCTGTATAAATATCTACTGTTGTTAGTTTCCTTTTCTGTATTAACTGCCAGATTGTCGCTAACATTTCCTGCATTTTGCCCAATGAGAAAACAGGAATTAAAATAGATCCGCTGTTATTCAGGATCTTATTTGCTTCTTTTGCAAACCTTAGTGATTCTGCCTGCCAGTTTAAAAGTAAATCTGAATCTGTTGCACCATAGGTTGTTTCAAGAATTAAGGTATCAATTTTATCTTCAGGCAGCTTTGCTTTCGGCTGAATAGTTTGATCGGTAAGGTTGATATCTCCTGTATAAAATATTTTGTAATTGTTATTTTCCAGCAAAATTCCGGCAGAGCCTAAAATATGTCCTGCATCATAAAAAGTAACATTAACCTCAGAATTTTTAATCTGATGATATGAATTAAGTTCGAACTGATATCCATATTCTTTATACTCAATCATTTTAATAAGAAGATCAACTTCATCGTGTGAATAAAACTCAAATGATTGATCATCAATTTCTTTTTTTAATATGGATACAGAATTGTGCAATGTTAGTTCAGCTATAGCTCTGGTTTGCGGGGTTGTAATGATTTTTACATAAGGAAATTTTTTTATCAGAAATGGAAGCGAGCCAATATGATCCTGATGAGCATGAGAGATCAAGCAGGAATCAATCGGTCTATCGTTAAGCAAATCAAATTTTGGAAGTGAGTCCAGTCCTGTTTTTTGCGGATGAATCCCGCAGTCAAGAATAATTCCGTTGCCGTTAAGATTTAAGTAGTAACAGTTTGCACCAATTTCATTTCCACCGCCAACCGGAAGAAATGAAATCATTTATTTTCTTCTCTCATTTCGTTTTCAATATTATCAAGATCAACTTCATTCAATGTAATTTTTTCAGGAATTGTAAACTTATCTTTTGGAACGGAGCCTTCGTTAATTCTGGTTGCAATTACATTTATCTCCAATCCTCTTGAGTTTGTCTCGGATTTCAACGTAATCCATTTCCAAACCCAAAGTTTAGTTCCGGTACTGCGCATTTCATAAATATCACAATCTTTTCCGAGAAACTCTTCTTTACCGATTTTATTTGCGCCGATACTTAAGAGCATCTGTTCTCCAAACTCGTTAAAACCTTTTTGACCTTTTAATTCATCCATAGATTTTAAGACCGGGTTTCTTGTTTTTGTTCCGCTGTTCTGATCAATGTTTATCATATATTGATAATCACCGTCAATAATGTTTACAATATTTATTGGTTTGCTAAATCCGCTAACAGTCAAAACAGAACGGGTATATTCAGCTTGTCTCATTCCCCATTTATCAAAGTAAAGTGTTTTGGTTCCCTCCTGTGAGCCTGTTATTATATATTCAACAACTGCTGATTTAATACCGTATCTTTTTTGTGTGTCAGAGGAAGCATCTTTGTTTGAAATATCAGAGCTGTCTTTGCTGCTGTCTCCACAGCTCAGCACAAAAAAAGAAAGAGCAACTGAAAGGGTTAAAAATATTTTTTTTCTCATAATTATAATCTTTATTATTTTTTTCTGATTGAAAATAGTAAAACCGAAATCTTACTTCAATCAAATTGCTGGTCTGAGAAAAATTTCTTTTGACAAAATTGGCGGGAAAATGTATTTATTGTCCAAAACAATTTAAGAATCTTGATTACTCCTGCCTACGTTGCGAATACTTTATCAACAGAATTGTTAAACAGCTTTGTAAATAATGAATAATTACAAGACTATTTTTTTATAGCCCAAATAACATCTGCCAGAGTTGGTTTATCTTTTTCAAAATTAAACTTAAGCAAAAAATTCGGATTAAAGCCGAGCATATATTTTTCGATTCGTTCTTTAAGCCAGCCAATTTCTGATTTTAATTTCCAATGCTCCCCATCTGCAGAATAAAGAATAATAAACAATCTGCTTTTATAATGCTTACGCTGCTGCTGTGATTGATTTTTGTATAACCACCTAATCAATTCATCGGTTTTTTTAATTGCATCATCAATTTTATAAGGAAAATTTTTCGGAAAGATTGATGTTTTATGATCAAATGCCTCTCCCCGAATTGTAAAGTCAATCAGTTTGTCTTTATCATCCAGGGCTGGTTTAACGTTTGGCAGCGAGCAGAATATATCTTCAACAGCTTGTGCTGACCAGAAGTTATACCACCTGTTAATTGAGTAATTGAAATAAAGATCATATTCTTTTTCAGATTTAAATCTTGATTCAATTTCTTTAAGAAGTTCTTCAAACAAAAAAGTATGATAAATAAAATTTGTTTGTTTATCGAAGTTATCGTTCTGTTTTTGTCCCCATTTATAAGGATAGATTAATCTTTTTTTTAATTC
>JAANMU010002621.1_pt1 | contig 13015 bp, 15 predicted proteins | sample 7279701 | NCBI WGS metagenome assembly JAANMU01 (sample SAMN14094539, study PRJNA606508) | bioreactor metagenome | isolation source: A lab-scale SPAN reactor treating ammonium-rich wastewater day 57 | place: Ireland: Galway | collected 2017-03-13 | reverse complement strand
TGTAATCCTGGCTTTAAGAAAACATTATAATACTTCGATAAGCAAAAAAATAGTTTATCCTTTAGCACAGAGATGGTATAAAACAAGACTGATAGACAAACAGTGTATGCACGAACATTGTGACTGCGTTTGGTGCAGGCACGGTAAGCTTGCACACGCTACAGAAGAAAATTGTTAGCTAAAAAGCGAAGTGTTAATATGATTGAAACCTCAAATGATAATAGTAATAAGTCGCGGCGGAATTTTCTTAAATATTTTCTCGGTGGAAGCTTTACAGCTTTTGCTTTCTCTGTTATATACCCGGTTGTTAAGTTTTTAATTCCACCGAAATCTACTGAGCCAATACCAACTTCTGTTATTGCCGGTACAGTAGGAGAACTAAAACCAAATAGCGGAAAAATTTTTCGTTTCGGTAATAAGCCAGGAATTCTGATAAATACACCACGGGGAGAGTTAAGAGCGTTCACTGCAATATGCACTCACTTAGAATGTACTGTACAATATAGGGATGATTTCCAGCATATTTGGTGTGCCTGCCACAACGGGCATTATAATTTAAATGGAATTAATATAGCGGGACCACCGCCCAGACCATTAACACAGTTCAATGTAAGTTTAAAAGGAGATCAGATTTTTGTATCAAAAGTGAGTTAGAAAAAGACAATAATGGATTTCAGTTAATTGAGTAAAGGAGATGAGAAAATGTCGGAAACATTAATATATATAATAATATTTGCCGCCATAATGTTTTTTATGCATAGAGGTCATGGTGCTCACGGCGGCGGCGGAATGGGCGGCTGCGGAGGACATTCACACGGCTCACATAAAGGACACGGACAAAATGGTGATGAATCCTCAACTGATACTGAAGAGAAAGATGAACATCAGCATCATCATTAAGATGGGAAATGAAAAATGGTTGATGGAAAATGGAAATGAGTGAAATAATTTATAAATCAGTAATTCAATGTCCTTTCTGTGGTTTTGAGAAGGAAGAAATGATACCCGTTGATGCTTGCCAGTTTTTTTATGAATGTACAAATTGTAAGAAAATTATTAGACCTAAAGAGGGTGATTGTTGTGTGTTTTGTTCGTATGGTTCAGTGGAATGTCCATCCATACAGAAAAAACGGCTCTCGGGAAAATGAATGGAATATTTAAAAATATTAATGATCAATAACATCACAGAATATTAATAGATGTAATAGTTTGGTTATGAAAGTTCGATTTTTAATTCTGTTAAGTCCGGCTCTTGTGTACGGAATTGTATGGTCCTTTATTTACTTACTATTTTCCGGATTTCACGGTATGACGAGAATGTTTAATGAGAAATTCATTTTCTTAATAGCAAATCTTTTGAATGTCGAACTAAGCTCAGTTACTATTGGTTTAATTTTCACTTTTCTGGATGGAGCTTTATTTGGTTCACTATCCGGAATTATACTTCTGATTATTTATAGAAAAAATCATGATAAATAGTTTTTATAGAAAGGAGTTAACAATATGAAAGACCATAATAAATTTCAGCATACAATTTTAATGCTTCTTTTCTGCTTACTGCCACTATTCGTGTTTTTCATTTTAGTAATAAATGGGGTTGAACTTAACCCGATGCTTTTCTTTTTGTTTATTGTGATATGCTGCCTTGCAATGTTTTATTTTATGCGACAAACACACACTCAAACAGAAACAGAAATCAGTGAGGAAAATCAGGACATTAAAAATGAAAACGTTAAAGGTATAATTCCGGTTCCTGATCATCTTGGCGATGTGTTCCAGGCGAATTACATAGAGAGAGTTGATGACACTTTAATCTATACAGGAAATCTTTTAACTGATGCTGATTCAGCTTATCAAAAACTAAAAGAGAGTTCAGATAAGATTGGCGTAACAGCATTGCTTCAGGAAGATGATGCCGGAAATACGCTTGTACTTGTTTCTAAAAAGTTATTTCCCGGTGCTGTTACTCATACAGGAATGCATCATTCGGGGCAGCCAATTTCAACAAATGAAGTTAGCGGAGAAGCCAAACCGTCCAAACCGACTGTTAATTTAATTCTCTTTATTCTTACGTTTATAACAACAACCTATGCAGGAGCGCTACAGCAAGGGATAAACCTATTAAAAGAGCCGGATAAATTTAATGTGGGGTTGCCTTATGGAATAGCATTGATGGTGATTTTAGGTGCACACGAACTTGGTCATTACTTTGCAGCTAAGCATCACAAGATGAATGTCACACTTCCTTATTTTATCCCGGTGCCTTTTGCTTTGGGAACGTTCGGTGCTTTCATTCGTTTGAAATCACCATCGGAAAATCGTAAAGCTTTATTCGATGTCGGTGTTGCAGGTCCTATTGCCGGATTAGTATTTGCAATTCCGGCGCTTATAATCGGACTGCAAAGTTCAAAAATAATTCCAATGTCAAACGAAAATGTAATGATGGGAGGTGCGGACGTTGGCTCTTCAATTTTGCTCGCACTACTTGCAAAAATTTCTGTTGGCAAAGATTTAATAAGCGGGCACACATTTCAGTTTAGTCCTTTAGCGTTTGCCGGCTGGCTCGGACTTTTTGTAACAGCACTTAATTTACTTCCAATCGGGCAATTGGATGGCGGGCATATTGCTCACGCTTTATTCGGAAGGAAGAATGCAAACACTATTGGAATGGTAGCATTGTTCTCTTTATTCCTACTTGGCTTATTTGTTTGGAGCGGGCTGTTAACCTGGGCAATTATAGTTTTCTTCTTAGCAGGAATTAAAAGTGCACCACCGTTAAACGATGTAACGAAACTTGACGGCAAAAGAGTTGCTATCGGGCTGATCGCATTCATTATTTTATTTATGATTCTTGTTCCGGTGCCTCATTCATTTTATCAAACGCTGGGAATAAATTGTCCATATGTATAATTAATTGAAAGAGGTGATTATGATAAACAATCAAAATACAAAATTAAATAAAGCGTACCTGTTAATTATTTTTATAGCTGCACTGTTAGGAGCAGCAGCTGGCGGTTTTATTGTTTATTGGATTACTTCTTCAAACTCCTCAAATCAAACTTTTCAGAATAATGATAAGGTGAAGATGCTTCCTCAACACATAGAATCACTTCGCGCCATTGATATTGAAACTGCTGTAACTCGTGCTGTTGAAAAAGTTAGCCCGGTTATTGTTACGGTAATAAATAATCTGACGGAAGTGAGAAGAGGATTCTTTGGTAGTCAAAGAATTCAAAGGAGGGGTTCCGGATCTGGTGTTATAGTATCTGAAGATGGATACATAATTACAAACAATCACGTAGTTGAAGGTTTTAATTCTCTCGAAGTAATATTGAGCGATGGCAAAACTCTTCCGGCTGAATTTATTGGTGGAGATAAGTTTGCAGATGTTGCAGTAATTAAGGTCGATGGTTCGTGGAAAGATTATGCTCAATTAGGTAACTCCGATGTACTTAAACCGGGTGAAACTGTTATTGCTATGGGTTCGCCGCTTGGTGAATTTCAAAACACAGTTACAGTAGGAGTGGTAAGTGCACTTGGCAGATCAATAGAAACCTCAGAGCAATATTCAATGGAAGATATAATTCAAACTGATGCGGCAATTAATCGAGGCAACTCCGGCGGTCCTTTGGTTAACTTAGCCGGACAGGTGGTTGGCATAAATACTTTAATTGTGAGAGGCAGCGGTTATTCCGGGGATATCGCTGAAGGGCTTGGTTTTTCTATAGCATCCAATACTGTTGATGCAGTGGTTAAGCAGCTTTTAGCGCAAGGTTATGTAGCAAGACCTTACCTCGGAATAAACTGGCTGCCTGTAAATCCGCCAATGGCTGAAAGATATTCTTTGCCCGTAAAATGGGGTGTTTATATTTCGGAAATCAGTCAGAGTTCACCAGCTTATAAAGGCGGACTAAGAATTGGCGATATAATCACGCAAATTGGAGGTGAAAATGTAAATGAAAAAAATCCATTTATTAACATCCTGCTAAAACATAAACCGGGAGAGAAAGTAAAAACAAAATATTTCAGAGAGGATGATGAAAGAACTGCAGCAATAGTTTTGGGTAAAGCAGAGAGATAGTGTGAATAAAAATCTGTTTTATATCTACCTCTCAATTTTTTTAGTTTATGTTGGATATGGGTTAACGCTTCCTTTATTACCATTTTTTGTTGAACGGATGTCATCATCAGTAATGAGCCAGGAAACTGTTTCCTTACACGTTGGAATGATAACCGGTGTATTTGCCCTTATGACTGTTTTGTTTGCACCTCTCTGGGGAAAGCTATCAGATAGTATTGGAAGAAAGCCATTGTTTTCTATCGGCTTAATTGGAACTGCAATATCAATATTTCTTTTCGGGATAAGCAGTAATTTAACCTGGCTCTATTCTTCCAGAATATTAGGCGGAATATTTGCAGCCGCAGTAATACCGGTTGCAAGCGCTTATGTATCGGATTTAACTTCTGTTGGAATGAGAGGAAAAGTATTAGCTTGGATTGGAGGTGCAAGCGCATTAGGTGCAACCATCGGTCCGGCTATTGCCTCGTTTCTTTCAAATATTAATTTACCCGAATCATATAATTTGTGGAATTTTTCTTTTGATGAGTTCTCCGTTCCGTTTACATCAGTATCAATTCTATTAGGATTGAATTTATTTTTAATAAAGCTGTTACCGGAACCTTCTGCAGCAGTTTATAAAAATATTTCACCTTTAATTACTCAAAAAGTTGATCCTGCCAAGCTAGGAAAAATCCCGCTTTTCGGTGAAAAAATTAATATTTTCAGCATAATTAAGAGTGTAAGATTTCTTTTAATTCTTTCCTTTGTAAGCCAATATTCTTTAATGCTGTTCGAGGCAACTTTCTCACTCCACGCAAAATATTTTACAGGCTTTGGAACATTTGAGCTTGGAATCATCTTTAGTGTTTGCGGTGGTGTTATGGGAATAGTCCAAAGTTTTTTTATAGGAAATTTAATTGACAAAAAGGGAGAAAATGTTTTAATGCCTGTGGGCTTTTTATTAACTGCCGTAGGAATTCTCGCACTTATGATATTTAAAGATTTTTTCCTGATATTATTAAGTGTTACCATACTTTCAATCGGAATATCTGCAATAACTCCTTCTTTATCTTCATTAATATCAAAGAAATTTCCGCACCATACCGGTTCTGCATTGGGAGTTCAAAACTCCGTTGATAATCTTGGAAAAGGTTTTGGTGCTATCCTGGGCGGAATGCTCTTCGCATTGAATATTCATTTGCCGTTTTTATCGGCTAGCCTGTTTCTTTTGGTAATCGGAATTAGTTTGTTGAAGAATTATCATTCTGTATCTAAAAAAGCCTAATGAAGATGAATATACTGAATGATGAACTGAGCTTAAAGTTTAGTGACGATATTATTTTTACTAATATAATTTACTGCGACATGCATCAAAAAGAGTGAAACATAATTAATCTATTTTATAACATTGGTTTTTTTCTAACTAATCAGAAGGATATTTAAAGTGGAGAATCAACCGAAACAACACAAAAATTATCTGAAGTTCTTCGCAATGATAGGAACTTCTATGGTCGCAATGTTTCTTTTAATGTACACTAATTCATACCAGATAACTGATCATTTCTGGTTCAGTGAAACCCGACTGTTTATGACTATGATAATGGGCGGTGCAATGATAATTGTGATGCTTTTATATATGTTAAAAATGTATCCTAATAAAACTGCAAATGCCGTTGTACTTATTGGCGGATTTGTAATGATAGCTTTATCCGTCTGGTTGGTAAGAAGCCAGGTGACTGTAACAGATGTGGATTTTATGGAAGGAATGATTCCTCATCACTCGATTGCAATATTAACAAGTGAAAATTCACAGATAGAAGACCCCAGAGTACGAAAGGTTGCGGATGAAATAATAAAATCACAGCGAAGAGAAATAAAGGAAATGGAATGGCTTATAAATGATATAAGAAAAAACGGCTTGGTAAAAACACAAACAGAAGCAGAGTCACGCCCGGTACCGAAATTCCTCGGCACGCCAGAGTAAAATATGTGACATTTTATAATGGAAGAGGGATGTCTCAAATGAAAAAAACTAAAATAGCTGAATAAAAATCTTTCCTATACAATAAAGCCTATTAACTTTCTTAAAAATTTTTAAGTTTATTAAAATAAATTGTATTAAAGACTTCCAAAATATCTCTCTACCGCACTTTTTATCCGGCATATCGTTTGGCTTTATAGTATCAGACTTCAAGAGTCAATGTTAAATAAAAATATTATAGGAACATAACAGGGAGAAGAAAATGAAACGGAAAAAAAGTTCATCAGGAATAATAGTTGGGATTATATTGTCATTGGTGTTGGGCTCATTTTTACAGGCACAGCCATTATCCAAAAGAATCGGTGGTAAATCTTTGAAAGAAAGAATCCATCAAACTTTAGTACCATTCGATTATTCCAATTATAAAAAAGTCGGTCCGATATCGAGAGATGTTTATGCCCGTATTCGTCAAGCACACAATACTGAAAAAATTGCTTCTGTTAATACAGTTGTAAGCATAACAAAACCTGTAAAGGAACAAAGCTTTTTCCTGAAGCAAAAAAGGCACTCAGCTTCCTTTAAAGCTGGTAATAAAACTTATATCTCGGTAAAGAGAAAATCTGTGAAAAACTTTTTTCTTGATGGGAAGAGACATCAGTAAAAAGATAGTCATTTGGCTTGATCAATTACTTGCTTCCAGGGCTAATGAATTGTTAATTCATTAGCCTTTTTTTATTCCCTTCAGTGAAATACACTCTTAATATATTTAAAAATTTTTAAGAATCTTAAAATTCCTCATTGTAATAAATCCTTATTACGCACAATAACCGCAACTTTTTAGTGGCACTGCCATTGAATAATAAGCAATAGATTAAGCATTAGAGCAAAACAAGATTCACTAAATAAACTAAAGGAGTTGAGAAAATGTTAACTGAAATATTAATCATAGGGTTAATCCTAACAAGCCTGGTTATGGTTGTTATTGGGATTCTATCAATAAAAGAGAAATTTGTAAGAAAGTATTTTTTATTCGTTGCCTTGTTAACCGCCGTGTTTTTTACTGCAACATTGATAGTCAATGCACAAGAAAAACCGGAAGAAAAGAAAGAAACAAAAATGACAATGCAGCATGAAGACATGCAAAAATGCATGGATAAAATTGCTGCCGACAGTACAATGCGAATGCAAATGATGGATAAAATGATGAAACATACTAAAGGTGATTCATCAGGCATGATGCAGATGTGCAAGATGATGATGGATAATCCTGAAATGCACAAGATGATGATGAAGATGATGCACGGCGAAGGAATGATGAATGGAATGATGAAACACGATATGAAAGATGAAAAAAGCGATTCTCAGATGAAGAATGGAGAAACAGAACATAAGTCTCATCACTAATTAAAACTAAATACAAGTATTTAAAAGCTTGAGAAAGGAGTTAAATAGAATGGCACACGACCCTGTTTGCGGAATGGAAGTAAAATCACCATCAAAATATTATATTGATTTAGATAGTAAAAGGTATGAGTTCTGCTCGGAGAATTGCCAGGATAAATTTACTCTTGACCCAAACAAGTATATTGAGCAGATAAATAAAGTTGAGCCGTCATATAAAACAACAAGTTACGGTATAGAAAAACTTTCCTTACCAATCAATGGTTTGCACTGCACTTCTTGCGTTAATACGATAGAAAGAGAAATAAAGCAACTTCCGGGTATAAAAGTAGCACATGTAAACTATGCAACTGAAACAGCACACGTTGAATTTATGAACGGTGAGACTAATGCAGGAGAAATAATTGGGGCAATTAAAAAAGCCGGATACCAAACCGGGCAGTCAACTCTGAAGCTTGGAATAAGAGGAATGTATTGCGGGTCGTGTGTTACTAAAATTGAAAAAGAATTAAAACAAAGCAGCGGCGTCATTTCTGCAAGTGTCGATCTCGGAACTGAATCCGCTATTATAAACTATGTTCCAGGTTTGATTAGTGTTAATGAGATTAAGAAAGTAATTGACAAGCTTGGATATAAAACTTTTGATACGGCAAGCGTAAAGCCCGAGAAAGTGGAAGAAAAGGAAAAGGTTACCGCAGAACCAGTTGATGAGAACCAGGCTGCCCGTGAAAAAGAATATAAGACTCTGATGAAGAAATTCATTTTTGCTGCTGTTCTTTCTTTGCCTGCAATTCTTTTCAGCTATCCTGATTTATGGGGATTACCTGCGGCATTTCAAAAAGGTACTACTCTGCTGAATTACATTTGGATTGGAATGGGTCTTTTAAGTTTACCCGTTATGTTTTGGTCAGGTTCACAATTTTATGCCGGTGCCTGGGCTGCATTCAAAAACCGATCTGCAAATATGCACACTCTAATTGCCACAGGTATTTCTGCGGCGTGGCTTTATTCTATGGTTGCTGTTTTATTTCCAGAAATTTTTCCCACTGAAAAATTAGCGGATGTTTTCTTTGATGTTGTGTTTGTCGTAGTTGCATTGGTTGTTTTAGGAATGGCTCTCGAAATTAGAGCCAAAGGAAAAAGTTCGGAAGCAATAAAAAAATTAATTGGTCTTCAGGCAAAAACTGCAAGAGTACAGCGAAATGGAAAAGAACTTGATATTCCTATTGAAGAAGTAGTACTTGATGATATTATAATTGTAAGACCTGGAGAAAAAATTCCTGTTGACGGGGAGATTGTAGATGGCTCTTCCACAGTGGATGAATCAATGATTACTGGTGAATCTATTCCCGTTGAGAAACATACAGGAGATGAAGTTATTGGAGCTAGTATTAATAAAACCGGCTCATTTAAATTTAAAGCTACAAAAGTCGGGAAAGATACCGCACTTGCTCAGATCATTCAGATGGTAGAACAGGCTCAGAGTTCTAAAGCGCCAATACAAAGAATTGTTGATAATGTATCAGGTTACTTTGTTCCGGCAGTAATTATTATAGCGATTTTTTCGTTTGTTACCTGGTATGTGTTCGGTCCTGTTCCACAATTAATTTATGCTTTAATTGTTTTTGTTACCGTCCTTGTTATTGCCTGCCCGTGTGCACTTGGATTGGCAACACCAATTTCATTGATGGTTGGAGTTGGTAAGGGTGCTGAGAATGGAATTCTAATCAGAAGCGGCGAAGCATTAGAGACTGCACAAAAATTAGATTCGATAGTTTTAGATAAAACCGGAACTATTACCGAAGGTAAACCATCGCTTACAGATGTAATCACTTCAAATGGATTTAAAGAAGATGAAGTGTTAGCACTAAGTGCAAGTGTCGAGAGATCTTCAGAACATCCTTTGGCGGAAGCAATTGTAAGAGGGGCAGAAGAAAAAAATATAACTCTCAATGAACCGAAAGAATTCAATGCACTTCCCGGTCACGGAGTAGAAGCAAATGTTAATGGAAGGAAAGTTCTTCTTGGTAATCTTAAGATGATGAATAAGTTTTCTATACAGCTAAATGGTTTGGAAGAACTAAGCCGTAAGCTCGCTGATGAAGGGAAAACCCCGATGTTTGTTGCAATTGATAATAAAGCAGCAGGTATAATTGCTGTTGCTGATATTATTAAACCAGATTCCAAAGAAGCCATTGCCCAGCTTAAAAAGCTTGGGCTTGAAGTTGTAATGATTACCGGAGACAATAGCAGAACTGCAAATGCAATTGCAAAGCAGGTTGGAATTGATAGAGTGCTCTCTGAAGTTTTACCGGAAGATAAAGCATTCAATGTTCAGAAACTGCAGAATGAAGGGAAGAAAGTGGCAATGGTTGGCGATGGTATAAACGATGCACCAGCTCTTGCGCAAGCAGATATTGGATTAGCTATAGGAACTGGAACTGATGTGGCCATAGAAGCTTCTGATATCACTTTAATAAAAGGAAGTCTGAAAGGAGTGGTGCTTGCAATCCAGCTTTCAAAAGCAACTATGAAAAATATAAGAGAGAATTTATTTGGTGCATTCTTTTACAACGGGCTCGGAATACCAATTGCAGCCGGATTACTTTATCCGTTTTTCGGATTATTATTATCACCGTTAATTGCCGGTGCTGCAATGGCATTCAGTTCAGTAACGGTTGTAACTAATGCAAATCGTTTAAGAAGATTTAGAGCAAAGGAGATAATAAAATGACAATTGATCAAATATTAGTAATTATTGGTGGGCTAACATTATCAACGTGGGTTGCATGGTATTTCTGGTTTTCCGAAAAAAAAGCAGTAATAATTCAAGCTGCTGAAGGTGGAGTTCAGGAAGCCGTGATAAAAGTTAAAGGTGGTTATACACCGGATGTTCTGATATTCGAAGCCGGTAAACCTATTAAACTAAATTTTATAAGAGAAGAAACCGCCGCATGCACAGAAGAAGTTATCTTCCCCGATTTTAATAAAAAAGCAATGCTTACGCCATACAAAACTATACCGATTGAGTTGGAAATTGACAAACTTGGTGAATATGGTTTTCAATGTGGAATGGGAATGGTAAAGGGCAAATTGATTGTGCAATGAATTCTTTTGCTGTTCTTCTCTGTAAAAAGGAGATGATAAAATGAATCGAGAAAATTTTATACGTGATGTGGTTTGCGGGATGTACTTAATAACCACTGAAGGATGTAAGGTTAGCGAAGTTAATGGAGAAAAATATTATTTCTGCTGCGATACCTGTAAAGCAGAATTTGATAATAATTCTGATAAATATATTGAGTATCATCCTCTAATAAGTAAGGAAGAAGAATTTCCAAACACATCCAATCGGGCTACTAAACAGGTTGAATGGGAAAGAGATCCTGTCTGTGGCGAAGGAATTAATATAGATGATGCAAAAGGTGTGAGTATTTATAAGAATGATAAATATTATTTCTGTTGTGTCACCTGCAAGAAAGTTTTTGATAATAATCCTGCTGTTTATGCTGATAAAGAGGAAGGATATTTTGATCCAAATAATCCAAATGATTTCTTAGATGGAAGATTTAGGATACTTTAAATTGAGCAATTAAGATGAATGCTACTGGAATTAATAATTTCGAAAATATTGTCAAACTTATAAGAAGATCAAATTTTTTTTGTGAGAAGGATGCCGCTACAGTAAAAAATACATTAATGACTGAAATAAAAATTGATAGTATTGATTTGCCATTCAGATTAAAATGTTTTGGACACAAACAAGGGATAATAACATTAGAAGAATTACTAAATATTAAATACAATAAAATCTTAAGAAGTAGAAATATTGGAATGGGAACAATCGCTAAATCAAGAAAAATAATTATAGAACATCTAAATAATATGAAGGATTGCTTTAGGAGATTAGGCACTGAAGATAAAAATATTGTAGTTTCATATTTCCCTTTGCTTAAGGGGTTTTTCAGAACTTCAAGATTAAATTTCAATTTTATTTATCAAGATTTATCCTGTATTAATGTTCCTAAAAGAATTCTAGAATACATTAAAAGAAAGAAAGAACCAAAAATCATTTATGATCTGTTATGCCTTAATTATGATGAACTTAAGAAAGAACAAAATATCGGGCACAAAACAATAGGGAAGCTACAATGTACTTTAATTAGTTTATTAAATATAGAAAGAGTCGTTTTTCTAGGTAAACCAAAAAAGTATGAATTAGTTACAATCCCTAAAGTAAATTTACCGCTTCCATCAAATTCTGTTTCTGCAAGTGTGAATAAATTTGTGTAGTCTTTATATTTTCATGACCGAGCAATTCTTTAACTGCGTAAAGAGAAATACCTCTTTGGACCAAAGCAGAAGCGAATGAATGCCGGAGCGAATGAAAGTGAATTTTATCATTTAGTTTTGCATCTCTAACGGCTTTCTTAAACTGCTTGCTTACAAAATCTTCATTTAGTTTTACATCTCCATACTTATAAAATACCAGGTTGTTTTCCGGCTTGCCAAGCGGAAAATGAGTTTGTAAAATTGTTTTAACTTTTTGATGAATAGGAATTATTCTTTCACGCTTGTTTTTAGAAATAAACTGGCTTGAGTTTTTGATTGTGATAATATTCTGAGTGTAGTCAATCCAGTTCCACTTCATATTAAGTAATTCACCCAAACGCATACCTGTATAAAAAGCAGTTATGAAAATATCTTTCATCAAAGCAGAAGTTGCGTTATTCAGAATCTCAATCAATTCACATTCAGAGATAAACAGAGGCAAAGATTTCGGAAGCTTAGGAGTTTTTATTTTATTAAAGGGATTCACTTCAATATAATTCCAAACTAAAGCTTTATTGAAAGCTGCTTTTAGTGTACGATAATAAAGAGATGCACAGAATTTTGATCTGCCAGCTACTGAAGAAATAAATTGATCTATAACCCTTGTTGAAATTGAATCGAGTTTAATATCAGGAATATTTTTTTGTAAAGCAGCAAATGAAGGAATGACGGCTTTCTTTAGATACTTTTCAGAATATGTGTTAGTTATATATGTTTTATATTCATTAAAGAAGCTGCTTAGTTTAATTGTAGATATTTTCTCTTTTGGTACCGATTCAACTTTTACTAAGGTTTGTTCAGGTTTTTCTTTGGGCTGAGGCACAAAGGATTTTAGAAATTTTTCTGCTTCTTTTCTATCAGAAGTTTTTGTTGATTTCTTTGTCCTTTTTTTGCCAACAAAATAAATTACTTGCCAGTAAGGTGATTTATAATCCGGTGGTGCAAGAAACATGATAGATACTCCTTCCAGGATGTACCGACAGTGTACCGACTGGCAAAATTCCGGTAAAAGGCAGAGGGAGAAGTGAAATGCGAATGTCTGTCACGCAGGAGGTCGCGAGTTCGAGTCTCGTCGGCCCCGCAAAAAAAAGCTCAGATTCATTCTGAGCTTTTTTATTTACAAGCTGAAGGTATATTTACATTGAGTCTGTAAAATAAATTTGTGTAAATGGTTAAAGTAAGAAATTAGTTAAGTGCTGTGGAGCGTAGCGGAACAGCACTTAACTTGGCGAAAATCCGTT
>JAANMU010002619.1_pt1 | contig 13020 bp, 6 predicted proteins | sample 7279701 | NCBI WGS metagenome assembly JAANMU01 (sample SAMN14094539, study PRJNA606508) | bioreactor metagenome | isolation source: A lab-scale SPAN reactor treating ammonium-rich wastewater day 57 | place: Ireland: Galway | collected 2017-03-13 | reverse complement strand
CGTCGGCCACGGCGCCGACCACGTCGAACTCGTCGCCGGCGGACATCGCCGCAATATCGGGGGAAACGACGGTAAGCGTATTTCTGTCGGGGGCGGAGGTATCAATCGGCGTTTCGGGTTTCGATGCGGCGGGTTTGCCCGAAGGACCGCCGTGAAATGCGGACGGCTTGTTGCCCCTTCCGCAGGATATGGCCGCGACAGCCAGCACGGCGGCCGCCAGCACTGCAAACAATGCAAGCCTCATAACTCCTCCGCAATTACCATAAATGGGAAGCGCCCTAAAGAGCGTTTCCCGATTTTAAAATCCCAAAATATTACCTCATAAGGCGTAATCCGCAACATAATTGCCGCGTTTTTGCCGATTCGCGGCGCTTTCAGTTAATCGGATTCACGCCCTTCAAAACGGGCGGAACAAGCGCCACACCGAAGTAATACCCGTTGGAATCGTATCCTTGAACATTTACGACCACGTTTCCGCTTACGGCGTCCGCGGGAACGACTACCTCGATGGCGTTGTCGCCCCAGACGTTCACGGCCGGCGATGTGCGCCCGCCGCCCTCTTTCGCGAACGTAATCGTGCTGGTTTCTTGAAGCGGGCCGAAATAGTTGCCGTTCACGGTGACGGTCTTGCCGGGCGCGCCTGACGGGTCAACGATGGATGTAATGCGCGCGCCGGCGATGAAAACTTCGTAGTCGTCTATGAACCAGCCCTTCCCGGCGCTTCCGTCCGAATTTGCGTCGAACTTGAACAGGATTCGGAACTCTCCGCCTTCCGCGAAAGTAAGGTCGAAATACTGCTCCGTCCAATCCGCGATGTCGCTGCGGTATTCGCCGATTATCACTTCGGATTCGTCCAGGCCGTCGTACCTGACGAGTACGATGCGCGCCACGTCGCCCGTGCCGAGGTCGAGCTTTTGCGAAAGCCGCAAGAACGGATGTTCCGCGTCGCCGGGGTCGTGAAACGGACCGTACAGCCTGCCGGACGCGCCGTTACCGTAATCGCTATCGTCTTCGGGACCGAATTTCGCCGAAAAGTCGCCGTCCGCCGCGGATTCGCCGGTCACGCGCCACATGTCCGCGCCGCCGCCCCAAACGTACCAGTCGCCGTCGAGCGCGCCGCCGGACATTCCGCCGAGCTCGGCTATATCTTCGAACGAATCGTTCCACCGCGGGTCGCGCGATTCGATGACGGCGTTAAGCGCGACGTACGCCACCTGCATTAGCCCGTCTTCCGCGTCGCTGTCGAACGCCATAATCGTCAAGAGCGCGCCGCCGGAATAAACATAGCGGGAATCCCAGTCGAAGCTGAATTCCGTGTCCGCCGCCTGCGTGTCGTACGCGAGATAACCGCCGAAATCGGGGGGTTGAGCGTAAACTCTAATGCGCTCCACGTTTTCGATTTCAAGCTCGATAGGCACCGCGCCGCTTACGCTTGCGCCGTTAGCGGGCGAAACGATTTGGATGGACGGCGGCGTGCCTTCCGCGCCGGTGACTTCTACGTCGTCGATCCACATTCCGGGGCCGGAGCCGCTGCTGGCAATCAGCACCCAATACGCCCTGATTTCACGCCCCGCCCAAGGCGAAAGCGATATGCTGAAATTGTCCCAATCTTGCAGCGTCGTCGAGGTGAAATCCCAAATTGCGAGGTTGCGGTCGTCCGTGGTTATGCAGAAATATATCGCTCCGTTCGAACCCATCCGGTAGCGCCGGTCGAACGAAAGCGTTGCGCTCGCCTGATTCGTCAAATCTATAACGGGCATGTAAAGCCAGTCGTTGCTGCGCGCCACGTAGTTCGCAGCCGCGCCGCTCGAATGAAGCGATGGCGATTCCGCGCCGAATTGCGACGTGTCCGCTCCCCATTTGGTCGAGCCCGTGCCTTTGTTTCCGTCGAAGTGATACCAATCCGTTGGGATTTCGTTATCCGCGACGCCGGTGAAATCTTCCTGCAAGGGTATCGCAGCGCGGGCGTTTTCCGGCGTGACGTTTATCGTCGAGCGGGTAATCCTGCCCTCGTCCGTTATTACAATCGCCCGAAGCCGCATTTCTCTGTTGAATTCGAACGTAGTATCCCAATCGAATTTATAAAATCCTTCGTCGAGAACGTCCGTCGCGCCGAGAAATCGGGTAGGCGTTTCGAACTCGACTTTGACGACGTTTCCCGTGCCTCCGCTTATCGAAATGCGGATTTCGGTGTCGCCGGTTACGGTCGCGCCGTCCGCCGGATTGTCCCATTCTATTTCGTACGCGATTCCCGCGCCGGATTCGTACAGCTTCAGCGCTGCGTTTACGTCAACGAAACGCACCGTGCCGTTGCTGTCGTTGTCCCGAAAGCCGCGAGGGTTCACGCCGTTGTTCAGCTTTTCCATCGGGCGCGCCGAGCCCTGCAAAAGCTCGCGCACTTGAAGCGCGGTCGGAGTTTCGAACTGCGAAATGTACGCCCACAGCAGCGCGGCGCAGCCCGCGGTGTATGGCGTGGCAAAGCTCGTGCCCGCCACCGAAGCGACGTATGCGTTATCCGCGGTAATGTGTGTGGTTCTAACTTCCACGCCCGGCGCGGCGATGTCGACCCAGTCGCCGTAATTGCTGAAGCCGGCGCGCGCGTCGTAGCGCGTGTCGATAGGCAGAGCGTCGTCCACGAGCGAAAAGTCCTGGTTGTTCGAATCGTTGACCAGCGTGGTTGCGCCGACCGCGACGCATTCCGGATAGTAGCCGGGATACAGCGGCGCGTCCGTATAGGAATTGCCGGCGGCGATTAGAATCAGTTTGCCGTCCTCGTAACACTGCTTAACCGCAAGCTGAATCGTGCGCTCCGGGAACGGGCCGCCGAGCGAGAGGTTTTGGATGTGCGCGCCGAGGTAGTTGGCAAGCAGCATCCCTTCGGCGACGCCGCTGTAGGTGCCGGAGCCGCCCGAATTTAGCACTTTAATCGGCAGAATCGTAACCGTGTGGTTGATTCCCGCAAGCCCGAGCCCGTTGTTTCCCACCGCGCCGATGCAGCCCGCAACCATCGTGCCGTGATAATGGTCGTCCATCGGGTCGTTGTCTTTGTTGACGACGTCGGTAAGCACGCCCGGTTCGTTGTACGGCGGCGTGTCCGCCGGGACTATCATGTTCGCCGCAAGGTCTTGGTGCGTGTACCTTACGCCGGTGTCAATGTCCGCGACGATTACGCTTGCGCTGCCCGTTGTTTTATCCCAGGCTTTGCCGTCCACCGCGCCGACGCGCCAGTTTGCCCACGTGCCGCCCTGCGTGCCGTTTTTGTTGAGGTGCATCGGGTCGTCCGGCGGCGCGCTGACCGTGCGATTCACTTCCTGCGCCGATTCGGGCTTCAGGAAACCGGGCAGAAACTTATGACCGGCGGGGCTGTCGCCGGGCTGCGCGGGTTCGCCAGCCGTTTCGTAATAGACGTAGCCGCCGATTGGCGCGAAAACCGAAACGTAAAAATCGTAGCCGACTTCCGCGACGAGGCCGCGGTTTTCCGTCAGCACTTTCATCATTATCGCGTCGAGCTTGGCGGCGTCGTCGATGTCCTTCGCCTTGTACGTGACAAAGTTGACGCCGCGGAAAAACACTCTGCGGTCGATTTCGAGCCCGTATTTCGCGGCGAGATTGACGCTTACCATTTTGAAGTACGGGTGACTTACGAGCGGGCGATTGTCCTTTTCGAAAGCGGCGTTCGCGCCTTCGCCTTCGGCGTCGCCGCTTAGATATTCTGCAAGCGCCTGAGCGGACGGGGAGTTTTCGAAAATTACGTTGAATCTGTCCGCCGGAAAGTCAATGCCGGCGCGCGCCGCGAATTTGGGCATCGGGAGAGATTCGCGCGGGCCTGCCAAGTTCGACGCGCCTGCGGCGAGAGCCGGAATGCCGGGAATTTCGATTCGCTCTTCCGCCGGGGGGATTTGGAACTTCGCTTCCGCGGGAGCCGCAGGCCCGGAGCGGGGCTTTTTCCCTCCGCATCCCGCTGCAAAGCATAAAAGCGCCGCAAGCGCGGCAAGCGAAAGCGAAGCGATGAAAAGCGCCTTACTCATACCCATACCCCGGCGGACGATTTGGCGGGCTTTCGCCGCGCCACGCCGGATTCATTTTACCCCATGTCTGTACATTTCTGTATAACCGGCGCGCTAACGAAGCCCGATTCCGTCGGACGTTCGATTTCGGCCATAACGGCGAAAACATTTCGCAAGATATAGACCGTCATATCAAGCGCGCTCTTCCTTGACGCAATCATCCCCGCGGCGTATGCTTTAGTGACGCCAAGCCGCTTGGCGCAGCCGGTTGCGCCGCGTGAAAAGCCGGTAGAGCTTCAATTCCCGCGCCGTCTTTCGCGGGCGGATGCGGACGGAGGGATACTGGTCATGAGCATTAGTGCGATTGGTAGGAATATCGGCGAATCGGCCACGCTCAAGCTTAACGAAATCGCTTCGATTCTTAGGGCGAAGGGCGAGCCGGTCATTCACCTCGGCGGCGGCGAGCCGAAAAGCAAGCCGCCCGTGGACGCGCTCGTTGCGGCGGGCGGAATGCTGCAATCCGGCGAAATCCGCTATACCCCGCCGGACGGAATTCCGGCGCTTAAAAAGGCGATTATCAGATACACCGAGGATTTTTACGGCAGGCTTGCCGCGCCCGAAAACGTGATGGCGTCGGGCGGCGCGAAGCAGTCGCTTATGTGCATTCTGCAAGCGATTTTGAACCCGCAGGAAGAGTGCATTTTCCCCGCGCCGTACTGGGTGAGCTATCCCGACATGGTGCGGCTTTGCGGAGCGATTCCCGTGCCGGTACTTCCCGAAGACGGCACGTTTCATCCCCGGCTTCAGGACATCGAACGCGTGGTGACAAGCTATACGAAGGCGGTCATTATCAACAGCCCGAACAATCCGTCGGGAATCATGTATTCCGAGGAGTTCATCGCCGAAATCGTGGATTTCTGCGAGAAGCGCGGGCTTTATCTGATTATGGACGATATTTATCACCGGCTCGTGTTCGGCGATAAAAAGCCCATCAACTGCTGGAAGTTCGCGAAGCAGACCGGCGAGGACAGCAAGCTGATCATCATCAACGGCGTATCGAAGCAGTACGCGATGACGGGATTCAGAATCGGCTGGGCGGTGGCGAACAAAGAGCTGATTCACGTAGCGACGAACATACAGAGCCACCAGACGAGCGGCCCGTCCGCGCTTTTGCAGCACGCGGCCACGGCGGCGATTTCGGGCGTGCAGTGCGCGGTGGAGAGCCTGCGAGTCACTCTTGAAAACAACTGCCGGGTTATGGTACAGGAACTGCGCGGTTTCGACGGCGTGCATATAACACCTCCGGACGGCACTTTTTACAGTTTTCCGGATTTCAGTTATTATGGAAAGGACTCCGTCGCGCTGTCCAAGTTTCTTTTGGACAAAGTGCGCGTGGTTGTAGTACCGGGCGCCGAGTTCGGTATGGAAGGATACCTGCGGCTGTCCACCTGCGGAACCGTAAAGGACATTACCGAAGGTATCGAACGTATGAAGTGGGCGCTCGACCCGAATGCGCCGAACGAGCTTTACATCGGGGAAAGAAAACTCGTGAGGGACTGGGCATGACCAAATATTTGGAATTCGATACGCCGGCGGTGAAGCAGGCAACCGAGTTCAAAAGCGATTTCGGGCTCGAAAACCACGGGCTCATGGAACTCGACCGCGTCTTTTGGAATTTGCCGACATCGGCGCTGTACGAAGAAGCGGTGTTCCGGGGCGAGGCTAACGTCGTCCACGGCGGCCCGCTTATCGTGAATACGGGCAAGTGGAGCGCGCGCGCCGCGCAGGACAAGTTCACCGTGAAAGAGCCTAGCAGCGACGACCGGATTTGGTGGGGCGCATACAACCGGCCCTACGACCCGGAAAAATTCGACGTCTTGTTCGCCCGCGTTCAGGCGTACCTGCAAGGCGAGGAGTTGTTCGTTCAAGACTGCTATGCCGGCGCCGACCCGCAGTATCGTATGCCCATACGCATAATCACCGAAAAGGCCTGGCAAAGCCTGTTCGCCCGCAACGTTTTCATAACCGAGCGGAACAAGGACGCTCTGAAAAAACACGTGCCCGAATTCACCATCATCGCGGCCACCGGTTTCAGGCTCGACCCGCGAATCGACGGCACGCGCACGGACACCGCGATAATCCTCAATTTCGCCGAGCGGCTGGCTCTGATTTGCAACACCAGTTACGGCGGCGAAATCAAGAAAACGATTTTCACCGTGATGAACTATCTTCTGCCGCTCGAAGGCGTGCTTTCGATGCACTGCAGCGCGAACGTAGGCGAACAAGGCGACGTGGCGCTGTTCTTCGGGCTTTCGGGCACGGGCAAGACCACGCTGTCCGCCGACCCGTCGCGCAAGCTTATCGGCGACGACGAGCACGGATGGAGCGACCACGGCGTGTTCAACATCGAAGGCGGATGCTATGCGAAAGTCATCCGGCTTTCTAGCGAGCACGAGCCGCAGATTTACGAATGTACGCGCAAATTCGGCACTGTCCTCGAAAACGTGGTGTGGGACAGAGCGAGCAGGCGGCTCGACCTTGACGACGACAAAAACACCGAAAACACGCGGGCGGCATATCCCATCGAGTTCATTCCGAACGTCATCGAGGATGGCTACGTAAGCGAGCATCCGAAGAACATCATATTCCTTACTTGCGACGCGCAGGGCGTTTTGCCGCCTATCGCCAGGCTGACGCCCGAAGAGGCGATGTATCACTTCATCAGCGGATACACCTCGAAAATAGCGGGCACCGAAATCGGCCTCGGCATCGAGCCGGTGATAACGTTCAGCGCGTGCTTCGGCGCGCCGTTCATGGTGCATCATCCCTATGAGTACGCGAATATGCTGCGCGACAAGACGCTTCATCACGGCGCGCAATGCTGGCTCGTCAACACCGGTTGGGTGGGAGGCGGCTGGAACGTGGGCAAGCGAATTTCGATCAAGCACACGCGCAACCTTTTGAACGCCGCGCTCGAAGGCAAGCTCGAAGGCGTGAAATACAGAAACGACAAGCTGTTCGGGTTCCAAGTGCCGTTAAGTTGCCCGGACGTGCCGGAAGACGTTCTCGACCCGTCCGCGGCGTGGGCGAGCAAGGACGAATATTGGAAAAAGTACGACGCGCTTGCCGCAAGATACATCGAAAACTTCAAGCAATTCGCGGACGGATGCCCGCCGGAGGTGCTGAAAGCGGGGCCGAAGAGGTTGGGGTAGGAGGGGGAGCTTTTCCCCGAGGCACGAAGGCACAGAGAGGAGATACCCCTTGTTTAGGAGCACTTCTATTCTCGCTTGTTCATACTGGCGGGCTATAGGTTCGCAATGTTGGTTAATTTCGGAATGTAATAGAGTTTTACTTTGGCAAAATCAATATATCTTGTAAATGGCTTTGTTCTAGGTTCAAATGAACCAAAAGCGAGTAGTTCAACAAAAACTGCACGCAAACATTGCAGGCGTACGACCTTTTTTAAACACTCTTCCATTGGCAAGATTATTACAATTCCTGTTTCAGAATCGCACAAAAGAATGAACACGAGATTTTTCGTCTCATGCTTCAGCGAAGACAAGGCGTATTTCCTCGGGAACGCATTTCTTGCTATTGCAGGCGTATTTCTCGGAAAATGGCCGGTAGATTCTCATTGGAAGCTCACTCGCTTGACATCCTTGCCCAACGCAGATTCGTCTTTTGATTCAATAATGGAGTTAGCGAATGACGACGATTTGACATCTCGCTCGCAGTTTAGCGGGTACACCCTATTAGACATTAATTATGCCAAATCTCTTAAAGCTCTGTTAAAGTGTATTATTGATAAACCAGATATTGTGGATGCAATCCGAAACTTGGAATCCAGCTATTATCTTATAAATGGCCAGATAATCAATGTCGAAATGGAAGAATATATTAGAATTCGGAAAAGTAATCCGCAAATGCATCGCAAATCATATCTAGAAAATAGGTTGCTATTTGAACTATCATTCCTTGCCGCATTTCGCGCAATTGAGGCACTCGTGCCCGCGCAAATGACAATTACTAATAAACAGCGGAGGACAAGCATTAAAAACGCTGATACGGCACTTAAAAAAGTTGAAATTAATTACAAGGTTGAAATTCGGAATGAAAAATACCAATGTCTTTTTCGCGTTCCTGACAATGATTTATACAATTCAACCGATTGGCTTGATCATTTTAGAAAAAAACGGAACAGCCTTGCGGCACATTGGGGAATTTCATCCGACGAACAATATGTCAGCGACACAGATGTACTTGAAATTCAGAACTATGCTTTATGGGTTGTATGTAAGTTAATAAACTCTCTTTAGAGGAAGCAATGGCAGCTCATTATCCCAATTCCGATTAAGGGGACGGTAGGTTTTGCTATCTAAAAGGCAAATGTTAACGGCGCATCAATTCGCAAATTGTCCTGGATTCCGCCTGACAGCAGTTTGGAGCAATTTCTAATCAACATACGGGTTTTCGGCGAAAGGCACTTCGAGCGAATACGCAGCAAGGTTTTCAAAAGAAATGCACTTCCGTGCATTCGATAAAGAAGCCACTTCCGTGGCTTATTCCCAAGTATTAGGGGCTACGGGGAGCCGCCAAAGTCATTTCGCAATTTGCAGGCTTGAAGCCTGCGCTACGGCGGCGGACGCAATATGCAAGCCAGAATCGTGCAATGCGGCGGCGGACGCAATATGCAGGCTAGAAGCCTGCGCTACGGCGGAATATTCTGCAATTTTTTCACTTGCGCGCCCTGCGCCCCGGTTTCCCGCCGCGCTCTGTTATCATTTCCGGCGGGTTCGTTAACCGGACGATTTCATTCAAGAGGTGGCAATGTTTTGAGCGAGAACGTAAGTAGCGAAAACGGGAAAGTTTGGGACACGATTATCGTAGGCGCGGGGCCGGCGGGGCTTACCGCGGCGATTTACGCCGCGCGCGCAAACCTATCCACGCTCTGCTTCGAGCGGGCGATAACCGGCGGGCTTGTCAGCATGACGCACGAAATCGAAAACTATCCCGGCTTCGTCGAGGTGATGCACGGGCCGGAGCTTATGCGCAGGTTCGAAGAGCAGGCGAAGAGGATGGGCGCCGCCTTCGAGGCCGCGGAAATCCTTAAAATCGAGGACGCGCCGGACGTTCATCCGGTGGCGAAAAAGCTGACCGATTGGACGGGCAAGGAGTATTTCGGCAAAACCGTGATTATCGCAACCGGCAGTTCGCCGAACAGGCTGCCCGCAAAGAACGCCGAAGAGCTTTTCGGGAGGGGCGTAAGTTATTGCGCCACGTGCGACGCGAACTTTTTCGTTGACCGGCACTGCATAGTCGTCGGCGGCGGGGACGCGGCGCTCGAAGAAGGGCTGTATCTCACCGGCTTTTGCAGCAAAGTAACGCTCGTGCACAGGCGGCAGGGCTTTCGGGCGACGCCGCGAGCCGTCGAAAAGGCGAAAAACCACCCGAAAATGGAATTCGTGCTCGATACGGTGGTCGAAGAAGTTATCGCGGACGACTTCGTGAAGGGCGCGAGGTGCAGAAACGTCGAAACCGGCGAGGAGTTCGTAATCGACTGCGACGGCGTTTTCGTTTTCATCGGGCATACGCCGGCGACCGGGTGGGTCAAGGACTACATCACGCTTAACAGGCTTGGCGAAATCGCGGTGGACTACCGGATGCGCACGGAAAGGCCGGGCGTGTTCGCGGCGGGCGACGTCGTAGAAAACGCGGAAAAACAGGCTGTCGTGAGCGCTGGACAAGGCTGCATCGCGGCGATAAGCGCGCGGCATTTTATCGAAGAACACGGGGAGTAGTCCCATAGGGATTTCCGGCGGTTATATGGGCGAAAAAACAGGACGGTTCGAAGTTTCCGGCGAGATTATTTTCAAAGCGTCGCATTATTTGCGCACGTATCGCGGAGGCGCGGAAGAGCCGCACGAGCATAATTACAGGCTGAAGATCACGCTAGCGACGCGCGAACTGGACGAAGACGGCATTTCGCTGGATTTCGTTTTGTTCGATTCGATTTTGAACGAGCTAAAAACTCAGCTCGGCGGCGACCTAAACGGGCATGAATGGTTCGCGGACAAAAATCCTTCCGCCGAACATATTGCGATTGCCGCGGCTGAATTCGCAAACGGGAAGATTCCGGAAGAAACAGGCGCGTTCGTGACGCGCGTCGAAGTGTGGGAACTCGGCCATATGTCCACTATTTACTATCCGCAGGATTAGCCGGAAAATCTACGCTCCCGCCTGGGCTTGAGCTTCCTGTAAAAGACTGTCGAAATAGGATTTGGCCTCGGCTTCGATGCCTTCGGGAAGCGGGAAAAACGAACGGAGCTCCGGCGACTTTTCGGCCACCGCGAACGCCTGCGGGTTCATCTGTTTCACTTTCCAAAGCATAATTTGGCCGAGTTTCCTCTCGTTCGTATAAATCGTGAGATAGGCGAAGTTGAGAGGGAAGATGTGGTCGGCCGGGAAATTGACGAGGCACGCGCGGAAGTTGTCCGCCGCCTGCCTGTATTCCTTCAAGGGAACGAGCGCGAGGACGCGGTTTTGCCACGCCAGCCTGTGCTTGGGCTCGATTTTGATTACTTCGTCGTAGCAGTCGATGGCCTTTGCGTATTGCTCGAGCTTTGCGAGAATCGTGCCTTTGTTGAGCCATGCCTTGAGGTGGTCGGCCTTGAGCTTGATCGTGCGCTCGTAAAACTCGATGGCTTTAAGGTAGTCTTCGAGATTGTCCAAAGAAAGCGCCCAGTTGAAATAGACTTCAGGATTTCTAAGCTCCGACTTGACGATGCGCTCGAAACAGTCGATGGCGTCGTGATAGCGGCCGAGGTTGTTATAGGCGATGCCGAGGTCGAGCCAAACTTCGAGAGAGAGCGGGTTTAATTCGAGGCTCTTGAGATACGCCTCGGACTCTTTTTGCCACATCGCTTTTTTATCTTCAAGGGCGGCTTTCTCGTCGCTGAGCGAGCGGTAGGCGTGGCCGAGTTCGTACCAAGCCTTGTAGTCCTCCGGATTTCGTTCGATGAACTTTTCGAGCGATTGGATTTCCTCTTGGAAGCGTTTGAGCTCGTGAAGCAGCCGGCTTTTCATATAGAAGCCGAGGTCGTATTCTTCTTCAAGCTTTATGCAGGTGTTGAAGTCCGTAAGCGCTCTTTCGAGGTCGCCCAGCTTCCAGTGGACGCGGGCGCGGTTGTAATAGACTTTCGCTTCGTCGGGCTTGCCGCCGATAAACTTGTCGAACAGGTCGAGCGACTTCGGCATGTTGCCCACGAAGAAATGGGCGAGACCGAGGTTGTTCCACGCGTAAATGTCGTTCGGATAGTGTTCCAGATAGTAATCGTAGTTTTCGATGGCCTCTTCCCAGTGGCGCGTGTTGACGAGCGCGCAGCCGCGGTTATAAAGGATGTCCACTTCGGGTTTGAGCTCGTAAGCTTTTTCGATGTATTCGAGCGCGCGATTGTTCTGGCCGACTTTGCCGAGGATGATGCCGCTGTTGTACCAGGCATAGCTGTGCTTGGCGCTCGATTCGTACGCATTTTGGAAACAGCTTAGTGCGTCCAAAATGAAACCTTCCTCGTAATACATGATTCCGAGGTTGTACCAGCTTTCCGCGTGCCGCTTGTATTTCGCGATGCAGTCTTTATAGCCTTCACGCTCTTTCTCGCGGTCGCCGAGATAGTGAAATGCGAGGGCGGCGTTGTAGAACATATAGTCTTCGGGGTTTTTGAATTCCGCCGCTTTCGTCCAGCATTCGATTTCCGCATCGTGTTTTCCGCCGCGGTTGTTGCTTAGCGCCAGAAGAAGCCACGTTGCACGGTTTTTGGGATTTAGCTCCAGCGCCTGCTTGAGCGCCTTGACGGATTCGTCGTATTTTTCGAGCTGGAAAAAGCCCCAGCCTTTGCCGAAAAACGCGTTTTCGCAGCGGGGGAAGCGCTTCAAGACTTCGTCGAGCTTGCCGAGCGCTGTTTCGGCGTTGCCGCGTTTAAGGTCGTTGAACGCGTTTATGAGCATCCGCTGTTCGAAATCTTTCTGCTCGCGCTCGCGGTCGGGTTTTTTCTTGAACAGGTCGCGAAAGCCCGATTTATTCATTTCGAGAATTTCGTTGAAATCGCTTATGAGGAAGCCTTCGTCGATAAGCTCGCGGTCCACGAAGTCCACGACTTTCGGCAAGACGAAGCCCGAGCGCGGCTTGAGGTCGGTGTAGGGGCTGTGGTTGAAGAAGCTGAATGTGTATTTCATCTCCTCTTCGATCAGCGGAAGGGAGAGCTTTTTGCCGAGCGCTTCGAAAAACGCGTCGGACGAAGATATTTCGAAAATCCTGAAATCCTTGCCGGCCGAGCGCGCCTTAACGAAAAGCTGCATCAATTGGACGGGCGGGCGTTTCACGCTGTCTTTGAACGCCCAGATAAGCCCCTTGTTCAAGACTTCAGGGTCTTCTTCGACGAGTTCCATTATCGTGTTCATCACACCGTACTCGAGGCCGCCGTAGCCGATGACGAGAAGCCCGGAGCCCCGCAGCGACTCGCGCAGCTTGGCTTTCATTTCGTCATGCAGCTTGCCCATTCCTTCGCGAAGATAGGTGACGTTGTAATTTTCGACCGAGCCGTGCACTTTCAAAACGTAATGCCGGTTGTCGTCTTTGATTTCGGGAAGATGCTCGACGTCCTTGATTGTGATGCAGGTTACGCCGCGAAGCAGATAGAAAGCGTCTTCGAGAAGCGTATCCCAGTTTGTCGTGTAAATAAGCGGATTAATTTTGCCGAACTTGACCGCGAGTGCGAGCAGGAAGTGGCCGGGGGACGGGTCCTTGCCTTTCAGAAGCTTCGAAAAGTATTCCTTGCGAAGCGTGTTGGCCGGATATTCCTTTTCCAGACAGGAAATATACGCATAGTCCTTGTTGAACCACTTTTCTTTGCCAAGCCAGTCCGCGATGTCTTCCGCCTTGACCATGCCGCGGCGGGCGGGGTGCATTTTCTCGTAAACGATAACGCTAATCTCGTCCACGATTTCCTGGCTTACC
>JAANMU010002617.1_pt1 | contig 13038 bp, 6 predicted proteins | sample 7279701 | NCBI WGS metagenome assembly JAANMU01 (sample SAMN14094539, study PRJNA606508) | bioreactor metagenome | isolation source: A lab-scale SPAN reactor treating ammonium-rich wastewater day 57 | place: Ireland: Galway | collected 2017-03-13 | reverse complement strand
CAGAATCGGTTGTAAAAATAATCACGGCATTGTGTGATAGGCAGATAGATAACAGTTCGTCTGTGCGCAGGCTGCTGCTGCTTGCCGAACAACTTCTTTGTTTTATTTATTCGCTTTCGTTGATGCGGCAAACGGAGATAAAAGAGCAATATTGGCAGGTTGATTTTCTATTGAAAGGCTGAACGGTGAAAATGCCGACTGCGATGGCCGCAACATTTCGGCGGGCTTTTTCTGCGGCGAATTCTATCATATTGTCGCGCTCATTCTCGTCGGCAACGATTTGTTTGCTCGGAGTTCTCGTTAAATTATTTTTTTCGGCTATTTGCGAGTTTTTAGGAAGTAAAACAAAGTTTTCCGCTACAGCTTTGCCTTTTTGCACATCGAAAACGGGGCGAAGCAAGTAATACGCAGCGGCGACGGGATTTGCGGCTACGCCGTAGTAACTTTCCATGATTTTTTGCGAGGCAATCAAATACAGCGGCATTTGGAATGATTGCCCTTTTTTGATATCGGCATTTGTTTTTACCGAAGAGCCGGATTTATAATCAACAACGATAAAATCTTTATTTGCACCGGTGCCGCCGATTTCCAATCTGTCTATTTTGCCTCGCAACAATAAGCCGCCTATATCAATGGCTGGAAGCATACCACCGCCGGCCGACTTCATTCCGAAGCCTATTTCGAATAAAGACGGATAAAATTCAGCTGATGCCATACCGGAATTTATATCTGCGTCAAGCCGTCGTGTTAAGTCGCCGTTTTGTTTTTCGGTTCCCAACAAATCGCGCTTTTCCAATTCAAAAAACGGGTGATCAAAACCTATTGCGGCAAATTCTTCGCGGGCAATTTGATGCAAAACGTCCCGATAGTATTGCTTGCGCTCCGGCCGTAATTTTACCGGTGCGGCGGGTGGCAAAGCTTCGCTTGTGTCGGAAACTATTCGGCCGGTTTCGCCGGAAGCAAGCATTTCTTCTTGTATCTTACGGTAAAATCTATACATTATCAGATGCAAAAGACTACCGCGCTCTACACTTGTCAGTGCAGAGTCGGATTTCTTGCGCTCGTTTAGTCGCAATACACGTTCGGCAAAGTATTTGTAAGGACAAGCGGCATACGTTTCCAGCTCACTTATGGAGAACGGCCTTTCCAGATTTCTCTTTATCTCGACGAAAAAATCTTCCGGCAACTCACCGGTGAAACGTTGGGGCGTATTGATTCTGTTTTCAAGATAAAACTTAATATACTTTGTTGTTTCCAGAATATGTGCCGACGGGTATATTGCTTGTGCTTCGGAATAATCGGCATATTTCAGCAGGTCGGCTGTTGATGTAACGGCCTCGCGCCACGAACATTCGCTCCATTGCAACATATCGGTTTCCGCAATGCGGTCTGCCGCCAGCTTGCACAGATTGAAAACCCGATTGTCATCGCCCAGCGTCGAGATTTTCAGCAATGCGTCAATAAATGGGGAACGAACGCTTTGCTCGTCGCCGTTGCGTGAACAATAGGTCAGAAAAATATGACGTTCATGGTCTTCTTCTTGCTCTAAAACGCCGGCTAGTATTTGATAGAACTGCATTCTCTCGGCGCGGATAAACCGATCCTCCGTGTCGGGCAACTCTTTGCCAATAAAAGAGTCGGGAATATAAATAGACGGAAATTCGCCGTCATTAAGTCCGCAACATATAACAATTCGATACGGAATGCCGCGGGTTTGTTCCAAAGTTGTTACGGTTATGCCGTAGCCGGATTTTTCTCTTGTTTGATATTTTGACGCATCTACGGCAATTCTGAATTTATCGGCAAATTGTTGCAGGCTCAATTTCCGGCGGCCGAAACGCCGTTCCTGCACTCCCGCTATTTCGTCGAGCAGTTCAAGCAAAACGCCGAGTGCGCGTGCATCTTTTTCAACCTCCGAAAACACTTGGTCACGTTCCGTTTTCGATGCAAAATTCCGTGCTTGTGCATGAGCAAAAAAATCAGTGATTGAATCGCGAATATGGAATTTTTCTATTATGAAGTGTTTTATCAATGCCGCGATTTCCGACGGTGCCGCCGAAGTATTCGGTTCGGGCATTGATTCGCATAATGCATCGAAATCATTGACCGCCCGTTGCGACGAACCCAATTCACGCTCTGCTCGAATAATGTCTAACGGGTCGGAAAATATGTCGGTACGAAGACGTTCAAGCCTTTTGCCGGCACGCTCTGTTTCGCGCAGGAATGTTTGCTTCCAATGGTTACGGCCGCCGCGCCGCGCACCGCCGATTATACGCAACCGCTCGGCCGTAGCATATAAGTTTACGCCATCTATAAATTCGCCGGCATCGGAATTTTTAAATCTTAAATAAGGGTTTTGCAATGCACGATGAACATCTTGCCGACGGAAACCGTTCAATACCATATCCAATACTGCAAAAAGTGCGGTGGTTACGGGTGATTTTGCCAAAGGAAATCGGTCGGTAACGTTCGTCTGTATATTGTGTTCGCCGAAAATCTCGCGTATCAGGTTGGAATATAATTCTATTTGCCGTGTTGCGATACACATTTCGGCAAGAGGAATATTGCGCTCTATTGCCAAATGACGAACAAGTTTGGCGATGGAAATAACCTCGTCTGTACGGTCACCGGCAGCCAGAATACTGACGAAACGTGAAAAGCCGTGATGGAATATTTGTCGCTCGGAATTGAACAACCAGCGTCGTAAATACGCTGCAAGCGGCAAAAACGTACGCATATCGGCTGGCACTTCGTCGTTAAACGCAGGAATTTCGTCGAGTTTTTTGATATATAAGCCGGACTTTGCAAAACGTTCTAGCGTATCGGCCAAATTACCGAAAAGCGGGCCGTTGTCGGTGGAATAATCCAAGCGCAGAGCCAACGGAACATTCAATTCACTCAGGGCAACAATGAATTCGACTTCCGGTAACTTAAACTCGGTGAAGCCGTCTAAGAAAACAGATGTTTCGGCGTGGAAGAATTTGCTTTGCGGCGATATTCGGTCTGCTTTAAGTGCTTGCGTAACAATATGCAATGAAGCGGGTTTATCCAATAGATTATTGTCAAGCAAACGTTCGTATTCGGCGTAAAGTTGCGCTAAATCGGCAAGTTTTGCAGTGTCTATTTCCTCGCCGCTTGCCATTATGCCGTAACTGTCGGCGGTTGCGTTGGCGCGTTCTACGTCGGCCAGCAGATTCTCAGGTGTAATGCCGTCCTCTTTCAGTCCGAATATTACCGATGCGAGTCTTTGCAACGCAACGGGCGAGAGCCGGTCTTGTTTACGACGAAAAAAACGCAGTTCGGCCGTTTCGGCGGCTTCTTCAAACAAAGCAAGTCTGTACGCATCGGAAATAATTTGCGATTTTTCTGCCTGCGGCATCATGTAAAATATTCGCAGGGCAAGTTGTTCCAGATTACAGATAAGCGGTGAGGAGGCGGGCAGAGAATGCAGTGCGTATATTTCGCGTGTGAATTTTCTTTGCAAATAACGTGCGCGGCGGCCGGTAGGCACAACCGTAATGAAATTGTCAAGTCGAGTATATTCGCGTGCTTTTTGCCTTGCCTCGTCAAGCGAAGTCGCCATATTGCCCGGCAACTCATAGTATGCACGATTAACAATAAGATACGCCATTATCTTTTTGTTCCGAAAAATCCGTGCAGGCGACGCTCCATCCAACGCGACAGATACACAAACGGCAACCCTATCATCAGATAAATTATAGCAACTTGTATTCCTATGCCGAAATACTCGTCAAAATATGTGGTGCGCAATCCGGTGTAGGTTTGCGTCAATTCCGTTAACGTAATCATTGAAACCAAAGACGAATCTTTAATCAGCGCGATGAAATCGTTAGTAACGGGCGGCATTACTATTCGTACAGCTTGCGGCAGTGTTACATGGCGAAGAGTTTGCCAGCGCGTCATTCCAAGCGCAATGGCGGCTTCGCTTTGGCCTTTGGGAATTGCCAATATACCAGCGCGGTAGTTTTCGGCTTCCGATGCCGCATAATTAAGCCCAAGCCCAAGCCAACCGGCAATAAACGGGCTGAATGCAATGCCGACACTCGGCAAACCATAAAAAATTATCAATAATTGTATCAACAGCGGAGTTCCGCGAATTACTTCAATATAAGTGATTGCGGCATACCTTACAGGCGACGGCCCGTAAATTCGCATAACGGCAAGAATAAGCCCCCAAAACATGGCAAGTCCCATTGACGAAATCGAAACAGTCATAGTCATTCCGGCGGCTTTGGCAAAAAGCGGCATAAAAGACAAATAACGCTCCGCACGCTCTCGCCATGTTAATTTAGGCTCTAACGAGTCAAGATATTCGTCATATTCCGTAGGCGGCGTAATCATTGGGCGATGGTCGTCCAAATAATCCGCCATGGCATCATTCCATAAATTCCAACGCTCAAGTATTTTCCGAAGTTTACCCGAACGTTGCAACGAAAAAATTGCTTCGTTAATTTGTTCAATTAGTTTTACATTGCCTTTTGCAACCGCTATACCGTAGCGAATCGTATCTATCGGCTGTTCTACAATGCGCAACCCCTTGATTGCCGGTACATAATACATTGCCACGGGTGCATCAATAATGAATCCGTCAATTCTGCCGAGCATTAAATCTTGATAACCGTCAATCTCTTGGTCGTATTGCTTGATATTAAATCCACCCACTTTATTCAGATAATCCAATGCTTCGGACCCCGTAAGAGTGCCTATTTTATTGTTATACCCCTTAAAATCGTTCAGCGAATTAACGGTAGCATCGGCATTCCGAACTACCAAACTGTAGCTCGAGAAATAATACGGTGCCGAAAACAATGCGCCCTCCTGATGCTCCGGCGTTATTGCCACGCCGTCTATAACCACATCATAAGTATTGCGCTCAAGTCCGGGAATAAGCCCGTCCCATGTGTTTTGCACGTGCTCAATTTGTAAGTGCAATTGCTCGGCAATGGCCTCTATTACTTCAACGTCGAATCCTTTTAAGCGCGACAAGTCTTTGCGGTCGGCAAAACAATACGGCGCACCGCTGCTCGCGTCGGCCCCATAGCGCAAGGTCGAGATGTTTAATCCATTGTTTCCCGATTGATTGGCACTGCCTTGTGCATATATAGTCCGGTCGGCGAAAATCAAAAATATCGCCGTAAGAAGTGCAAGTCGTATCGAAAAATAAAAAACGGTAGATATATTCATAATTTCAAGTAAAAACATATCGGGAACAGCACATCGATTATTTTCTTTGTACCCGCTTTAAGAAACGGCGAACGCGCTCGTCATTCGGATTTTCAAAATGTGCGTCTTCCTCGATAATTTCCACAAGTTCACCCTTATCCATAAACACTATATAATCCGACGCTTCACGGGCAAACTGCATTTCGTGCGTTACCACAACTTGCGTCATATTCTCGCGGTCAAGTCCGCGCATTACGTCCAGCACTTCGCCTACAAGCTCTGGGTCTAGCGCGGAAGTCGGCTCGTCGTACAGCATAACGCTTGGCGACATTGCAAGCGCACGGGCTATTGCCGCCCGTTGCTTCTGTCCGCCGGAAAGCGAATCGGGTAGACGGTCGGCAAATTTACTCAATCCTACTTTGTCAAGAAATATCATGGCTTTTTCGCGGGCCTGCTCTGCATTTAACCCCTGCACGACTATAGGTGCAAGCATCACGTTATCTACTACGGTTTTATGCGGAAAAAGATTGTAGCTCTGAAATACCATGCCTATTTGTTGCCGCAATAAATGTGCATTTCCCGAAAACTCTTTTGATATGGGTTGCTTTTTATTTGTGCGTGCAAGCCTTATGCCGTTGATTGTAATAGAACCGGAGTCAAGTATTTCCAAACAATTCAAACAGCGCAAAAGAGTGGATTTACCGCAACCCGACGGCCCGATAATAGAAACCATGTCGCCGCGGTGAATAGTCAGCGAAATATCGTGAAGCACAATAGTTTCATCAAAACTCTTGACTAAATTCTCGATAGTTATGATAGGCGAGCCTTCATTTTGCAGATGGCGTTTCATGCACAAGCCGCTTAGTGTATAATTTCCACGGTAAATTATGAATAATTTTTGGATATTTTTGATACAGATACCGCTTTTTGTGTTTTTTGGCACTGACGGCAGCAATGTTTCTTGTAAATGATAATACGCCATTATTGCACCTGCAACGAACGTAACGGCGAAATTTCAGTAATTTTGTGCTAACGAATCTTTCGAAACTTTGAATTTTGCATGAAAATTCTTTCGCTTTCGCTCTCCGTTTTTATATGCCTTAATTTCTATCCGCTGTCTGCGCAAACTTCCGCTCCGTTGCCGGACGGTTTGCAAGCAGATATTGCATGGCGGGCATGGCAACATGGCAATGTAACGTCTGCCGAAAAATTATTCCGAGCCGAAACCAATGCAAATCCCGAATCTTTTCAGGCTTTGGCTGGTTTGTTCGAGCTTTTGATGTATAGGCAGAAAACCGACGAAGCAATGGCACTTTTGCCGCGCATTGCCCGTGCCGGCGAGTCGGCTTATCCGTTTTTATTTTCCGTATGGAACGAAATTTCGCTTTACAATCAGAAATTTGAGCCGAATAATGAAACTGTCGAAATTTTGGAGTCTTTAACCGAAACGGCTTCGGCCGATAAACGCGGCGTTTTAAGTGCGCTTGCGCTCGAAAGATTAGGCCTTTTTTATTTGCAGAACGGGGATACGGTTACGGCAACCGCCAAATTCGATAAACTTGGTGCGATTGACCGTTGGGCTGTAATCGGGCCTTTTGATAATATATCGGAATCCGGATTTGAAAAAGTATATCCGCCGGAAGGAAAATTCAATCCGGCGGCGCAGTGTATCGGCAAAGGAAATATTCCGGTAAAATGGTTCGAAATTCCGACAGTCAGGCGCGATAAATGGATTGATTTCGAGTATTATTATGCGGTCGGTGCGGATATTTATTATGCAAATTGCTTCGTTTATTCGGAAATCCGCCGACAAGTTGATTTCCGGCTCGGTGTGTCCGGCTCGGTAAAAGCATTTCTTAACGACGCGCTTATCGTTCAGGACGAAGACGAAAAAAATAACGGCTACGACACTTATATTCAAACCGTAACGCTTAACGCCGGCTGGAATCGAATTCTCGTTAAAACCGGAAACGGAGAGATTGAGCGCAATAATTTTGCTCTGCGGCTTACCGATAGTTCGGGTATATCTGCAAAAGGATTGAAATATTCCGCTTCGCCTCAAGTTTATATTCCGGCTGCTTCTGCCGGAAACAATGCTCTTATCCCGAATTTTGCAGAGCAGAATTACCGCGAACAACTAAGTAAAACGCCCGATTCTCCGCTTGCTATTCTATCTTTGGCCGGTTGCTATTTGCTGAACGACAAGCATATCGAAGCCGAAGCCGTATTGCTCGACGGGCTTAAAATGCGCCCTAATGCGCCGTTCTATATGGCAAAACTGCTGGAAGCGTATTCGCGCTCAGGCAAAAACGACGAATTGCAGGCACTGCGCGATAAACTTATCAAAACGGATTCGCTTTATGCGAACGGAATAGTATATGATTTTAACGAAAAAATCCAAAATGAAGATTACGATGCCGCCGAATCTGCTTTGCATCGTTACGAGGAAATATATGCGGACAGTCCGACTGCCATTGCATTAAGAATACAATTATATGGCAAGAAATCTCAGAACGAACAATTTATTTCGGCTATAGAATCCGCCTATAATCGTTTTCCGAATATATGGGAATTTGCTACGGCATATTCTTCGACCGTTATGGGGCGTTCGCAAGATAAAGACAGCGTTATCGGGATTATGCTTCGCGCTTTGAGGCATAATTATACCGTAGCGCATCTTTGGGATATTGCGTCATTGTATCTTTCGTTTTCAAATGTAACCGAATGGGAGAAATTCACACGCAAGGCGGTTGCATTGCAACCTGTAGCCTGCGGCTATTATCAAGCGATAGCCGAGCAGTATTTGACTATGCAAAAACCCGACGATGCTCTGCCTTTTATAAATCGTGCTTTGGAAATCAGCCCACAGTCAGGGGTATTTCATCGTTCATTGGCGCGTATTTACCGTGCAAAAAACGACTCCGCCAATGCAGTCAAAGAATTTAAAGCGACAATTAAATACAGTCCGATTGATTTCGACACACGCGCCGAACTGCGTGCATATCAAGGTAGACCGTCGTTATTTTCACATTTTGCCGCTGTTAAAACCGACAGTATTATCAGAAATGCACCTACGGCAGAAACATATCCCGATAAAGATTATGCTATTTTATTCGAGGAGGAAAAACGCATTGTCTACGAAAACGGGGCTTTTGAATATACGGTAGAAATGATTGTACGATTATTTACGGCCGAAGCCGTTGATTTTTGGAAAGAATATTCGATATCCGTTACAAATGAGAATGACGGATATTCTATTGAAAAAGCCGTTTCTATAAAATCGGACGGGTCTGAAATAAATGCCGATATTTCCGGATACGATGTCGTATTTAAGTCGTTGGAAACAGGCGATATAGCGCACGTTCGCTGGCGTGTTCGCAGCTTTAACGGCGGCGTATTCCCCAATAAATTTTGGGATTCATACATACTTAACGGCAATGTCCCTATTCGATACATAAGATTTGCGTTGCTTGTAGCCGATACCGTAAAATTTGATTGCCGGACACGCAATTCATCTCTGGAACCGGATATACGCCGCGTAGAAGACGGCGCGATATATGAATGGACATTGCGCAATGAACAGCCGGTAGAAGATGAAATCGGTATGCCTTCATGGTACGAAATAGGGAAAAATCTTGAATTTTCGAGTATTCGCTCTTGGGGCGAAGTAGTGCGCTGGTATTTAGACTTGACACGCTCACAAATAAAACCTTCGCGCGAAGTGCGCGAACAAGCGCGAAAAATTCGCGATTCCATCGGAACGGCTTCATCTGACCTTGAAGTAATTCGTGCCGTTTACGAATATATTACTCGGAATATACGCTATAGCAGCGTTTCTTTCCGACAGTCTGCATTTATTCCGCAAAAGGCTCGTGTTGTTCTAACGACAAAAATAGGAGATTGCAAAGACCTCGCCACTCTTTTTATCACCTTAACAGCCGAGTTCGGGATTAAATCGCATTATGTTCTGGTTAACTCTTTCGACCCCGGATATGCGCGACAGAATCCGTTGCCTTCGCCGTGGGCGTTCGACCATTGCATTGCGGCGGCGGAAGTAGGCGGCAAAACGTTTTATATTGACTTGACGGCTCCCGATTTTGCTGTTGGCGCAGCCCCCGAAAGCATAATCGGAACATTTGCATTGCCGATTAAAGAAGAAACGATTGCCCCGATAACTCTTTCGCAAGCATTATTCAAAAGCAATAATTTGAAACGTGTTACCAACGCAAGGTTTTTGGAAAACAACAAGACGCAATTTGAAATTTCTTCTACGCGCAGCGGCTGGCTGGCAGCTGGGATGAGAAGTAATTATCGTGAAAAATCACAAAAAGACCGCGAAAAGATGCTCGGCGAATCACTTTCACAGGAATTTCAAAACGTCGAAATTCAAAATTTTACTTTTGATAATTTTGAAGATATTCAGCAAGATTTGAAATATGCGGCACGCTATACCGTGTCGGACTTGGCAAGCGAGGCGGGCAGTTTCTATGTATTGAAAATGCCGTGGGCGGAAACATGGACTCCAAGCCCCGCTTTTACACTCGAAAAGCGTACGTTTCCATTGGATTATCCGTTAGATGCCGACACAGTAAAAGAAACTCTGACAATTTATCTGCCGGAGGGAACAATTCTTATGGAAACGCCGAAATCGGTGAAAAAATCGTCGCCCGCGGCCGAATATTCCGTGAATTATTCGTATTCAGACGGAATATTGCGCGCCGAGCGCACCGTTGTTAAGAAAAACGGATTTATTCAGCCTGCCGAATACGACTTGTTCAAATCTATGTATAATGCTGCCGTGAAAGAAGATGCAAGGCAACTGTTACTGAAATCGGCCGGTGGCAGAAATTAAGAATATTGCAAAAAATAAACCGATAAAATAAACCGATAAAATATGAACAAATATATGAATTTCAGGAAGCGAACGGCTGTATGCGGCGAATTACGCCCCGAAAATGCAGGGCAAATTATCGTTCTAAACGGCTGGGTTGATTCCACTCGCGACCATGGCGGCGTTATTTTTACCAATCTGCGCGACCGTTACGGCATAACTCAAATAGTTATTTCGCCGGAAACGCAACCCGAATTGGCTGCCCGCGCCCGCGAATTGAAAGCAGAATATGTGATTTGGGCAGAAGGTACGGTTCGTATGCGCGAAAATCCAAATCCTAAAATACCGACCGGATTGGTAGAAATATCGGCATCAGACTTCGGCGTTATTAACACAGCCGAATTATTGCCTTTCGAGATTTCTGACGAGCAACTTGCAGGCGAAGAGTTACGGTTGCGCTACCGCTATTTAGACCTGCGCCGGCCGGCCTTGCAAAATAACTTTATTATTCGCAGCAAAGCATACCAAATAATTCATAATTATTTTGCCGAAAACGGATTTTTAGAATTTGAAACACCAGTTCTCACAAAATCCACGCCCGAAGGCGCACGTGATTATCTTGTGCCAAGCCGAGTGCATAAAGGCTCGTTCTACGCATTGCCGCAGTCGCCTCAAATATACAAGCAATTGCTTATGGTATCCGGTTTCGACCGATATATGCAAATTGTAAAATGCTTCCGAGATGAAGATTTACGTGCAGACAGACAGCCGGAATTTACGCAAATTGACGTAGAAATGTCGTTTGTAGAGCAAAACGATATAATATCGCTTGCCGAAGGTTTGATGGTGAAATTATGGCGTGAAATACTCGAAATAGAAATATCCGCTCCGTTTCGTCGAATGAGCTATCGCGAGGCTATGTCGAGATACGGCTCCGATAAGCCGGATTTACGCTTCGACCTTGAATTGCATAATATTACCGATATTGTGTGCCATTCCGAATTCTCCGTGTTTGCATTGGCAGCTGCCGAAGAAAACGGTGCAGTAATGGCAATGAATGCTAAAAATTGCGCTTCTTTTTCGCGTAAAACTCTCGACGAATTGACTGAACACGCCCGTAAATACGGCGCGAAAGGGCTTGCGTGGATGAAGTTTACCGACGGAACGGCGCAATCACCCATAGCCAAATTCCTGAAAGATGAAGAAATATCTGCAATTAAAGCAAAACTCGGCGCAGAAGACGGCGACCTATTACTGTTCGGTGCCGGAAATTGGGGGAAATGTTGCTCTTTTATGGGTGCCGTGCGGCTTGAAACAGCGCGTAAGTCGGGTATTTACGAAAATATTCGTTCAAAATTTTCATTCCATTGGGTTACGGAATTTCCGTTGCTTGAATACTCGGAAGATGAAAGTCGCTACGCGGCCTGTCATCATCCCTTTACGTCGCCTATGTCGGAAGACATTGCACTTTTATCGGAAAATCCAGCAACAGCACGAGCAATTACGCATGATTTGGTCGTTAACGGCTATGAAACTGCCGGCGGAAGCATCAGAATACATGACAATGCCGTACAGCAAACCATGTTCGATTTACTGGGAATGAGCAGGGAAGAGGCGGAGAAAAAATTCGGATTTTTGCTTTCCGCACTACGCTACGGTGCGCCGCCGCACGGCGGTATAGCATTTGGATTAGACCGTTTATGTATGTTGCTGTGCGGTTCCGAAAATATACGCGACGTAATTGTATTCCCCAAGACAACAAGCGCGTTATCGCTGATGGACGGTTGCCCGTCAGATGTTTCGGCCGAGCAACTGAAAGAACTTGGCATTATGCTTGCAATGCCAAAATAATATCGCAAAACTATTATGTTTTCGCGTAGATTTTAATTTTCCGAACAGAAATGAGAAATGAATTTAACTATGTCGGACTTAACAGAACAAAACGAAAAGAATATAAGGCGGCGTGATTTTCTTCGACTTTCGCTCGGCGCGGGCGCATTGTTTACATTCGGCCGTCTTAATGCTTCGCAACAAAAAAATCGCATGGCAACCGCGCAAAGCGATACCGACAGGGAAGCTACTACGTGGTATGTATTCGACCATATTATCACTTATGCGAGAGCGAACGGATTCCATGAATTGCCGCTTGGCGAAATAATGGGAAAAATCGGTAAAGTACTGATTGCCACGCCTTATGTGGGCGGAACTCTCGAAGGCTCGCCGGAGCGTTGCCGTATTGATTTAACGGGTATGGATTGCGTAACTTTCTTTGAAGATGTTCTTGGCATATCGCGTATATTGAAAAAAGGAAAAACAACATTCGATGATTTAATTAAAGAAATAACTTATACGCGCTATCGCGGCGGTAAACTGAACGGTTACCTGTCGAGATTGCATTATACGGCAGATTGGATAGCAGATAATACAATTAAAAAAGTCGTCAAAAATATTACGCCCATGCTTGCCGGGGCCGTGCAGCTTCCGTTGAACGTATCGTTTATGTCGCAACATCCGCAATATTATCCGCCGCTTGCCGCAGATGAAACGCTTGTACCTCGAATCGCCGAAACGGAACGTGCGATAAACGCAACAAAGCATTGGTACGTACCCACTTCGGCGGTAAAAACAATAGAGCCGCAACTTATGACCGGCGATATAATTGCCGTTGCTACAAATAAGGAAGGTTTGGACTATGCCCATACTGGACTGATTTTTCGCGACGAGCGCAACCGTGCCCGTTTTTTGCACGCTTCACTCGATAAAAAGCGCGTATTTTTAGATAAAACAATTTCCGGCTACCTGAAAGGTGTTCCGTCGCATATCGGCATTACCATTGTCAGACCGATATAAAAATACCCTGAAAAAATACAAAGAAAAAATACAGATTTTTGCCGTATCTATTTTTTTGAAAAAAAATAATAGATTTTTAATAGAGTAGTTGTTACATTGTAAATCAATTAGTTAGACAATAATTCCATAAACCTGCACAAACTTCTAATACTTCATTGTAAAAATTTATATTG
>JAANMU010002616.1_pt1 | contig 13040 bp, 7 predicted proteins | sample 7279701 | NCBI WGS metagenome assembly JAANMU01 (sample SAMN14094539, study PRJNA606508) | bioreactor metagenome | isolation source: A lab-scale SPAN reactor treating ammonium-rich wastewater day 57 | place: Ireland: Galway | collected 2017-03-13 | reverse complement strand
CAGATTGCCCACCGTTTCGAACCCGCCCGCAATCCTCTCCAGCAGGGCCTTGTCCTCGGCCCGCAGCTCGCCGGGGTCAGGGACGACGCCGTCCCAGTGCTTGTAGGCGAACTTGAGCACACGGTTGGCGAGATTGCCCCACCATGCCACGAGCTCGTTGTTATTGCGGGCGACGAAGTCCTCCCAACTGAAGTCTGAGTCGCGCGTCTCAGGCAGGACACTTGCCACGTAGTAACGAATCGCATCCGGGTCATAGCGCTCCAGGATGTCTGGCAGCCACACTGCCCAGTTGCGACTCTTGGAGAACTGCGCCCCCTGCACGTTCATGTATTCGTTGGCAGGCACATCGTGGGGTAGGGTGATCGGCGCATCGCTCCCCTCATTGTAGAGGCCCGATACACCCATCAGCTCGGCCTGCCAGATCACGGTGTGAAAAGGGATGTTGTCCTTGCCGATGAAGCAGTACATCCGACACGCCGGATTGTACCACCAGTCCTTCCAGGCGTCGGGCTGGCCGGTGTTGGCTGCCCACTCCACCGATGCGCTGAAATAGCCGATTACTGCCTCGAACCACACATACAGGCACTTGCCGTCCCATCCATCCAACGGAACCGGGATGCCCCAATCGATGTCGCGCGTGATCGGTCGCCCGCGCAAGTCGTCTACCATGTTCCGCGCAAACTTGAGCACGTTGGGACGCCAGTAGTCCTTGTCGCTCAGGTAGTCATGCAGCGCATCCTTGAACTGGGCCAGGTCAAGGAAATAATGCGTTGTCTCCCGCACAATGGGGGTGTTGCCCGTCAGCTTGCTGCGCGGCTCGATGAGCTGCACCGCCTCAAGCAGTTGGCCGCAGTTGTCACACTGGTCGCCGCGCGCCTGGCTGTAGCCGCAGAGGTAACATGTTCCCTCCACCAGCCGGTCGGGCAGGAAGCGCCGTGCCTCCTGGTCGTATAGGAGCTGCTGCGCTTCCTGGTAGAGCGCGCCCCGCTCCAGCAGCCTGAGGAAAAAGTCCTGCGAGACGCGGTGATGGTTCTCCGTGTCCGTATGCGTGAACAGGTCGTAGCTGATACCGATCTTCTGCTGCGTCTCCAGAAAGCGGCGATGGTACTTCTCGAATATCTCGCGCGGGGAGAGACCCTGTTGCTCAGCGGTAACCGTGATGGGCGTCCCGTGCGAGTCCGACCCTGACACCATCAGCACGCGCCGCCCCACCAGACGCTGGAACCGGGCGAAGATGTCGGCAGGCAGGTAGGCTCCTGCCAGGTGGCCGACGTGCAGATCGCCATTAGCATAGGGCCAGGCAACAGATACATGGATGGTCTCGGACATGCGCTGTGCTTCTCCTCTCAACTGGGCAAGAATTGTACCGCGAGACGAGCCCAGGCACAGATGATAAACGAAAAGCCGCCAGCGCGGAACTGGCGGCCTGAGCTGCGGGGCCTGTTTGCCGTGGGCGTTGCGCGGCTACGCACGCTCAGCCACCGCTGCGGGGTGTTCCACCTCCCCCCAGCCAACGGCAGTCAGCGCATGGGCATCGCAGTCTGCGCGAACGTGGCCTGGCAGCGCGTCTGCACGAGCGCCCCCCTGTCAGCTAACTCAACTGGCCTTATTATAGCGTAAGCCGTCAACAGCGGCCCGCCCCGGCTGGCCGCCGACTAGGCATCGGGCGGGATGATCGAGGGCAGGTTTTCAAGCTGGTATTGGAAGCGGTCGCCCCGGTAGAAGGCCAGCAGGTCTTCGATGGGCCGCGCATCATGGCTGAATACCAGGCGGCGGATTCGCAGCAGCGGCACGCCTGCCTCGACGTTCAGCAGCACTTCTTCCTTGGGGCCAGCCTCAACCGCATCGATGATCCGGTCGGCCAGGCTACCGTTGAGATATCCCTTGCCTGACAAATAGGTCAGCGGGCCACCCGCATCGAGCGCTTCCCTGTTGATTGCGTCAGCAAAGACTGGCGAAACATGGGCGAAGTGGTAACCAATCGGCTCATTGTTGACCAGATGCAGGCGACGCAGCCGGAAGATCAGCGTGTGCGGCTCAACGTGCAGGCGCTCAGCTACCTCAGGAGAGGCAGGGATCCACTTTGCCGTGAGGATTCGCCAGTTCAGGTTGAGCGCGTCCTGCTGGGCGGGGTTGAGCGTGCGATAGCTCATCCCCGGCTGCCGTACAACCTTGGGCTGGGCAACGAACGTCCCTCGTCCGCGCGTGCGTGTTACCCAACCCTCTAGCTCAAGTTCCCCAAGCGCGTGGCGGATCGTCGTCCGGCTGAGCTCGTATTGCTCCTTGAGCTGTTCTTCAGTCAGCAGCATATCGCCGGGGCGAAAGTCCCCGTGCTCGATCTGCGCGATCAGGAGCTGCTTGAGCTGGTAATAGAGCGGTTCCTTCGCGTTACGGTCGATACTCATAGACTTCTCTCAGGGAGACACGTCATGCATCACAAAAGGCGGCGGACTGCCGATCAGCTTTCCGCCAGCCAAAAGGCCTCGTCATAGGCAGGCAGCTCGCGGCGCAAGGGTTGATCCGTGCGCGTTCCCAGCGCGTAGTCGGCCTGCATGAGCTGGTGAATCTCGCTCGTTCCTTCGTAGATCACGGCCCCTTTGCTGTTTCGGAGGTAGCGCTCCGCATTGTACTCGTCCGAATAGCCGTACGCGCCGTGAACTTGTATCGTCTCCAGCGCTGCCTTGACGCTGTGATCGGTGGCAAACCACTTGGCCTGGCTCGTCTCGCGCGTGTTGCGGATGCCCTGGTTCTTCAGCCAGCCCGCCCGCAGATAGAGCAGGCGGGCAGCGTCATACCACAGCGCCATGTGCGCCAGCTTCTGCTTGATGAGCTGGTGCTCGGCGATGGGCTTTCCGAAGGTGTGCCGCCCCGTGGCGTAGGCTGCCGACTCCTCCAGGCAGGCCCGGATCAGCCCTGCTGCCCCAGCAGCAACCGTATAGCGCCCATTGTCGAGCGCGCTCATCGCGATCCGGAACCCCTCACCCTCCTCGCCAATGCGGTTCTCAACCGGCACCGCCACATCCTCGAACGCGATCCAGCCCGTCGATCCAGCGCGCACGCCAAGCTTACCGTGTATGTCGCCCGTCGTCACGCCTGCCATATCGCGCGTGACCATGAATGCGCTCAACCCGGCGGAAGGCTTCGCCGCATCCAGGTTGGTGCGCGCAATCACCAGGAAGTGGTCCGCTTTCGTCGCCAGGCTGATCCACATCTTCTCACCGTTCAGGCGGTAGGTATTCCCTTCCCGGCGGGCGCTCGTTTGGATATTGGCTGCGTCTGAGCCGTGTCCCGGCTCGGTCAGCGCGTACCCGGCAACCTTTTCGCCCCGCGCCTGGGGCGCCAGGAAACGCTGCTTCTGATCCTCGCTGCCCCACTGGAGCAGCGCCAGGCTGCACAACCCCATGTGCACCGACATAATCACCCGCAGCGAGGTATCAACTCGCTCAAGCTCCTCACATACCAGCCCCAGCGTGACGTAATCGAAGCCCTGCCCGCCGTAGCGCACCGGCAGGCAGATGCCCAGGATACCCAGCTCGGCCATGCGCGGCAGCACCACCGGATTCATCGCCTGGCGGCGATCCCACTCCCGGATCGTCGGCGCGACCTCGCTCCCGGCGAATCGGCGCACCATCTCAGCGGCGCGGCGCTGCTCGTCGGTCAGTGTGAAGTCCATTGGATGGTCGTTTCCTCTCGCTTGCCTTACCCCTAACCGCCAGAGCCGCTCCCTGGACGAAGCACATCAGACCAAACAAGGTGAGACGGAACCGGCAGGGATGGGCCGGGGCTATGGACAGGTCTCCTGGGTGGTACGGGTTTGCCTAAGATAATAGCCACGCCGTCCGGCACGTCAATCCAGAAGCGGGTGTGGTTTGCCCGTGCATGCATTGACAAGCGCCTCAAAGCTGTTACATTTAAGATAGAACATGTGGTTGAGAATCCGGCGGCGACGCCTGACTGAGAACGTGTTGAGGCGGTATATTCGGATGAAGTGGTTAAAGGTAGTGAGCGCGCTTGCGCTGGCTGCGCTGGGGGTGCATGCCATAGGGTCTGTGGCGCTAGCGACCCCCCTGGCTGCACAGCAAACTCCGCGCGAGGTCGTGATTCTAGAGGCGACCGGCCCTGTTGTGCCGCCCCTGGGAGCTTACATCGCACGCGGGCTGGATGCAGCCGACGCGCGCAACGCCGAGGCGGTGATCCTGGTGCTTAATACGCCCGGCGGCAGCGTCGACACCATGTTTGACATTGTGCAGACCATCCGCACGAGCGATGTGCCCGTTATCGTCTTCGTCGGCCCGCGTGGGGCCAAGGCGGGTTCTGCCGGGCTACTCATTACGCTGGCCGGTCACGCTGCCGCGATGGCGCCTGACACGGCCATCGGGGCAAGCAGCCCGGTGCTCTCCACCGGCGAGCAGATGGATAGCACGCTCCGCGAGAAAGAGGAGCAGTACCTGAGCGCGCAGGCGCGCAGCCTGGCCGAGCGTCGCGGCGAGGAAGCGACGCGCATCGCCAGCGAAGCGGTCACCGATGCGCGGGCAGTCAGCGCGTCAGAGGCGGTCTCCGCCGGGCTGGTGGACTTTCTCGCTGAGGATGTCGAAGACCTGCTACGCCAGTTAGATGGCTTCGAGGTTGAGGTTGGGGGCCGCGTGCACGCGCTTGAAACGCAGGATGCAACGCTTTTTCCCATCCCGATGAACCAATTTGAGCGCATCCTCATCATCCTGACCAACCCTAACCTGGTTTTCCTGCTGCTCAGCATTGGCGCGACGGCCATCATCGTCGAAATCCGGACGCCCGGTGGCTGGGTAGCCGGGGTCATCGGCGTCGCCTGCCTGGGCCTGGCGCTGTACGGGCTGGGCGTGCTGCCAGTCAACTGGCTGGGCATCGTCTTTGTGATCATGGCCTTCATCCTGTTCATCCTTGAGGTCACCACGCCCACCTTTGGCGCGCTTACCGCCGCCGGGGTGATCAGCCTGGCGATGGGGGCCTTCGTGCTGTTCAGCCAGCCTGCCATCGAGCCGTTTGGACGACTGTCGATCCCGCTGGTGGTCGGCCAGTCGATCTTGATTGGTGGGCTGTTTGCCTTCCTGCTCACGATGGCGCTCCGCGCCCAGGCGCTCCGCCCGACAACTGGCTACCAGGGCCTGATAGGGGAGGTGGGGCGTGTGACGCAGGCGCTCAACCCGGTGGGTATGGTACAGGTGTTTGGCGAGCGCTGGGTAGCCGAGTCGGTTGACAGGCAACCCATCCCCTACGGAAGCGAGGTTGAGATCGTCGAAGCGGGTAAGATGCGCCTGCGCGTGCGCGTCAAAGTGGATGATGAGGAAGCGGAGGGTAACAGCAGGCTGTAAGATGTTGACTCGTATGGCGGATTTGCCTATACTGTGCATCATGAGAGTGCAAAGGCCATACTCTTCATCCAAACTCAATGCGGCGCGTTCTGGCACGCAGGGCGATATTCCTGCGTGCCTTTTTTGTACCATGCCAACTGCCAGCCTTGGCACAAGGGCATAGCTCCCAGGAGGCACAGATGGACTATGGAATGATCGGCAAGATCGAAAAGGCGCGGCGCTACGCTGAGGAGCGCAACCGCATCAGCTTCGAACAATTCGCGGTGACTTTTGACGGAGAGAACAATCCGCACACCGTTTATTTTGATCGCGGCAACTGGCAATGTGACTGTGATTTCTTCCAGACGCGGGGGGTATGTAGTCACTCGATGGCGTTGGAACGCATCCTCGAAGGGATGATCCCCGAACCGGCAAGCCAGGAGTAGGGCAGCCCATCCCAATCGAACACGCTGTTGACGAGAAGGCGGCCCCAGGGCCGCCTTCTGATTCGAATCGCGGGGACGGGCTTAACCCTTCATCGCTTCTTTGAAGTCGTAGATGCCGCTGACCTTCCGCCAGCGCACGCCGCACCCGGAACAATCAAGCCCGCTGCCCGTCTCCTCCAGTTGGTACGAACCGCACCTGGGGCAGCGCCAGAAGGCTCCTTCCGGCACAGGCGGATCCTCTCCGGCTGCCCGGCAGCAGACGAACACGCTCGGAGAGAGCTGCCACCAGTTGCCGGTGAGCTGCGCTGCCGAGTCGAGCGCGGCCAGCACGCCCGGTGGGACAATGCGCTTGAGCAAGCCGAGCCGGAAGTGCGAGACGGTCAGCATCCGCCCTGCCTCGAAGCCTGCCCCGGCCAGCGTCTTGCGCACATAGGCCGGGTGAAAATCGTAGTTCAAGCGAGCGAACTCAACCGGCTCGTGCGTGAATGGGTTCCACGGCTGGCGGCGCAGCGCCCAGCGCAGGATCGCCTTGAGGTTCTGCTTGTTGGCGAACTCCAGCAGGAATACGCCCTCCCGATGCATCACGCCCCGCACGGCCTGGAGGGCCGCTTGAGGGTCCTGCAGGTGGTGCAGCACGCGCACCATCGTCGCTGCGCCAAACACTCTTGGTGCAAAGGGCATCTCGTAGATATTGGCCGCAACGTACAGGAAGCCGTCATCGCCATACTGTTGGCGGGCGAACTCCAGCTGCGAGCGCGAATAGTCGAGCAGCACAACTTGTTCATAGCCTTTGAAGAGCGGCGTCAGACGGCCAAAGCCCGCCCCAAGCTCCAGCAGGCGCTGGCCGGTTGGCGGCAGCAGGCGGCGGATCGCGATCCGCTCGACCCGATCTTCGTAGTCCCGCCCCGTCCCCTCCCAGAAGTCGGTGCGGTAGGTTGACCCCTCGTAGTCGCAGATATCGGGCCTGTCTCGACTGGCCATCGGCCCTCCTCTTCCTGTTGTTGGTGTGGCAGAACAGTAGCGTGGAACGCTGCTCCCGGCAAGTGATGGCAGCACACCGGCACGCACTGCACCTTCCTTTTGCAGATTCTGGGGCGGCACGGTAGAATGCGGCGCGAATGAGGGGAATCGCAGGTATACAGAGTATGATGCGCATACAGCAGGCGGCAGGAGCAATCAGGCCGCCTTTTCGCTGCATCTCGTAGTGCCCGGTTATCACATTGATGACGGAAGCTCACAGCCATTCCCAACCCGACGGCCAGCCCGCTCCCCGCCGCCTTCCCGTCTGGGCGTGGGTCATTGCAGCCGTGGTTGCGCTGGCGGTTGCTGTTGGTCTTGTCCTGTTTGCGCCGCCGCTTTCCTTCGCGCAACGGTCAGGCGGAGCGTACCTCACCCTCGATGCAGCAAACCCGGCCACCTTTCACCCTGACGGCTTGCTCGTCACGCTGGCCGAGGGCAGCCCGCCGGTCGAGGTGCAAGTTGCGGCCATCCCTCGTGAGGCGTTCCTGGCCGGCGATGCCGGGAGAGCGTGGGAGGAGGCGCGCACGGCGCTACCCAGCAATCTAACCCCTCTCAGCCCGATCTACACGATGCAGGTGCGCGGCGCGGGCCGCGTGATCGCCCAGATAGCCATCCCGAATGACGCCGAACCGCTGGAGCGTCTCGACCTCTACGCCTGGGATGCACAGGCAGGCCAGTGGGCATTCGTGCCCAGCCAGATCGACCGCCCCGGCCAGACAATTAGCTTCTGGCCTGCGGGCTCGTCGTTGAGCGTGGTGGCCTTCCACGCCAAGCCGGGGACTCCTGTTGCCGGGATTGTGATCAGCCCAGGCAGCCAGCCTCTCGACCGTGATTACGACCTGGCACTGATGGAGGGCGTCACCATTGACGAAACAGGGGCGTTGGCAGGCTCGCCTGCTGAGACGATCTCCCGTCCGGCGATGCTGCTCGTCGTGCAGCTTGCAAGGCAAGCGGCCTGGGAGTCTGGTTCTGCCAGTCTCCACGAGAACGGGTACGGGCCGGTCGATTACGGTAGCCCTGCCTGGCAGGCGCGCGTGGCGGAACTCGTGACGCTGGCTGAGCCTTACGATGGGCTGGCCCTCGACCTCGTCCCCGGTGAGGGCTATGCTGCATTCATGGCTACCCTGGCCGGAGAGTTGCATGCCCAGGGTAGGGCGCTCAACGTGGTGGTCCGCCCAGATGACCTGGCGCGGATCGATTGGGTGTTGCTGGGGCAGGCCGCCGACCGGGTCTGGCTGGCCCCCGGCCACGATCCCGCTTCCTATCTGGAGGAAGGCAGCGCTGACCGGGCGCTGGCGGAGCTCGTCAGCTTGCTCCCGCGCGAGCGAGTCGGCCTGCTGGTCAGTGGCCTGACGGTCGACATCGGGCCATCCGGCAGCACTCTGCTCAGCTTTGATCAGGTGGGCGCCTTGTTTGGGGATATCCAGACGACGCCCGGCTATGTGCAGCCAGATACGCCAAGCGTGGCCCCAGGGAGCATTCTTCCCCTGCGCCTGTCTGGCCGGGTTGAGTCAATGGGCTACGACCCGGCACTGGGCGCAAGCTACCTGACCTACCAGGATGAGGCAGGGGAGGCGCACTACGTCATCTTCGGATCGGCCCAGAGCCTGAGCCACCGGATGGAGTGGGCGCGCCAATACGCGCTCGGCGCGGTGGCAATCTACGGGCTGGCCCATCCCGACGCACCCCCTGGGCTGGCGGAGGGATTGGACGCGTTCCTGAGCGGGCTGCCTGCCGAGGATGCCCCGCAGCCCCGGCTTGTCTGGCAGGTGCAAGGCCCATCCGGTGAGGTTGTGACCGGAGCGGAAGGCGATTTGGCTTTGCTTCAATATGTGTGGGAAGGCTCGCAAGAACCGGGCCAGCATGTTATCCGCGCCCACCTGCGCGCCGGAGCGAGCGAGAGCGTCATCGGGCAGTTTTCTTTCGAAGTGAGCGCACCTGAGGGAGAGCCTTAGCTGACAAGCGCCAGATGGCACACCCCCCAAGTTTGTGTTGAATTCTTGCCCAGTGTAGCGTACTATGGGCCAGATGCGAGTGAAACTGTTCAATGTGGGAATAATGGCGAGGTAAATGTCGATGTCTGACCAAGAAACCCAACCCCTGCCCCGCCGCCCGGTTAAACCGGGGAGCGCGCAGAGCAAACCGGGCATGTCGCTCAAAGGGGCCGCGCCTGCCAAGACGGCGAAAAAGACACCGCCCCCGACTGTAACACAAAAGAGCAAACCGGTTCCGCCTGGCGGCGCGAAGAAAGCGTCGTCCCTGCTGGGGCGAAGAGGGCTTATCGCCGGGTGTGCTGCGCTGGGCGCGCTGGGGTTCGTTGCCCTGGCGCTGGCTGTGCTGTTCCTGCCACCCCTGGGCCTTGCCGCGCGCCTGGGCGGTTCTCAGGTTCTCAATGCTGCGAACCCTTCGGTTAGCCATCCAGACGGCATCTCCGTCAGCCTGACGGGTGAGGGAACGCTGCGGCTGAGGCTCGACTCGACCCCGCGCGAGATGTTCGTCGCCGGGGATGCCGAGCGCCAGCATCCCGGCGCGCTGGCCGCGATCCCTTCCTACCTGGAGATGAAGAGCCCACTCTACATACTCGCCCCACAGGGTCAGGCTCCAGTGCGCGTCGAAGTCGATATCCCCAACGACTCGGAGCCTTACCACACACTCGACCTGTACCAATGGGACTCCGCCGCAGGCGTTTGGGCCTTTGTACCTGGACGTGTTGACGTAGCCGCAGGGGTGATCCGCTCCGATGCGCTGCCTGAGAACATTGCGGTATTCCAGACCAGGCCAGTTACACCGCTCACCGGCACTGTCCTGGAGCGAGATGAAACGCTTGACGAGATCAGCAGTTCGCTGCTTAACCTGGTGATGCCGTCTGGCTACGAAGTGGGGCCGGATGGCACGGTCAGCGGCGAGCCGGTTGGCGGCTGGCAGCCAGGTGCGGGCTATGCCATCGTCCCCGTCGTGCGCGCCCCAGACGCGGCGGCGCTCGCCGAGTTGCTCAACAACCCGGCCTCCCTGGCACTGCATGTCGATGGCCTGCGCGCGCTGGCCGTGGACGACCCGTACAACGGCATCGCCATTGACTATCGCGGCGTTTCTCCCACCGACCGCCAGGCTTTCACCTCTTTTATCGCTGACCTCGGCACGCGGCTGGACGAGTCCGGCAAAGTGCTTGTCGTCGTCCTGCCCCGCCCGGCAGGCGAGCCGGGAGCCTGGGATACCGGTGGTTACGACTGGCGCGCCATCGGCGTGGCAGCCGACCTGGTTCTGCTTGACCCCGGCCCACATCCGGGCGATTATGCCATCAACGGCCCGGCTATCACCTTGCTTGGCTGGGCAGTCGGTGAAATCAGCCGCTACAAGATACATCTGGCTTCGTCCGTGTACAGCCTTGACGAGAGCGAAGCGGCCCTCCTCAGCTACGAAGACGCCCTTGCCGCGCTGGGCGAGGTTGCCATTGAGCCTGACTTGCCCGCCGGAGGCAGCTACCAGCCGGGCGACGACCTCAGCTTCCGCCTGAGCACCGACCTGACCGACGTGCTGGCCGATCAGAACACCGGCGCGTTCGTTGTCGGACTAGCTACCGACGGTGGCGAGCGGCGCATCTGGATCGTGACGGCTAACGCCATTCGTGCTCGCCTGGACATCGCCTCGCAGTACAACATTGGCGGCATGACCATCAACCAGTTCGCGGCACCCGGCAACGATCCGGCCCTGGCGCAGGCGATCACCGAGTTCAAGGTGAGAAGCGCCTCGACTGTTCCGGGGCAGCTAATCATGCAGTGGGTAGTAGCGGACGCCAGTGGGGCGCTCCTCAGCGAGAGCACCGGCCTCGGCACGCCCTGGGTCTGGCGCGCCGGTTCGCCCGGCAACTACACGGTGCAGGGCGCGGTTATGGGCGCACGCCCCTTTGAACGGGGCGCAGTGGCGGTAGCGATTGGCACCGAGCCGACAGAGGAAGTAGAGTCACAGGCCACGCAGGCCGCAACCCGCCCGCCGACCACGGTGACGCCCGGCCCAACCAGCCCGCCACCTTCCCCCACCACGCCCTCCACGCCACCCCCGTCGCGGGGCGGCGCAGGCAGTGACGGCGGCGGCTTCGAGCTGGGCGGGCAGGTGCCCGGCTACATCGCTCACCCCAGCGAGATGCATGCTGCCGGGATGCGCTGGGTCAAGTTCCAGCAGAAGTGGAGCCCCGGCATGGATCCCTCGGCAGTGGCGGGTATGATCGGCGCGGGGCACGCTGCCGGGTTCAAGGTGCTGATCAGCATCCCGGGGCCCTTTGCCCCGACGAGCATCGACTACGCCGGGTATGTGGAGTTCCTGCGCGGGGTGGCAGCCTACCAGCCTGACGCCATCGAAGTGTGGAACGAGATGAACCTGTATACCGAGTGGCCGCGCGGGCAGTACAGCCCTACCGACTATGTGAACAGGATGCTCGCGCCGGGCTTCAACGCCATCAAGTCAGTCAGCCCGAACACGATGGTCATCATCGGCGCGCTGGCCCCGACCGGCGTCGATGACATGGACATCGCCATGGCCGACTACCGCTACCTGCAGGGCCTGGCGGCAGCCGGGGCAGCGCGTTACGCTAACTGTGTCGGCGTGCACCACAATGCGGGGGCTACACCCCCTTCGGCAGGTAGCGGCCACCCTGCTGACGGCGGCGGCAGGCACCACAGCTGGTACTTCCGCCCCACAATTGACGTCTACTACTCTGGCCTGGGCGGGGCGCTGCCGGTCTGCCTGACCGAGTTTGGCTACGTGAGCGGCGAAGGATACGGCGAGCTGCCCGGCAACTGGAGCTGGGGCTCGGCGATAACGGTCGCTGATCAGGCCGCCTGGCTGGCCGAAGGCGCGCAGATCGCGCGTGGCCTGGGCTACGTGCGGATGATGATCATCTGGAACGTGGACTTCACGGGGTGGGGCAGCGATCCGCAGGCAGGTTATGCTATCATTCGTCCAGATGGAACCTGTCCGGCTTGCGCGGCGCTTGGAGCCGTTGTGCGGTAGGTCTGAGCCGCTTTCCTGAGCAAGGAGAGATTAGTATGTCACAATCTGGCAAGAAGAGTCGCCTATCCCCACAGACGATCCGCCTGATGGCGTTTGGCTGGATTGGTTTCATGGTGATAGCCGGTATCGTCACGTTCATCATATTCTTCACGGCGCTGAACAACCGCGCCGGGCGGCTCGCCGCCGAAGCACAGGCCACCCAGGCTGCCGAGATCCAATCGGCCCTGCTTACGCAGGGCGCGCCGGCCGAGCCGCAGGATGTGTCTACTCCTGACCCCGGCGAGCCTGAACCAGTCGTCACGCCGCCGCTCACCGTCGGCCTCGACCCCGGCTTCGCGCTTGGCGGGCAGGTGCCCGGCTTCATCGCCCACCCGGAGATCATGCGCGAGGCGGGCATGACGTGGGTCAAGTTCCAGATCAAGTGGAACGCGGACACCGACCCGGCAATGGCCGAAGAGATGGTCGCCAGCGCCCACCGGAACGGCTTTAAAGTGCTGCTCAGCATCGCCGGTGATCCCTACCCACAGGAGACAATCGACTACACGAGTTATACTGCGTTCCTGCGCCAGGTGGCGGCCTACCAACCCGACGCTATCGAGGTCTGGAACGAGATGAACCTAGACCGCGAGTGGCCCGCCGGGCAGATCGACCCGGCTTCCTACGTCAATGACATGCTTGCCCCGGCCTACCAGGCAATCAAATCCGTCAGCCCGCAGACCGCGGTCATCGTCGGTGCGCTGGCTCCTACCGGCTTTGATAACACCACCAACGCCTGGAGCGACGCGCGCTATGTTCAGGGTATGGCGGCGGCGGGCGTGGCGAACCACGCCGACTGCGTCGGCGTGCACCACAACGCGGGCACGACCTCGCCCTCGGCGCGCAGCGGCCATGTGGCTGACCCCGGTGAGGCGCACTATAGCTGGTACTTCCTGCCCACCGTCGAGGTCTACTATGACGGTCTGGGCGGGGCACTGCCCGTGTGCCTGACCGAATTTGGCTACTTCACGCCCGACGGTCACGACGGGGCAGTGCCATCGAACTTCGCTTGGGGGGCGGGGAACACCATCCAGGAGCAGGCTGCCTGGCTGGCCGAAGGCGCACAGATCTCTGAAGACCTGGGTTATGTCCGGCTCATGATCGTATGGAACGTGGACTTCGAGCGCTGGGATGATGACGATCCGCAAGCAGGCTACGCTATCCTGCGCCCGGATGGGACGTGCCCGGCGTGCGCGCCGCTGCG
>JAANMU010002612.1_pt1 | contig 13052 bp, 10 predicted proteins | sample 7279701 | NCBI WGS metagenome assembly JAANMU01 (sample SAMN14094539, study PRJNA606508) | bioreactor metagenome | isolation source: A lab-scale SPAN reactor treating ammonium-rich wastewater day 57 | place: Ireland: Galway | collected 2017-03-13 | reverse complement strand
CTTGTACTTCTACGATGCGCTTGCGCCTATAGTGAAGGCCGAGTCGATCAACATGGATGTGGCCTTTCGCGCTTCGCGTTATGGGCGCGGCAGCGAGGGCGAGGGCGACTACATCAACTGCCCGCTGGACGAAGAGGAGTATCGCCATTTTGTGGAAGCGCTACTCTCCGCCGAGCGGATCGAGCTGCGCCATTTCGAGTCAGAGGACGAGACTTTCTTTGAGGGCTGCCTGCCAGTCGAGGTGCTCGCTGCGCGAGGGCCCGATGCGCTTGCCTACGGCCCGATGCGCCCCGTCGGGTTGGCTGATCCGCGCACGGGCAGGCGCCCGCATGCTGTCGTCCAGCTTCGCCAGGACAACGTTGCCGGGACGCTGTACAACATGGTCGGCTTCCAGACCAATCTGCGTTGGCCGGAGCAGCAGCGGGTCTTCCGCCTTATCCCTGGCCTGGAGGATGTCGAGTTTGCCCGTCTCGGCCAGATGCATCGCAACACGTTTCTGAACGCCCCGTCGATTCTGCGCCCGTCGATGCAGGCTCGCCAGCGGGAGGATCTGTTCTTCGCGGGGCAGATCACCGGGATTGAGGGATATGTGGGCAATGCGGGGTCTGGGTTGCTGGCCGGGATCAATGCTGCCCGTCTACTGACCAGTGCCTCACCCTGGAAGCTTCCCCACGAGACGATGCTTGGAGCGCTCACTCACTATGTCTGCCACGCTGACCCGGCTCACTTCCAACCGATGAAGGCTAACTTTGGCCTGTTGCCCCCGCTAGAGCCCCCGGTACGTAACAAGCGTGCGCGCTACGAGGCCTACAGCGCCAGGGCACTCACCTTACTCGAAGCGTTCTTGGAAGAGCACGCTTACGTCCCTTTGAGTACTGAGTGATTTGGGGTATGTAGAATGACATGGCGCGCCAACTCGTCCCTGCGCCGCTGGCTTGTCGGATTGATCGTTCTGATCACGGGCCTGACATTAGTCGCCCTGTTCTGGCAGCGCACCGGGAGTGAGCTCCCGGCAAACCGCCCGGCATCTTCTACGCAGGCAGCGAGCCCGGTTGCAGTTGTGATGCCAACTTTTCCCCTGCCATCTCTTCCACCGCCGACCGTGACACCGAGCGCGACGCAGGCTGCATTGCTCTTTGACGGTGGGGCGGCAATGAGTCATGTTGAGGCCCAGATGGCGTTTGGGCCACGCCCAACGGGTTCTGACGCATCCCGCCAGACAGCAGAGTACATCCTCACCACGCTAGCTGACCTTGGCTGGGAGGTCGAATCCTGGCCCTTCGAATACCAGGGAGTGGAAGGCCAGAACCTTGTTGCACGGGCAGGCGAGGCAGGCGGCCCTATTCTTGTCTTTGGGGCGCACTATGACACGCGCCTGTACGCGGATCGAGATCCGGTTGCGCCTCAGGACCCCGTGCCTGGAGCCAACGATGGGGCGAGCGGCGTCGCCGTCCTGCTGGAACTGGCTCGTGTCTTGAACCAGAGCACCGTCGAGGGCCAGGTATGGTTGGCGTTCTTCGATGCGGAGGACAACGGCGATCTGGACGGTTGGGAGTATGCCGCCGGGTCACGCATCTTCGTCGAACAGATGGGGATCACGCCGGAGTACTTGGTCCTGGTTGACATGGTCGGTGACGCCGATCAAGATATCTACTACGAGGGAAACTCGGACCTGCATCTCCGCGCCCATCTGTGGGCGATTGCTGCTGAATTGGGTTATGAGGCCTACTTTATTCCGGAAGTGCGCTACTACTTGCAGGATGATCACATACCCTTTATCGAACAGGGAATTCCGGCGGTGGACATCATCGACTTTGATTATCCTTACTGGCATACCACAGAGGACACGATCGACAAGGTCAGCCCTGACAGCCTGGAACGCGTCGGGCGCGTTTTGCAGACGTTTCTGGAGCGCGGCGGCAGCTACCCGGAGCCCGGCCGGTAGAGAATGCTTTGCTGGATTGCCCGTACGGCGCTTCGTGTAGCAACTAGGGCAAGCGACAACACACCGGAAGAGAGAAGTCTGTGACACATAACACGCAGGATGGATTGCCCCAGGGATTTCTTGTGGGGCTTGAGGTCAGGGGGGCGCCCGGCTTGCTTGATGTTGAGGATTCTTTGGCAGAGCTCGGCCTGTTGGCTGACACAGCCGGAATCCATGTTGTCGGGCAAACCTGGCAGCGAGTCAAGCATCCCGATTCGGCCACGTTCATCGGCAGTGGGAAGCTGGAAGAAGTTGCCCGCTGGGTTGAGGAACTGGGCGTGAGTGTAGTCATCTTCGATGACGAACTGTCTCCCCGGCACCAGCGCGAGTTGGAGAAGGCCTTTGGGGACGATGTACATGTCCTGGATCGCACAGCGCTTATCCTGGACATCTTTGCCCGGCACGCCCATACGCGTGAGGGATCGCTCCAGGTGACCCTTGCCCAGTATGAATACCGTCTGCCCCGCCTTACTCGCCAGTGGACACACCTGGCGCGCCAGGCGGGGGGGGCATCAGCGCGAGGTGGGACAGGGGGGGTTGGGCTGCGCGGTCCGGGTGAGACGCAGCTTGAGACCGACCGCCGCGAGATTGGACGGCGGATCACTCAACTTAAGGCAGAATTGGAGAACGTGCGCGCTCACCGTGAGCGCTACCGTACTCAGCGACGCCGCACGGGTATTCCGGTGCTAACCCTGGTCGGTTATACCAACGCGGGGAAATCTACCCTGCTGAACCGTCTCAGCGACTCAGATGTCTACGTGGCTGACCAGCTCTTTGCCACGCTTGACCCAACGACGCGGCGCGTTGCGCTGCCGTCCGGCAGGGAAGCGCTTTTCACTGATACAGTGGGTTTCATCCAGAAGCTCCCACACGGTCTGGTTGCGGCCTTCCGCGCTACGCTGGAAGAGATCGCTGAGGCTACGCTGCTTCTCCATGTGGTCGACGCCTCGCATCCCAACGCCATCCAACACGTCGAGTCGGTTGAGCGAACGCTTGTAGACGACCTTGGTATCACCGACCTGCCGATTCTCATGGTCTTCAACAAACTCGATCAACTTCTTGAGGATGACCCGGAAGTGCTTCCGTATCTTAAGGGACGTTTTCCCGATGCACAGTTCATCTCGGCGCTTACTGGCTCCGGCCTGGACGAGCTGTTGACCTCAGTTGAGGAGTTGCTGGCCGACCAGCAAGTCCGTGTAGTTGTACGTATTCCCTACGCAGAGGGGGCGCTGATCGCTCGCTTCTTTGAGCTTGGAACAGTCGAGAAGCAGGCCCACGGCGATCACTACACGGAGCTTACCGGCGCGTTGGAGGCGCGGTATCTTGCCGATTACGAACCCTACCGGGTCAAATAGCAGGGTAAACAGCGGCCCGGCCTCGCCTGGCGACGAATGGCGGGCACAAGTGCGGGCGATTGCTGCGGACCGCGTGTCTGGAGCCAGCTCAGTAGCCGTTAACCTGACTCGCGCGCTCGTCGCCTTTGCCGCGGACGAGCGCAAGCAGGGCATTGAGCATCTTCGCCGAGAACTTCTCGGGATTGCACGAATCGTGCTCGCGGGTCAGCCCTCGATGGCCGGGCTGGTGCGCATCCTAAACGACGCTGCGCTGGCGCTGGAGCAGGCACGGACAGCGGATGAGGGTGCATCTGCGCTTGACGACCTATGCAGGCAGTACGAAGGTCACATCAGCACTGCGTCTCGCAAGATCGCACGCCATGCCCTGGCGATCCTATCACCGGGTACCACGGCTCTAACCCTCAGCCACAGCAGTGTCGTCGCTGAAGCGCTGCTGGCTGCGCACCAGGGTCACGCTGGCGCCCTGCACGTAATCTGCTTGGAGTCGCGGCCAGCACTTGAGGGGCGTGCGCTTGCGGCACGACTGGCTCAGCACAATGTGAGGGTCACACTAGTTGTCGACGCAGCAGCTGCCGACCTGATGCAGCACACCAGTGCGTGGCTTGTAGGGGCGGATAGCCTCACGGACAAAGGGGTCATCAACAAGACTGGAACCTCCATGGTTGCAGCGTGTGCGGCCACTTGGGGCGTGCCAGGTTACGTTCTCGGCGATACTAGCAAGGTCAGGCCAGCCCAGCTGCCAACCCTTCCATTTGCCGACCATGATCCGGCTGAGATTTGGCACACGCCCCCGGAGGGTATAGAAGTCCAGAACCGCTACTTTGACCTGACCCCCTGGGCGCAGGTGAGTGCCGTGGTTAGCGAGCGCGGCCCAGTGGCAGCCAGCCAGATCCAGAGGCTGGTGCGTAGCATAGCCGTACACGAAGGACTCGCTGCCGTACTATCTGGCATGACTCCGCACGGGCCACTTGCCCAATCACACACCCGCTTCGTGTAGCGACATCCCCGCTTGTGCAAGTTCACCGGTGATATGTCTCCTGGGGTAGGGGGATAGGGTTACCTTCGCAATGCTGCATGACACTTTTAGTACGCCCCGTTTATGGAGCGCGATTTCGTGTAGCTACGTTGGGACAACATGCCCCCTCTTGCCAACAATTTCTTTGAGCAACCTAATGCTACACGAAGCCCAGCCGCTCCCACAGCCACAACCACGTCACCGACACCGCGGTATGGGGAGTAAAGCTGGTATTGCTCCGCCACCATCACAATGCTAGAATCTGCTCCAGCTAATTATCATTACCGACAGGGGTCAACCATGGCCACGGCACACCTCGACAAGTCACCTGCTACCATACCCGCCGCAATCGACACCTATCTCACGCACATTCGCAACACCTCCACCCGCGCAACACTCCAAGCCAGCCAGCAAGCGCTCAAGCTCTTCATCCAATTTCTCACCGCCCAGCACGCTCTTACACCGCACAAACTCACGCCAGCCGACCTCAGGGTAGGGTGGTTTCAAGACTACCTACGATTTCTCCAAGACACCCGTGCAATCGAGACTGAACATCTCTACTCGCGAGCTATTCTCGATTTCTACAAATTCGCCAACGACAACAACTGGATAACCCTTGACATCAACCAACTCGCTGACTATCTTGCCCACGAGCGCCGACCAAAGCGCCACCTCCCACCCCAGCCACCAATGCACGCGATCGACACCCTCCTCGCAAACCTACTTGCCCAACCTGCCCCCGCACACGATCCCGAAAACATCCGTGACCACCTTCGCGCACTGCGCGACACAGCAGTTCTTCTCACCCTTGCCAACACCGGCCTGAAGGTCTCCGAGATTTGTGCGCTGCGCCGCCACACGTTCGATCGCCACTCACACACGCTATCCTTGCCCCAAGGCAACATACTCGCGCTCCCCTCCCACGCTTCACGCGCAATCACCACCTACCTTACTGCACGCGCAGAAGCCGACGGTGCTCAACATCGCCCCCTCGCTGACCTACCACTCTTTGCCCGCCACGACAAGCGTGCAGGCAAACGTATTCTCCCCATCTCGCGCTGGACCGCCGCCAACATAATCAATGACGCTGTAACCCGCCTTCTCCCAGACCAGCAGCGCGCCGACCTAGTCAATAACAACCAATCGATCTCAGCCCAGACCTTTCGCCACTACTTCATATCTACCACGCTCCAGCGCACTGGCAACATCGCCCAAACCCAAGCACTCGCCCGCCACGCCGACCGCAGCACAACCCGCCGCTATGGCGCCACCGTGACACCTACAGCCACCGCCATCCCGGCTGACGGCCCACCAGGGGAATAACAACATCATGCTCTCACCCTCGCGCTTCCTCACGCAACACCCTACAACCACCATTCCCCATACAGTTCACGATCACAAAACCCTTCATTCACCGAACTTGCCAGCTCATATCTCAGAACCTGACGATTACAGTACATTATACTTTTCCTATCAACCCTCACATACCGACACGCAGCAGTCACATCACCTCAATCCCACTCACAACACACCTTCCCATCTCCAGACACTCCACGCCTCTACTGCCTTTGGATTGCTACACGCAAACTTCATTATCCAACATTCCCGCCCACCAGAAACCCATACCCACCACGCCACGAGCCACTAGCGGACCACTCAAACGCCACGAACTTACCTAGAATCAACTACAGGAAACCGCAATTATGCAACATTACACAAACTCTCGACGCAGCAAACAACGCAAAACACGCCATTTCCTTAACATCATGGCGAACACAGCCCTGCTCCTGATCATCATATTTGCGCTAATCATCACTATCATCTATCAGCTCTCACCACAAGCCGCCGACTCACCGCTTCTTCTCATCCCGCTTGGCATCATCTCGACAGCAATTGGCATCTACGCAGGCAACTATCTCACCAAACTACCTATTCCCCACGACACTCTAGACAGCGCCCTGAAAGGCTTTCCAAAAGACCACGCACTCTACCATCATTGGTTCCCAGCCACCCACGTCCTCGTCACTCCACACACCCTATTCACTTTAACACTCCGCTCACAAGACGCCACAGTCACATTCTCAAGCGACAGCCTCACAATCCACGACCGACTCCTCAAACGACTCCCTCGCTTCCTGGTCCAAAATAGCCTCGGCGATCCGCTCCACGACGCTCACCGCGACGCGCAAAAGCTGGAAATCTGGCTCAGCGACACACTCCCCAACCAAGCCATTACGATTCAACCACTCATCATCTTCACCAACCCAAATGCTACTATCACGCTCAAAGACCTTCCTCCAATCCCAGTCCTCCACGCTGACAAGCGGAAGCCATCACTGAAGGCATTCATAAAAGCATATACTCCTCCATCACAACCAGACCCACCACTCACGATCGCCACTATCAACACGGCCCTCGGCATCACCCAAGAAGATGCAAACTAACCAACAAACTCCCCACTACCTATGGCCAGCTACCGCGCTGCTCCTCGCTGGCTTCGCCCTGCGCGTCTACCACCTCGACGCGCAAGCCCTTAGCGGTGACGAAGCCTTTACTATCATTAACTGGTCCCGCATACCCCTTCGGCAGGTGCTCACTACTATCGCCGTCATCGACCCGCAACCACCCTTCACACTCCTTTCCATCAACGGTTGGCTACGCTTAGTCGGCGACACCGAATTCGCAGCGCGAGCCCTCTCTGTGCTCGCCAGCCTCCTTGCCCTTGCCGCACTTTACGCAATAACCCGCACGCTGTTCTCTGGTAGCCGCAATACAATCGCCATCACAGCACTCACGCTCGCGACGATCTCGCCCTTACAAATCTGGTACGCACAGGACGTCAGAAGCTACGCTCTCTGGATCGCAACTAGCGCACTATCAGCCTGGACAATCCTGCTCGCTGTGCGCAAACCCTGGAGAACAAGGCGGTGGGCAGCTTACGTTGCCATTGCCACAATTGGCATGTATACCTTCTACCTCGAAGGATTCTTTCTACTAGCGCAGAACCTGTACGTCTTGACACAACTGCGCGCAAAGCCTCGTATGCTCAAGCCATGGCTCGCCAGTCAAGCGACTATCGCACTGCTGCTCGCTCCCTGGTTCCTCCAGCCGATCTTGCGACGCGCCAGTTACCAGCCAACCGCCGGACCTGCCAACATTCCGTGGGCATTTGAGGCCTTGCTCTTCGGCGAAACAGTCCCCACAGGCATCAACACGCCTCTGCTTTCAATCGGCCCACATGCGTTCACTCCCGCCGCCATCATAGCAATACTGCTGACGGCCGTCGCGTTAACCAGCCTGGTCAAAACGCGCCGCGTCCATATCGCGATCTTTCTTGCCCTTTACACTCTGCTCCCAATCATGCTTCTGGCCGCCCTCACCACCATCACCAACCAGGGTTTCTTCCGTCCTCGATACATCGCCGCCGCATCCATACCACTCGCCCTGTGCACAGCCACTCTATTCGCAACCACCTTGCACAGCCCACACCTCACACGACCCACCAAAGCCCTCCTGACCGCGCTTCTCACGTTAAGCATCTTCTCCATCAACGCCACAAGTCTATGGACTTACTACTTCGTCCAATCCAAAGCCCCTGCATGGCGCGAGATCGCACAGACGCTAGCCACCCAAACACACGAGCACGACCTCATCATCCGCAACTATCCTGACCCAGCGTTTGACTATTACTACACCGCGACGACAGACCACGTTCTCTTGCCCAACGAGTCCAATACACCCCAACACACAACAGAACACCAGCTAACCACGCTTCTCCAGAAATACCGCTATCTCTGGCTTATGCCCGTCCCGAATCCCGCCTACGATGCCAACCAGACTGTCTACAACTGGCTCGAAAACAATGCGCAACGCATCTCCGCTCAATGGATCGGGGATACCCACCTTCTGCAATACGCCACGTGGCAGGTTAATCCAACGGCCATCGATCACCCCATGCACGCCGTCTTCGCAGAGACGGCTATTCTAGAGGGCTTCCGTATTACCCCAACAACCACACACCTGACCCGCAACACAACGCTCTATATCGAAACATTCTGGCGGCCACTCCGCCAAACTGAGCAGGGTCTAACGCTCTTTATCCATCTGCTCGGCCCACAAAACGAGACAGGCACGCCCCTATGGGCACAAGATGATCACCCACCACAGCGAGACCGGATCACTACCCAAACCTGGCAACCCGGCCAGCTCTACCGCGACGTGGCCGAAATCCAAATCCCGCCCGGCGCGCTGCCAGGCTCCTACACAATCGCCGTCGGCCTCTACGACCCCGATAGCGACGACAGAATACCAGCTCGATTGAGCACCGAAAGCAGCCCCGTCGATAGCATCACACTCACAACTTTCAACCTGCCATAGCTCATCCCAACAAAACAAAGCAGCGCGGGCCAATTAGCCCGCGCTGCACAACTCTTGGGTAACTTGAAGCGATTTAGCTCAGATCATCAAGGCGCGCTTTCCATTTCGCCACCAGCCGATCATAAGCTCCTTCGCTGATCTCGCCCTTCGACAGCCGCACATCCAGACTATCAAGCAGCGCCTCGATCTCCTCGCGCGTCTGAGGCGACGGCTCGGCTGCCGCATCTTGCTGTGGGGATGCTTGCTGCTGCTGCGACTGTTGTTGCTGTTGCTGCTGCTGGAACATTCCCGCCATCATCTGGCCCATGCCAAGCCCAGCACCCAAGCCAACCCCTGTCCCAGCCGCACCGCCAGAAGGATTCTGGGCTGCATCGCGCAACGCATCTGCTGCCTGCAATCCCTGATAGGTTGCCAGATCGAGCAACCCCATATTACGCAAGTCATCAGCTGTGGTGCGCGCAGCTGACAGAGGTTTCATCTCGAACGCTTTGATCATGACGCCCACCGCGTCAAACTTATCACGCACCTGAGCCAGAACCACCATCTCAATCTCATTCAACATTCGATTGAGGCCCATCAGGTCGCCGGGCGCATGGGTGGCAATCACATCCTGCAGCTCACCCAGCACCAGAGTGAGCAGCCGCTCCTTGATGTCACTCAACCGGATAATGGGTTTCCCGATCGCATATTGCTTAGCAAAACGCTGCGGGTCGCTGATCCGGATATCCATGATCCCATGTCCCTGAAGCAGCAGCCACCCCAACCCTTTGCCAGGTGTCTCCAGGGCAAGCGGCTGAGTTGTTCCCCAGCCGACTTGCGGGAAATCCGCCAGGTTTAGGAAGTAAACCTCAGCCGTGAAAGGCGACTGGTTGTTGAAGGCCTTGCCAATCAGGCCCACCAACAGCGGGATATTGGCCGTCGTGATCGTGTGGGTGCCAGGGCCAAATGCGTCGAGCGCATGCCCGCCGCGCACAAAGACTGCCGCCTGATTCTCACGCACTACCACCTGCGAACCTATACGGAAGTCTCCACTGCCCGCCTGCGGTTCACGGTAGGCCAGCTCCTCTGCGCCAACATTGGGGTGCTGCACAAGGTCAAGAATTCTTGCCATCTCACCAAACTCCTCTCACACTCGTTGAGCCAATACTACACCGCTTGTGAAGACATACTCTGAAGCACTTCCACGCGGCGCTTGAATGTCTCGTTCGCCTCAGTCACAACGCTCTCCAACTGCCGCAGCACATCTTTCACGCCATCGCTGCCAATGGCTTCTTCGAGCTGGTTCAGACCTGTTGACAATTGATCCTGGTAGGCCAGCAGGCCATTGTCGAAGGCATACAACTGTTCAAGATCAGCCTCTCGCACCTTGACCGCCGCGAACAAGCCCGCATACCCCTGCGCCGCGCTCTCTATCCGGTCAATAAAGGTGCGCAGCTTCAAGTCGATGCGCTGCGCCTGCTCCATATACATGATGCCACCTGCATCGATCAATTCCCGCTGCAGCCGGTTGAATTCGCTTAGCTGAGTTTCGAACCGCCGAGCGATATATTCACGCAGCAGCCGGTCAGCAGCTCGCCGATCCTGCTTCGCAAAGTAACCCTTGAAGCCAGGTATCTTGCGAATCAAGTCCTCAACCGTGCCCTGATCTTCGGTGATTCGCTGAAAGAAGTCAGCCATGCACGCACCCCCTTCACAACATACGACTCAGGTCAAGAAGTACTCAGTACCACAGAACGGGCATCTCAGAACGCCTTTCCCTGCCAGCGACACCTGGCCGCCGCAGTTCCTGCACTCATCGAGGTCTCGAAGCGCAGACGCTTCTGCCGAGTATAGCGTGCCTTGATCCCAGTTTACATAGCCGCTAAACACACCCATGCCCACCAGCTTATAGATCATGTCTTGCACAGCCGGCAGGCCAGTTTGAGTCTCAATAATTATATCCGAAACATTCACCTGGCCCCGGGTCTTAACCATGTCCAGGATTTTGCGCTGCATCTCTGCCTCAGACTCAACGGCCACCTCACGCCGCGCCCGTGTGATCACAAAGATGCCAGCAGCAGCCAGCGGGCCAACAAGGACAATCACCAGCACGGCAAAGCCCAGGATTGCACCCGCCGCCTGCAGGTTACCCTGAGCCAAGCCCGCGCCGAATAGCGCAACGCCAAGCACACAAATGCCCACCGCAGCTGCAACAAGAACGATCCCAACAGTGCGTGTCATCGATTGCTCCGATACTCACGGTAATTTTGTCAACAAGCGCGGCCTGCCGACCAAAACGGCCAGCGCTTATCCGAAGCCTGCGCCACCACCACCGCCACCACCGCCACCACTAAATCCCCCGCCACTGAATCCACCACCGCTGCTGCCACCAGATGAGCTAGGGGCACTCTTAAAGACATTCGCAGTGCTGTTCAGCATCGTGAACAGCCCTGTGCTCATGCTGCCCAGGCTGCCAAACATGCTCTGGCTCATTCCATCAAGTGACGGTGCTGGCCGCACCGCATCACCCCGCAGATCGCGCCCACCAGCACCGCCCGCACCAGCCATTCTCGGCATACCCGGCCTCATCTGCTGACGGCCCGGATCGTACGGCATACCAGCCGGAAAATACCAGGGCGGAACCGGCGTCCCTTCCACCCTCGCAAACTTGTTGACCCAGGCATGATCCAGGCCAAACGCAATTGCATAAGGCAGATACCGGTCGAACTGGTCCGTGACTTCCTTGAGGTCGGCATAACGCTCCGCGTTCTGCAAGTATGTCTTAAACGCCTTCCATTTTGCCGTCTCCTCAGCGCCCTTACGGGTCTTAACCGGCATCGCCTGCCCGACGCCAATCAGCGCCAGCGACACAACACCCAGCGCTATAAAGGGGCAAAGAATCGCCTCCACCTGGTCAACCAGCGCCGCGGCCACGCAGAAACCCAGCCCAACCGCCATCACAAGCCCGCCAATGCCAATTACAAGCCAGCGCGATCGAATCGCCTGCGGGCTGCGCGGAAACAGCTCTTCTTTCACGGCCTCCTGGTACAGCTCGCGCTGGAGCTTGGGAATCGCCGTGTAGAATTTGTTGCGAAGATCGTCCAGCTCAATCTCCGTGCGCCGGCCAAACATCTCAGTGATCAGCATCTTTTCATATCGGCGCAACTCACCTTCGAAATCATCCCGGCGACGGAACACGAACTCCTTAGAAGTTGTAATGCCAAAGAGCTTCTTTTCCTGCTCCTGCATATCAATTGCGCCACGCCGTGCGAGATCGACCAGCGTAGCGATGATATCTTGCATATCCGCCTTCTCATCAACCAGCGTGCCCGTTACACCAGGCGGGAGATCAGAAGGTGGTTCTGTTAAGTACGCGGGAACTGCCCCAACCTTCGGATCGCGCCCGGACGTCATCCATAGCAGGTAGACACCCGCCAGCCCGCCAACAAGCAGGAACACACCCAGGCCTCCGGTCACCACATTCAGCAAGGGGCGGAAGGTGTCATTCCAGCGTTGATCCTGCTCGTAAGCCGCCTGCCAAGAAGGCTTCACATTCGGCACATAGCCATTTGGAAAGCGCACGCCAACTTCAAACTCCCGGTTCGCCGGGATATTCTGCGCAAAGAACGACACACTGGCGAGATCGGCTGCTACCTGGTAAGTGCCCGACGCGCCAAACGTCGCTGGCTCGATCGACGTATCCACCTGAGCGCCAGGCGGCATCCGCACTATAACTGTTGAAGACTCGATTGCAAACGCATGGTCAGCGCCGACGGCTTTCCAGAAGAATCGGTCACCGACCTCCTCATTGATGATCAAGCCGCCAACCACCGTGTACTCAACCACAAATACCCGTGTCGCATCACGGGTAGGGGGGTAGAACCAGTTGATCACGTATTCATCACTGCTGCGATTCACATGGAAGGTGTTGGGCTGTTCGCCAAACCTCTCCTCGTAACGGACGTCGCCCTCGCGCACTGCGAAGTTCTCAAGCCGCTCGAATTGCCTGAATTCGATGTTGCGATACCCGAAGGTAAATTCACCACCAATGAACTCAATCTCGTAGACCTCCTGAACATCGAAGGTCCCATCTGAGTTGATCTGAACTTCTACATCCCAGCGATGCCAGCGCAGGGTTCTGGTTTGCGCGTCCACTCCAGGCACGAAAACCAGCGCAAAACCCAGCGCAACTAAACAGACCACCACCCAGTTCAGAAGACGAGAGCGCATCGATGACTTCCCTCAATATCCCACGTGAATAACTTAGACTGCCCACTGCCACACAAGCCCGTGAAAAGACCTGGTTGGTGGCAACCGGGTCTTTGTAAGGTAGAAACGCGTC
>JAANMU010002611.1_pt1 | contig 13058 bp, 10 predicted proteins | sample 7279701 | NCBI WGS metagenome assembly JAANMU01 (sample SAMN14094539, study PRJNA606508) | bioreactor metagenome | isolation source: A lab-scale SPAN reactor treating ammonium-rich wastewater day 57 | place: Ireland: Galway | collected 2017-03-13 | reverse complement strand
CGGCAGAGACAATGGCTATAGTTCTAGCCGTCTGGATTTGCCCAAGATCCGATTTGATGGTTTCGCCGGTCGTGCGCGCGACGGCAAGCTGATCACGTAAAGATAGGCTTGCGTCACGGGCCGCAGCCGATATCGCTTCCCGCACTTGGTCGCTTACAAAGTTGGCCGAATCAGTAATTATTTTTCCGGCTGTATCCTTCGCCTGTTCAACCTGAGCATGGATCGCGGCCGTTATCGCCTGTTGTTGTTCAAGACGCTGACCATTTGCCAGTTCAATATATCGATCAAGAACCAACTCATTTATAGTTATCGTAACCAGGATTGGATCGTCAGCACCGAGCAACAAACTATGTCTGAGAGCGACCTCTTTCCGTATTTCGTCGGGATCTATCATCATGATCTCCTTACAATACGATATTAAGTTGGTCGAAAATAACTTTTCTGACTTGTGATAAGCGCGATTTTGCCATTAGGCCGAATTTCTCGGACTTTGCTACCTCATCAAAAGTCATTTTTTCATCCAGCATGACCTGGACATCTTTACCGAAAGTCGAGCTTGTTTGCCGAGGGATTGTGATGATTCCATGCACTCGATCTCTGTTATTTTGGTAGACCTGCATTTCCTCAAACTCTTTTCCTTCGGCTTTAATGTCGCCGAAAAACTCATTCAGCCATACAACAATTTGCGTTTGGGCGGGCATTTGCTCTACCAACTCAGAAAAACCTGTCAGAGTATCCTTTAGCGCCTGGCCGCCCGTCACTACCGTGTGAATAACAACCTGTTTTCCGTGTTCGGCCATGACATTGATTGCGTCGTTTTCAACGATGTAGTAGGACAGGGGAATAAAGCTCGACGCTCCGTTATCAACTACGAAATGGCTATCTTCAGCGATAACCCGCTCGATCAGCTTATCGAAATTCCGTTCAACCAGTGCTCCGCTTTCCAAGAGTTCCAGTCGTTCAGTGTCGAAAGCTCTATAACCAGCCAAAGTAGCATTAACAGGATCAGTATCAACCACTGCCACCGGCTGACTTTTGGTCCGAAGGTACTGTGCTATCAAAGCCGCGGCGAAAGATTTTCCGACGCCGCCCTTTCCTTGCAAGGTGATATGTACTTGCTTCATTTTCGCTTCGCTCCTTTCAGATGAGATCGTTCCGGTCTTTGGGGTCCGGGTTATGGTGGAATCCTGGTTTGCGTTTTGATCCGCCTGCAGGCTTTTCTTTTGGTGCCCCTTCGTTTGGTTTTTCCCCGCTGCTAGAGGCTGGGTGTTTGCCGATTGCTGGCTGTCGTTCCTCATCTCGTTGGTTGCTCCTAATAAATTTGTTCACGTACCTGGAAAATTGGGAGTAGCTGACGCCCAGCTCTTTCTTGTGGTCGTCGTAAATGCTCGCCATGGTGTGGCCAGCTTCGATCTTTTTTTGAAAGACTACTATTCGAGCTAGAAACGCGACTCTGCCGGTTCCTCGCCGGTTTGTTTTGCTGCTCTGTTTCATATGAGTTCGCTCCGATCTCGCATATTTACAATTCAATGCAAACTAGTGCGAATTAATGCAATCGCGTCGTATATGCAATGCGAAACAACGCGAATTAACGCATAGTAATGCAAATCAGTGCAACTTTTCAAATAATTATAGGCTATATATGATATTTTTCAAAATCAGGCGTATAGTTGCATTAAATTTCATAGGAAAGGATAGCAAGATATGTATTGTACCGGTACGTGCATGCACTATCCGGTCAATACCTTTCCTTACTCGCCATTGGCTCAACGGGAATCTTGCTCTGCGAGGCTTACAGTCGCTCCCGCGACTAAGGTGCTGAAACCATGGCTATGCACTTAAATCGGCTATCCGCAAAAGCAGCAGAGTTACCCAGCAATAATACAAACTAACATGACTGAGAACACCAAAAAGAAGGGCAGGGGCACTCGCCCGCGTAGCAGACGGATTGAAGTTTGGGTAACGGAAGCAGAAAAGGTTGAGATTGCCGAACGGGCTACACAATCTGGCCTGTCTATGTCCGCCTACATGCTGGCGGCCGGCTTAAATCATTCGATCCGTTCTGTTTACGATCTAAAGGCAGTCGCTGATTTGGGCCGGGTCAATGGCGACCTGGGCCGGGTTGCCGGTTTGTTGAAACTGTGGCTGGCCGAGAAACGCGGACAGGGCGCGCGTCCAAGCGACGTTGAAAAAATGATGGACGACTTCCGGACCTTGCAGACTGAGTTATCAGCCATCATGCGTCAGGCGCTCAAGTGATCGCAAAGAAGATTCCACGAACTAAGGGCACATCGAGCGTTGCAAGATTGGTACGCTATATGGTTGCCGCCCAGGGTGGCATTGAGCCGGAAAGCTGGAAACGTACCTCCGACTATATCCTCGACAGTAAGAGCACGACGAGCCACGGTGAAAAAGTCGGCAGCTATCGCGTAACGAACTGCGGCACTGATGATCCGGCCCAAGCCGCCACTATCATTGAAGCGACACAAGCAGCCAACACCAGGTCAAAGGCTGACAAGACCTACCACCTTGTTTTCAGCTTTCCACCAGGCGAGCGCCCGCCGCTCGACGTGTTGCACATCATCGAGGATGAGCTTTGCGAGGTGATCGGCTACGCCGACCACCAGCGCATCAGCGCCGTGCATATCGACACGGATCATCTACATGTCCATGTCGCGATCAACAAGGTTCACCCAACCGGCTTTCAGAACATTGAACCGTTTTATGACGTTCCCCGACTGATGGAGGCGTGTGAACGCCTGGAAATTCAGTACGGGCTTCAACCTACCAACCACGGATTAGAAGGAGGCACCTATGACAGACTTGGTCGAGGCCGACCCGGACCAGAACAACCTTTTGATAGTCGATTCCGGGAATATCTACGAAAGTCCTACGCTCTCGCGATTGCCGAAAGGCCAGAGGCCGAAACCTACAACGGTTTGCGAAACCTGTCCGGCAGCAGTATGGCACATGGGCCGCAACGGTATTCGGAATTATTGCCGAGTCATGCACGTGATCGTGTGGAGCAAGGAAGAACCGCACAGCCTGACAGCGTGCGATGGAAGGGAAATGGCCCTGGCGGCGATGCAGGAGAAGGACGACTAATTGACGGAAAAGCAGCCGACATGGAAGCCCACGCTGGCGTTGATAGCCTGATAGGCTATGCCGCGCGTGAGGTAGCGCCAGCCATGCGTCGTGTTACTTCCTGGGAGGAGCTTCATTCTGCTATTGCCGAACATGGCCTAGAGATCAAACCACGTGGCGCGGGAATGGTTATCGGTGATCCTGACTTGAATCTATGGTGCAAAGCGAGTGAGTGCGGGCGCGATCTTTCCGCTAAGGCGCTTACTGACCGGCTGGGGTCATTCGAACAGGATAAAAATCGCCAGGTTAAACCCGGCAAGCGGTATTCTCCGAAACCGCGACAACCGCATCCATCGAGCGCGGCGCTATTTGCCGAGTATCAGCGCCAACGGCAGGCGGCCATACTGGCACGCCGTCAGGGCTTTGACCGCATCCGGCGTGAGAGCGCCACCCTTAGCTCCGGTCTTAAGCAGTGGAGTCGTGCGCAGCGATTGTTGGTGAAGGTGACGGGCAAAGGGTTGACCAAGCGCCTCATGTACGGCGCTATCAAGCAGCAAAGCGACAATCAGCGCCAGAAGAACAAGCAGGCCATGGCTGCACGCCGGCAGGCGCTTTTCCAAGAAACGACCATGCCGACATGGAATGATTGGCTCATTGCCAGGGCAGGGCAGGGGGATCTGGAAGCGATCGAAATTCTGAGGGCGAAGGAAGGGAGACAGCAGTCGATCAGTGGAGATCTTCTGACCGCAGAAAATGCCGACCGTGCCAGAATCGTCTTGCTTAAGGCATTGAAGCCACGGCCACGAAAAGATGGCACCGTTGTCTATTTCACGCCGGATGGCGGGCACGTGATAGACCGGGCAGGTTACGTGCAGGCCAGAAAAGCTACAGCCGGTGCAGCTCTTGCCGCTTTATCACTCGCGGCCGAACGGTTTGAGGGTCAACCCTTGATCGTTGAAGGAACGGACGAGTTCCGGCAGAACGTTGCTCGGCTAGCGGGTCTGCATGGGGTTGATGCTCGTTTTTCTGATCCTGAAATGGAAGCTGCACGTTTGGCAGCACAACGCGGGCAAGCCAAAAATGCGACTCCAGCATCTGATATAGCAAGCACGACAGCCAGCACGGAAGTTATGCGGTGGATTGCCACACGCAACGAATCTCGTAGTAAAATATCGTCTATACACTATAATCGCCTTTGGACTGAGCAGGACGCCGGGAAAGCGATTTACCAGGGTCACCGGCGAATGCAGGACGGCAGCGAAGTCATTCTTTTGCAGCGCGATAACGTTTTGCTGGTGAAACCCGCCAGCGCGCGCGTTATTGCCAAAGCTGCCGTGAAGTGGAAAGTCGGGCGCGTTGTTCATGTTGATCAGCGCGGTCGTTTCATCAATGATTCTAAAAGGCAGGAAAGTGAAAAATGACAGCAACGGCAATGTTTCTCTAACTCGCTCCCGCATTCTCGGTGGATTTCTTCTCACTCTAACGATCATCGCGATCAACAGCGTTTGCACGCAATTCGTGGCCGAACGGCTGGGCCATCATTCAAGCCTGGGGCGGCCGATATTCGGTCAGCTTTATCAGCCTTTCGACTGGTGGCGCTGGATGTTCGATTTTTACCCATCAGACGAATACACGTTCAATTACGCCTTCATCATCTTCGCAATAGCGGTGATGTTCGCGATTCTGGCTTACGTTCTTTATGTCGGGTTCGTATCCCGTAGTTCCCGCAAGAACGAGGGCATTCACGGTACAGCGCATTTCGCCACAATTGATGATGTGCAGGCATCAGGACTTATGCCAAGAAAAAACTCTAAGGGACAAGGAGTTTATTGTGGCGGATTCGAGGACGAAAAAACCGGCCGACTTTATTATCTTCGCCATGATGGTCCAGAGCACATTTGCGCGCTTGCACCTACTCGTTCCGGTAAAGGCGTCGGCCTGGTCGTTCCGACATTACTAAGTTGGCTGCAAAGCGTTTTCATACTCGATCGTAAGGGCGAAAACTACGCCATGACGGCCGGATGGCGGAAAGCATCCGGCAATGTCATTCTTCGATTCGATCCGGCGGAACCCGAAACAGGCTGTTCCTGGAATGCCCTGGCGGAGATCCGTTTCGGAACCCGCTATCAGGTAAGTGACACGCAGAATATAGCTCTCATGGTCATTGATGATGACGGACGCGGTCTTGCGGGTGACCATTTCCGCAGCGCAGCCTATGAACTGTTAGTCGGGCTGATCCTGCACGCGCTTTACAAATCCGAAAGCGTTGGCAGATTGCCCGGTCTTTACGATTGTGCGCACATGCTAACCGGCGTCGGTGATTTTGCCGCCCCGGATACTGAAAACGACCTTGCCGAAAACGAGGAAGGCGACCCACGCGCCCTAAGTGGCCTATTCACAGAAATGCGCGATATTTCGCTTTCCAGTAACGATCCAGCAGCACGTGAGGCAAAACTTGTTATCAGTGGCGTAGGGCGGCGCATGGGAAATACCCCGGCGCGCGAGCTGGGTAGCATCATCAGCACCGCAAATAATGCGCTTTCTCTCTATCGTGATCCCATCGTAGGCGAGAACACGAGCGGGGTTGATTTCAAGGTCGCAGACCTAATGGACCATGGCTGCCCGGTATCACTCTATTTCATCACGACCCCGCGTAACGCTGATCGTATGCGCCCACTGGCACGGCTACTTCTGACTCAGATCGTTCTAAGTCTAGCAGACCGGATGGAATACGACGATACGGGACGCAGCAAGACGATGCACAAGCATCGACTATTGCTCATGCTTGACGAATTTCCGACCCTTGGCCGGCTTGAAGCTTTCGAATCGGCACTCGCCTATATTGCCGGTTACGGTATAAAAGCCTACCTCATTACTCAAGACGTACAGCAGCTCTACAAGGCTTACACCAATTTCGAGAGCATCATTTCCAACTGCCATGTGCGCGTAGCTTACGCACCCAACAAGGTCGAAACGGCGGAGTGGATGTCCAAAATGACCGGGCAGACCACGGTCATCAAAGAGCAGATCACGACAAGCGGGAAACGTTTCGGCGCAGTGCTGGAAAACGTATCAAGCAGCTTTCAAGAGATACAACGACCCCTGATGACGCCGGATGAAATCATGCGGTTGCCCGGCCCGACTAAAAACGCAAAAGGCGACATTCTCACAGCTGGCGAAATGCTGATTTTTGTCGCAGGCCTGCCTGTCATCCGTGGCAGGCAAATCCTGTACTTCCTCGATCCGACATTTTCCGAGCGGTCGCGGATCAAGCCACCGCCAACTGATCGCATTCTATCTGCCACCAACGTCAGGAAAACTTCGCCGAATAAATCGGCCCGGTTCGTCGTGCAATGAGCGCCCGCCTGATAGTTGGCACAGCCTGGGCATTTACAGCGACGCTATGCGTTGTTTCGGCTGTTGCCCATATTACCGGCTTGCGTTTAAACCTTTCGGCTTCAGCGCCGGCCGGGCTGTGGCGCGTTGTTGTAGTTGATTCCACGATAAGGCGCGGTGATCTGGTAGAAGTCTGCGCCCCGATTCTCCCTGTCACCCTCGCTATGCGCCAGCGCGGAGCATTACCGCCCGGCGATTGTCCAGCCGATTTAGCCCCATTATTGAAACCTGTCGCGGCTATAGCCGGCGATCAGGTGCGCGTCAAGGCGGGGAAACTCGTATCCGTGAATGGCCTTTCTCTGGCTGGCAGCGCAGCCGCCGCCAATATGCCGAACTGGCCGGACGGCCTCTACACCCTGCCACACGGAGCAGTCTGGCTGACGTCGAGCTACAGCGTTTCCAGCTTTGATAGCCGCTATTTCGGCCCTGTGCCTTTAACCCATATTCGCGGCCGTGCCGTGCCCCTAATCGTGGCCGGCGATGTTTCGCACATGCTCGCCTGGGAGGATGACCATGATTGATATTGCCTTGCTGATTGCCTGTGCGCCGACTGTCGCACATCAGACGACTGCGCAGATCATGCAGATCGAAAGCGCAGCCAACCCAATAGCTCTTAACGTCAACGGAACGCGGATAACGCGAAAACCGCGCGATGCGGACGACGCAGCCGCCATGGCGCGCAGATATATCGCGCAGGGCTATACCGTCGATTTGGGTCTGATGCAGATCAACAGCGTCAACCTTTTAAGGCTCGGCTACACGGTCGAGGATATGTTCGAACCGTGCAAGAACATTGCGGCAGGCGGTCGGATCATTACCGACTTTTACCGGCGCGCGAAAACCGTTCATGGCGACGATCAGCACGCCCTTCTGGCGGCATTATCCGCCTATAACACGGGCAATTTTCAGAGCGGTTTCAGCAATGGTTACGTTGCCAAATACATCGGGAAAACCCCTGTCGAATTGCCGACAAGCGTCCCGTCATCGAACAGCACCATAAGCAGTAGCAGCAAAGTGGAGGAAACTCCGCTCAACCCGTTCACGGCTTCGACCGTGATTTTCATCCGCAAAAAGGAGGATGTAATGAAGCAAGACGAAAAAACACTTCCGGTAATCAGCGAAAGTGAAAACGATCTGAAAACGCCTGGCGTGCAGGTGGAATACACACCGGCCGAAGCCGAGCGCATGGGCGCTTTCCAGGAAACGGCAATGTCGGAATCCGATGCTTGGGAATCGAATGCCGATCTGGCGGCCAACGGCGAGGCAGGCAATGAAGCCGCCAAGGATTCTTCCGAGAACGGCGAGATCGACACAAACGCCACGGCCATAATCATCAACGGCCATTCTGTTCTTCACTAAGGAGGCGGGACCATGAGCAATGATAATTACACAGAACAGATTGCAAACAAACTCATCGAACAATTAAAACAGGGGACAGCTCCCTGGCAACGGCCGTGGAAGCCAGGCGAATTGCGTTTGCCGTACAACCCTACAACCGGCAAGGAATATCGCGGGATGAACAGCATGTGGCTTGCCATGCAGGGCTATGGAGATCCACGCTGGATGACTTACCGGCAAGCATCTGCTGAAGGTGCCCAAGTCAAACGGGGTTCGAAGGGCACAAGTGTTCTTTACTGGAAATTTCGGGAGGAACGACAGGAAAAAGACGACAGCGGCGAACCTATCGTTGGTCCCGATGGAAAACCCAAGATGATAACCGTCGAGCTGGAACGCCCGCGTGCATTTCATGCCGTTGTGTTTAACGCTGAACAGATTGACGGCTTGCCTGCTTTGCAGCCTAAAACCACAAGGCCAGAGCCAGTACGGCACGAACGCGCAGAATCTATCCTGGCAATGTCAGGGGCAAATATCCAGCATGTAGCCGGAAATCGCGCCTTCTACCGGCCGAGCACCGATAGCATTACCCTTCCTGAGCGTGAGCAGTTCGACACACCGGACGGCTACTATGCAACGGCACTGCATGAGCTTGGCCACTGGACAGGCCATCCCTCCCGACTGCATCGTGACTTGGCGCACCCGTTTGGCAGCGAGGGCTATGCGCGCGAAGAATTGCGTGCCGAGATTGCCAGTCTCATGTTGGGCGAGCGTTTGGAAATCGGGCACGATCCGGAACAGCACGCCTCTTATGTAGCATCCTGGATAAAGGTACTGCAGGATGATCCGCGCGAGATATTCCGAGCAGCGGCGGACGCAGAAGCAATCCGTGGCTATGTGATGGAGTTCGAGAAAGAATATGAACTGCATCAATATATCGATCCCGAACTAGGATTTAGCCTGCCAAATGATTGGGCAGGGCGTATACAAATACAGGGTAACGTGCTCGAAATAGATGGTAATGGTGATAGCATCACTGCAGCCACTGCCATAGGGGAAACACCCACATTTTGGGGGGTGTATGCCGAGCTGAAAGACGGCACACATGAATGGTTGGCGGATTATCCAACCGAGGCGCAAGCCAGACGGATCGCACGCCATTTGGAGCTTGATAGCGACGATCCGAATAGAGGCAACACGCGGTATGTCGTTTGCAACGAGCACACCTTATGTTTTTCCGAACCCGGCGACACGATGCTGGGCATTCTCGGCAGCGATCCCCACGGACAGGCTTCTGACAAAGGACCGTTTATGCCGGGGCCGAACGATAATGTGCGGCCAGCGACCCTAGAGGACTTCGAACGTTTCCGCGTGCAACTGCCGTTAAACTTTGTACCGCAGGTTGATCAGATCACGCTCAGGGAGGCTCGTGTCGGTGCCGCAGCTGTTGATGCTATTCAGACGGCCGGATTTGCCCTCAGAAAGCAAGAGAACGATCAATCCGGGGCTGTTGAGAATTACCTAAGCGGGTTCGTAGAGGCCGATAGGGAATTAGCCAAAGAGGCTGCAAACGCATGGCAACACGACATCGCGCGATACAGCGCAATGTCAGGTTTGTCCCTTGAGTCCGTTAATTCCTACGCGACTTTTGTCGAGCAGGAGGTTGAGAAACGACAGAGCCCAGTCTTGCCGCCTGCTGATCCGCAAAAGATACGGGAAGCGGCCAATTATCAAGAACTGGCGGCGCTTCAGAGAAGCGGGAGGAATTTTACGATGCGCGATAGTGATGTCGTAATAGGCGAACGGTTCCGAGATTTATTGGAGATAACCAGCCAACGTCAGGATCGTCCTGGCCAAGAAGCAAAAAAAGCACTTAAGCATTTCACAAACCTCTACACCTATTTTAACCCTAGAGATCAATGGAAGGCTATCGGCTACGACATCCGCACGGGCTCGAGTGGCGCATGGCCTTACAACAGCTCGAACGAAGCCAAGGCAACGATAGCTGCCGTTATGCTGGCTACACTTTCTGATGGCGACAGGCTAAATGACCTGCTGCCAGGAAACGAGCTGGCTGGTAACGTCCCTGCCGAGACTGTTATTCGTCACCACCCACCGGAGAATCCAATGCCAGATCGTACATATCTGGCGGTGCCTTATTCAGAAAAGGATCAGGCCAAGGCGGCCGCCAAACAATCAGGTTTTAAGCTCGAATGGGACAAAGAGAGCAAAGCTTGGTACGCGCCAGCCGGTACTGATCTTTCTCGGATGGTGCGTTGGAGGGAAGGCAACAAACGTGTTCAGCCTCTCATACCAGAAAGTCCGGAACAGCAGTTCGCTATCGCGTTGAAAGCGGCCGGCTTATTGCTCGACGATGCGCCAATCGCAGACGGTAAAATTCACCGGGTGAAGGTGGTCGGTGATAAGGGCGGTGCGACCAGTGGTGCGTATGCATTTCACTTGGAAGGACGCATACCAGGCGGTTTTATTCAGAATCACAAAGATGGTAAACCCATCAATTGGAAGTACCAGGGCACAGTAGCCTCAATCAATACCGAGGAACGCGCACGCCTGAATCGTGAAGCTGAGGAACGTTCTGAACGTCGAGCAAAGACGACCGTGGCCAAGCATGAAGCCATGGCAAAGATCGCGCAGGCAATATGGAACGAAGCGCCGGCAGCGACCGCAGACAACGAATACTGCAAAACCAAAAACATCAAACAGCCAGGTGAAAACGGCTTACGGGTGGTTCCGCAAAAAGTATCCGAAGAAGCACAGGCTGCAGGCGTGAGGATTGCCACCAACGTGAAGCAGGCTAAAGCCATGCGTGAAGCCGAGCCAGATGCCCGCATTTTTCTTGCGGGAGATTTGCTCGTTCCCGTAATGGGCGGTGACGGCACAATCCGGTCAGTCCAGAGTGTTAACACCAAAATGAAGGGCTTGATGAAGGGTGGCCAAAAAACAGGCAACTTTGCCGTTGCTGGCACCGATAGTCTTAACGGCTTAAGCCTCGCGCTTCACAAAAACCCGACCATGCCTTTGGTTATTGCAGAAGGCTATGCCACGGGTGACACCGTGGCCCGCATTATGGGCCATCCGGTGATTGTCGCGTTTGACAGTGGCAATCTCAATGCGGTTGCTCTCTATTTTCGCGAACGTTGGCCTGAACGAACTATGCTTTTTGCAGCAGATAATGACCATGAACGCACGGGAAAAAGCACAGCAGCTCGGCAAACCGATGTAAATGTCGGGATTGCAAAAGCCCTGCAGGCCGCCGAACAAAATGGTGGCGGGATTATGGCACCTACGTTTTCAACTACCGACAAAGGTACCGATTGGAATGACTACGCAAACCAACATGGAGATGATGCTACCAAGAAAGAGCTGGAAAAGCGTGTTGCCCAAGCGAAGGCAGAAGCGGCCATAAACTACGACCGTATGATGTCACTGGCGAGAGAACGCGAGGCCGAAGCGCGAGACAACCCCGACACCACAGCAGATGATGTTTTCGTGGCACAGGAGCGATCAGCAGCACAAACCCTCATGGCATCGGCCGCAGCCGGCAATACCAAGGCAAGAGCCGACGCCAAGGACGCCTTAACAGCGAACGGTAAATCACGTGCTGGCATGTCTGCAGTCACCAATCTGGATCGTAGCAATGCCAGGCAGGGCGACGTACTAAAAGAGCAGCGCCAAGCTGTGCATGACGGAAATAACGTCAGCAGCGAAGGCCCGCGCGCAGCAGCGACGGTTGCGGCCAGCACGGAAAAACCAGCCCCCCGCAAACGGTCACGCGGCCATGGCGTAGAGCTTTAACGACCATTCACGCTGGCAAAGCTGGCGGGCTCTATAATCTTTTTTGAGGCACCAAAAATGAATCGCTTATTTTTCAGCGGCAGGGCCGCTTCCGATCCCGATATTAATACACATGGCAGCACGACTGTTACTCGCTTACGGATGATCAGCAACGAGTACGCCGGCAAGGATGAGGATGGCCAACGCAAAGAGCGCCAAGTTAGCATTCCATTTTCAGCATTCGGCAAACAGGCCGAAACAATCGCTAAAACCGTTTCGACCGGTGATCAGTTGGTGATTGAGGCGAACATTCGCAACAACAATTACACCGATGGAGAAGGTAAGGAGCGCTACGAATACAATTTTGAGATCGTGACATTCGAATATGGCGCGAAAGGGAAAGGAAAGGGTGGCGATGACGCCCGGTAGAAAACCACAGGTTTTTTTGAGCATGATAATTAAGAGGGTTCGGCCCCTCTTCTTTTGGTGCTACCCCTCTACAGGATCAAGAGGCGCAGCATTGCATCGTTCTATCCCACACAAGAGCCGTAATCCGGGTTTCCCCCATACTTGCGCATTGCAGGACGGACAGCGGTATTTGAGCCTGTTTGACCGGTTCATCGGTTCGGCAGGCGGTAACTCGATCAGCGACGAAAGCACATCATCGCCGTTATCATCCAAGACGGTTGTTGGTTGAACTGGTGGGAAGCGATCAAACCATGAAAGCGTGAATTGTACCGTCAGCAGTTTTTTACAGGATAGATCGAATGGCCTGGCTGGCTTAATGTAATGCGTCATCTGATCGCCGGTTTTACGCCCGCCAGGCTCGCCAGTATGACTTGGTACCAGGCCGACAGATTCCATTTTTTTAGCCCACTCTTGATTGTGGTAGCCGCGTCTACCTGGGCTACCGTGATGAAACTGCCATTGATGAACCATTTCATGCACCAGCGTTGAAAGCGTTTCACGGATCGGACGCACTGCGAAGTAAGACGGATTCATGGCGATTTCATCAACCATGGTTCCGTTTGTGTGATCCACAAAACGCAAGCGTGAAAAATAGCCATAGGTGCGTTTTTCTCGCTGCAGCGTAATTAGACAATCAGGTAAGGCTTTATCAAATAACACCAGATTGAAATGCTCGAATGCCTCTTGTAGCTCTGCATAGGCTTGTGAGGTCGGGTTCGCAGTGATGACGGGTTCCATGTTGTCCATTATTGGATTGCACAATCCAAATTATATTATTAGAATCACTTTACTGCAAATGAATAATTATGTAAAACAACATTTGCACAAATGAACATTTGGTTATATGATGCTTTTATCGGTAGCACGCATCTCGGACGGTTTCCGGGTAACTACTATTAAAGGAAGAATATGAACAACGAGCGTAGAAAACGGATTGAAGCCGCACGCGAGAAGATCGCAGAAGCCGAAGTTGCATTAGA